>Ga0335085_10002217_pt1 | contig 37090 bp, 34 predicted proteins | sample Lox_Sample_45_FD_206712 | JGI IMG/M metagenome (GOLD analysis project Ga0335085, IMG submission 206712) | Soil microbial communities from Loxahatchee National Wildlife Refuge, Florida, United States - Lox_Sample_4.5 | ecosystem: Environmental > Terrestrial > Soil > Wetlands | place: USA...
TCGTCCGTCGCCCGCAGTTTCGCGCGCTGCGCAGTGAGCGTGGGGTTGTATTGGTAAGCCTGCGCGAAAGCCTCGGTCAGCGTCTCCCCCCGGGCGGCCGGGGCGAGGCCCGCCGCCAGGGAAAGCGCGAGCATCGCGCATGAGGCCCGAGGCTTAAGTCGCATCCACTGCTCCCAAAATGAACCCGGCGGACGGCAAACGATCCTGTCTGGAACAGAATATGTCGTCTTCCGGCTAGGCCTCAAGGCATCACTATTTCGACCCGCCGGTTCCGCGGCTCGCGCACCCCCTCCGCCGTGGGCACGCGAGGATCCTCCTTGCCGCGCCAAGCGACGGAGATGACGCCCGTGGGCACTCCGTTCCGGACCAGCGCGGCGCGAACGGTCTCCGCGCGGCGCTTGGAGAGCTCGAGGTTATATTGCTGCGTTCCCGTGAGGTCCGTATAGCCCGTCACCATGAGGCGCGCGCCGCTCCCCGCCCTGAATGCGCCGGCGGCCTCCACGACGACCCTCGAGCCGTCCGCGGTCAGGCTTGCGCTGTCGAACTCGAAGAAGACCAGGAACAGCTTGGAGGGCGGCTGCAGGGGTGGCGGAGGCGGGGCCGGCACCGCGGCCGGCACTGCCGGGGCCGGCGGCGCCGGCGGCGCGAAATGATAGGCGATGCCGGCCATCACGTTCTGGGTGCTGTAGGGCAGCTTGAAACGGTTGCCGAGCGCGTCGCTGAAGGAGCCGTCGGTCGCGGCGAAATAGCGGTAGTCGATGCTCGCGGACCAGCTTCCCCCGAACGCGACCTTCACGCCTGCGATCGCCTGGTAGGCGAATTGCAAGCTGCCGCCGCTCGCGAACTGAAATGAGCCGATCTTGACGTTGTTGAGGTGCAGATCGGCCCCGCCGATGCCGGCGCCGACATACGGCGTGATCGAGCTGTGCGGGAAGAAATCGTAGATCGCATTCGCCATGAAGCCGAGGCTGCTGATGTCGCCGCCGAGCGGGGCCGAGCCCGAGGGGGGGATGCCGAAGGCGGTCTGGGCGCTGGGCGGCACGTTCGAGAAGCCCACCGTCTTGAGCCCGTGGTCGCGATAGACCATCTCGCCCTCGAGGCGTACGCGCCCAAAATCGTAGCCGACGGCACCGCCGACCAAGAAACCGTTATTCGGCTTGAAGGTGAGGCTCGCGCCGGAATCGTTGAAATTCGGCTCCGCCAGAAGCGACCAGCCGCCTTCGAGGCCGAGATACCAGCCCTTGGCTTGACTGCCTGCCTCGGCACTCGGGGCGAACGCGGCGAGCGCGAGCGCCGCGAACACGATCGCAAAACAGGGCATCCGGACGAGGCGCGCGAGAATCCTGCGGAGGAATCCGGCATGCGCCCGACTGTTCCGCAGATGGGCCGCCTGGTCCAGGCTCGGCATCGGTCCGAGATTCACCCCGCGTCTCCGGCTCGCGATCATACGATGAGGAGCCCGAAGCCGCGGCGCGCCCCGAAGCCCTGGGCCGATGCTAGATTGCCGGCAAGCATCGGAACCATCGGGATAATCCCCTATCCCCCGCGATTTCCGCGAGGATGCGCCTTTGGGGTCGGGAAGACGCTCCCTCTCGTAGATCGAATGGCGGAAATAGAGGGGTTCGCCCAATTTAGAGCCGCCCCGAACCGCGGCCGGACGCGCTCGCGGTCTCGGTTGCGCGCTGAGGTCGGCCCGAAAGCGGCTCAGGCCGCCTTCGTCTCCGCCGCGTCCTCGCTCTGCCGCGCGACGGCGGGTACGGTCGCCCTGACGATGGTGCCGCTGCCGCTCGATTCGATCTTGAGGCAGCCTCCGATCTGCTGCAGGCGCAGGCGCATGCCGGGAATGCCGACGCCAAGCGGGGCATCCGCCGAGCCCTCGAGATGGCCGGGGGGAATGCCCCTGCCTCGGTCGCTCACCTCGAGCGTAATCCGCTCGGCGTCGCAGGAGATTTGGATGCGCGCGTCCGCGCTGCCGGAGTGCCGATGCACGTTCGCCAGCGCCTCCTGTGCGACGCGGAAGAGCGCGCTCTCTATTTCCTCCGAATAGCGGGGCATCCGCTCGGGGCCCTCGACCTCGACGCGGAGGCCGGCGCGCTTCTCCACACCCCTCGCGTACCAGCGGATCGCCGAGGCGAGGCCGAGCTCGTCGAGCATGGGCGGATGGAAGAAGTAGGAGAGCGTGCGGAGCTCCTGCAGCGATTGGTCGATGAGGTGGCGCGCCTCGACGAGCGCGTGCGTCGCCAGGCCTCCTGGGGGAATGAAGCCCGCGCGCACCTGGTCGATCTCGATCGCGGCCGCCGCGAGGTTCTGCACTGTGGTGTCGTGGATCTCGCGGGCAATGCGGCGGCGCTCCGCATCCTGCGCCTTCATGAGCTGCAGCGAGAGCTGACGGAGCCTCGCCTCGGCCTGCTTGAGATCGTCGACGTCGGTCGCGATGCCGATCCACCGCGCCTCTCCGCATTTGGAGTCAGGGATCGAGCGCCAGCGGCTTGCGAACCATCGATAGGAGCCGTCGCGCGCCTTGAGCCGGTATTGCACCTCGCGCAGCGTCCCCGTCCGAGCGGGCGCCGCGAGCATCGCGCGGATCCGCTCGCGGTCTTGGGGATGGAGAGTCTCGACCCAGCCGAGGCCTGAGGCGCCTCCGGGCGCCAATCCCGTAAAGTCGTAGAATCGCTCGCTGACGAAATCGCATTCGCCGTTGCCGTGGCCGATGAAGAGCATGCTCGGAAGCGTGTCGGCCACCGCGCCGAAGCGCTCCTCGGTCTCGGCGATTCGCCGCTGGAGCGGGCGCGAGAGATTGGGCGCGGCCATGAGGCCGAATGCCACGGCGAAGATCAGCGCCAATGCCGCGGCCGTGCCGAGCAAGAGCCGAGCGCGAACGATCGGCGCATCCAGCACCGAGGAGGGGATCGCCACGATCGCCGTCAATCCCGTCGATTTCGAGCTCGTGTAGTTCACGTGGATGAGGGCACCGTCCGCCGCTTTCGCATAGAGCCAGCCGTCGCCATCGCCGATCGCGCTCAGCATCACGGAATCTATGACCGGACGGCCGCCGTGACCGGCAGCACGGCTCGAAATGAGTTTGCCCTTTCGATCGATCACGCCCGTGAACCAGCCGTCGGGAATCGGGTTCCGATCGCTCATTGCGACATCGCCGAGGCGGAGCAGCAGGGCCCCGAGCACGTAGGCAACACGGCCGTCGCGCAAGATCGGGATGCCGACGACGACGGTTTGCGCCTTCGGGATGGGCGCATAAACGGATTCCGTGACCCCAAGTCGCCGTGTGGAGACGACCTCCTCGGCGAGCCCGCGCAGGGCAGCCGCGGTTTCCGCCGGCGCCTCGGCCGGAGAGGAGCCGAACGGTCGGTTGGTGTTGACGAGATTGCTCTCGAGGCCGCGATAGTCAGCATCCATGAGGAGGATTGCACACCGCGCGAGCGCCGCCGCGCGGCTCGCCTCGCGGTGAAATGCTGCGAGGTCGCCCGACGCGAGAGCGGGCGAGACCGAGAGGCCGACCAGAAGCGATTGCGCCGCAGCGATTTCCTGTTCGACCGACTGCGCCGAGCCTCTCGCGAGCGACTGCGCCTGCAGCTCCATCTCGCGCTGGTCCTTCCGTGCGGAAGTCAGGAGATGGACCGAGGCGATCAGCAGCGCGAAGCCCATGCAGGCCAGGGCGAACAGAATCAGCCGCAGGCGGAGCATTGCGGGGCCCGGCATCGCGAGACCCCCGAACATCGGGACCGACCGGGCCTCGGCGACCGCCGAGGCGGCACTCGATTTCAGCATGCTGCTCCACCCCACCCCATTCACCCCGCACGCCGTCGGCTGCGCCGATCGGCGCATTTACTTTCGGTGAGGCGGACCCTGCCGAAATCCCGGCGCCGGATGGCGAGGGAGAATGTGCCCGCGGTTTGCTCCACCCTTTCGGACAATGCCGCCTCCTTCGGCGGAGGCAGGTGAAAAGCGGCGAATGTCCCGTAAATCCGGTAGTCGAAGCTTTATGCCCAGCGAGAAGTCCCAGCAAAATGATGTAAGTCAACAATCACCGCCGTCGAGTGGGTATCGGTGATTGCGGGTTGCGGCGCTCCGCGCCGGAGAAGGGGGAGCGCCGGGGCGCGGCAACGCGGTCCACTGCCGCAGCCGCGTTAATCGGGGTTCGCCGGGATAGTGTGCACCGCCGCGCGTCTCGTAGCCTGAAAGCGCTGGCGAGGCGCGGCCGACGCTTCGAAGGAGCATTCGACATGAGCTACGCATCGGCATCGGCGAGCGCAGGGCTCGAAGCAAGACAGGGACGCATGGTGCGGGTATTGATCGGCGACGATCACGAGGTGATCCGCCGGGGCCTGCGGCAGATGATCGAGCGCCGCAACGGTTGGATCGTGTGCGGCGAGGCCGCAAGCGGCACCGAGGTCGAGCGGCTCGCGGCTGAGCTCGCTCCCGACGTCGTGATCCTCGACGTGAGCATGCCCGGCACCGACAGCGTCGAGGTCACCCGCCGCATGCGCGCCGCGCACCCCGCGACCGAGATCCTGATCTTCACGATGCACGAGGGCGAGGAGATGATCCGCGCGCTCATCGGCGCCGGCGCCCGCGGCTATCTCCTGAAATCCGATCCGACGACCCAGGTCTACGCCGCTCTCGAAGCGCTCGCGGAGCACAAGCCCTACTTTACGCCCAAGGTTTCCGAGGCGCTCCGCGAGGCGTTCCTCAAGACGATCCCGGAGGGCGGCGGCAAGACGCCGGCGACGCTGCTCTCCGCGCGCGAGCGCGAGATCATCCAGCTGCTCGCGGAGAGCAGGAGCAACAAGGAGGTCGCGACCAAGCTCGGGATCAGCGTCAAGACGGTGGAGACCCACCGAGCGACAATCATGCGCAAGCTCGGCGTCAGTTCCGTGGTTGAGCTCGTGCATTATGCCGTCCGCAACAAGATCATCTCTCCGTGACCGCCGGATCGGTGAGTCCGTGACCGTCCGCATCCTCATCGCCGACGATCACGCGGTGATCCGCGAGGCCTTGCGCGGCCTGATCTCGCAGCGGCAGGAATGGCAGCTCTGCGGCGAGGCGCGCAACGGGCGGGAAGCCGTGGAGCTCGCCAAGAGCCTCCGGCCGGACATCGTCGTGCTCGATCTGAGCATGCCCGAGCTCAATGGCCTCGAGGCGACGCGCCAGATCCGCAAGCTCCTGCCGAAGGCGGAGATCCTCGCCTTCACCATGCACGACACCGAGGATCTCGTGAGCCAGGTCATCGCGGCGGGCGCGCGCGGCTATCTCCTGAAATCGGACGCGATGGCGCATCTGGGCCACGCGATCGAGGCGCTCGCCCAGCACAAGCCCTTCTTCGCGCCGGCGGTCTCGCAGATCATGCTGGATGCGGTCGCCGGCAGCGCCGAGGAGGGCGGGGCGGGCGAGATCGAGCGCGAAACCTTGACGCCGCGGGAGCGCGAGATCATCCAGCTACTGGCGGAAGGCAAGAATAACAAGACGATCTCCGCCGCGCTCGGCCTCAGCGTCACGACGGTGCAGACGCACCGCGCCGCCATCATGCGCAAGCTCGACATCAAGTCGATCGCCGAGCTCGTCCGCTATGCCGTGCGCAACAAGATCATCGACCCCTGATGGCTCAGCGGTCGAACCACCGGTACTGGATGGCCGCGCCGAATGTGTTGAAATTCGCGCCGAAGGTCCCCTTGAGCCAGCTCGACCAAGCGAATTTCATGGCGAACCCTTCCACGAGCGGGACCGAGAGAGTGAGCCCGTAGCGCGAGTTCCTGAGCGTATCGTGGCCCGGGACGCCGTCGAGGCCGCTCTCGCCGCCGACGAAGTAGCTGGCATCCACGGCGAGCCAGAGACCGGGACGGAAGTTGTAGCCGGCGTGCGCCTGCAGAAGCCCGAGCGGCTGCTGGCTGCGCTTATGGCCGCCGAAGAAATTGCCGTTTTCGGTGAAGAACCAGACGCCCGCGGAGCCGTCGACGAACCAGTCGCCGATCGGCTGCGAGAAGCCGAGCTCGGGCTTGAACGCCCAGCGGTTGGAGCCGATGTTGATGAGATGGCTGGGGTTGTAGTCGCCGGTCGGCGCCAGCACGGCGAAGCTCGCGCCGACGGAGGTTTCGGGCTCGCGCTGCGCGAACTGCGCCGGCGAGAGCGCGGGACCGCCGATGAAGTTAATGCCGAAGCGCAGACCGATGTCGTCGATGCCTTGGCGCGTCACCTGCCTCGCCTGCTCCATGACGTTGCCGCTGACGGTGCCCTCGACAAAGGGCAAGGCGATCCCGAGGCTCGCGGTGCGGCCGAACATGGCGAAAGTGCCGGAATAAGCGAGGACCTCCCCGTTGATCGAGGCCTCGACGCCCGTTATCGGAACCGTCGGCACCAGCGAGACGCTGCCCGAGGTGTGCGCGTAGCCGAGGATCAGGAAATTGGTGCCGATGGGCGAGGCCGCGTAGGTGCGCGGCTCCATCTCCTGGCCGTAAGCGCCTCGCGCGAGCAGAAGCGCGACGGCGATGGCTACCGCGAGCGTCCTCGCCCGCACGAACGCCTCAACGGAGCGTGCAGGCGCCGAAGATGACGACGCCGTCCTCGTTGTCGGAGAGCGTGAGAACCATCTTCCCGTCAGCCTCGCCTATGGTGATGTTCCAGGCGAATGCCTCCTGCGCGCCCAGCAGGAACATCATGTCCTGGGAGTGCTTCACGAGCTCGATCGTGGCGTCGACGTTGCCGCCGCTGGGACGCGTGCCCGTGATCTTCTTGTCCGGGACGGAAATGTTGAGGAAGCGCGGCGCATCGATCCCCTCCGTCGTCTGCGCCTCGCAGGCGATGCCCGTCGCGCAGGAATGGATCTCGAGCGCGGCGCAGATGAAGGGCTTCGACCCGTCGAACGGCGCCGCGAGGACGGGGTCCGAAGCCACCATCGCGAGGGCGGAAAGGATTGCTGCTGCACGACGCCTCATCCTTCGCTCCCTTCAATTGGCGGTGTAGCCGCGGCCCTGCATGCAGGCGCTGAGGGCTCGGTTATAGCCATCCCTGCCGGCGGCGTTGGCGGCCTGCTGCTGCGATTGCGCGGCCTGCTGCTGCCGCTCCTGGTTGCGCCGGCGGAAGCCGCCGACGATGGCGCCGGTGGCGGCGCCGATCGCAGCACCCTTGCCGGCATTGCCCCCGATCGCGCCGCCGATCGCGCCCACGGCCGCGCCGCCGAAGGCGCCGCGCGCGGCGCTCGAGGTCGGGGGCGGCGCGCTCGCTCCTTGCGGCGGCGGATTGGCGGGATCGTAGCCGGTCTGGCCCACGGCCCAATTGTGGCACTCGTACTGGTCGCGACTCTGTTGGTCGGCGCTCTGTCCCTTGGCGGGATAGAAATAGAGGCCCTGCGCCAGCGTCTCCGGAACCGCAGCCGCGGCGGCGAGGAGCAACGCGAGCATTCCCCTCAGCAGCCTCGCTGTCGCGGTGGGCGGTCGTCGCCTTGCGATCATGATCCTTGACCTTGCCGGTGAATTTCGGCTGCTTGCGCGTAGAGTTTCTTCAGCGTCGCATCGACCCTGCTATCCGCGGATTTGCTCTCGGCGCCCAGGGCCGTTGCGCGCGAAACAAGGGGGACGGCGCCGGGCTCGGCCAGGGCCGAGATGACGGTGCGTCGCGAGCGATGCATTGGGCTCCCCGCTGTAGGAAGCGTGCCGCGTCTCCGAACCCTGAGCTACTGCCGCGGCCAGCACCGTGCCATCGGGTGGTTCCCCTAGCCTTTCCGGAATTCCAGTGTAGGTGCGGCTCCCTAGGCCTGAGCCGGCCCGGCTCCGCCCTGGTCCGGAAGCTCGGCGAGGCACCCCTCGATCGTCCGATGCGGCTTCAGCGGACTCGGATCCTGCTCGGCGCCGACCGCGCGCAATCTCGCGGCGAGTTCGTCCCGCATGCCCGAGAGCGCGAGCGCGACGCCGGACTTGAATCCGAAGAGCGTCGTGTCCGAGATGAATTGGGCGACGGTCGCGAGGCCGATGAAGCGCCCGGCGATGCTCATGAGTCCGAGTTGGAGGGCAATCCGCCTCTATTTCGGCGCTCCGCGGGACGCGGCATCCGGCGAGCGCGGTAGAATGGCCTGGAGATCGCTGTAGCCGGCGCAAATCGACGATGGAAGGCTCGCCAAGCCGCGCCGGCTGACGGTAATCTAAGGGCGGGCGGGAAAATCGGGAATCGCTGCCATGGCGGGAAAACGGGTCGACCTCGCGCGGATCGTGCTCGCGATTCTCTTCCTCGCGGCGCTGATCCTGTCCTCGCTCTGGATCCTGAGCCCCTTCCTGCCGGCGGCCATCTGGGCGGTCACGGTCGTCATCGCGACCTGGCCGATCATGAGGTGGGTGCAGTCATGGCTCTGGAATCGGCGCTCCCTCGCCGTGCTCGCGATGACGCTGGTGCTGCTGGTGCTGTTCTTCCTTCCCTTCGCGGCGGCGATCGGCGTCATCGTCGGCAATGCCGGCAAGATCGCGGATTGGGCGGAGAAGATCTCGAGCATGGACGTTCCGCCGCCCCCACCCTGGATCGCCGACATCCCGCTCGTCGGCGAGCGGATCATGAGCTTCTGGGAGGACATCGGCAGCGCCGGCGTTCACGAGCTGCTGCTGAGGGCGCAACCCTATGCGGGGCCACTGACACGCGAGGCGCTCTCGACGCTCGGGAGCTTCGGCCTCGTCCTGGTGCAGTTTCTGCTGACGGTGGGATTCTCCGCGATCCTCTACGCGCGCGGCGAGGCGGCGGCGGCCGGCGTCATCCGCTTCGGACGGCGCCTCGCGGGCGAGCGCGGCGAGCGCTCGATCAGGCTCGCCGCGCAGGCGATCCGCGGCGTTGCGCTCGGCGTGGTGTTGACGGCGCTGGTGCAGACCGCGGTGAGCGGTGTGGGCTTGATGCTGGCGGGCGTGCCATTCGCGCCGATCCTGACCGCCGTCGCCTTCATGCTCTGCATCGCGCAGCTCGGACCCGGTCCCGTCCTGATTCCTGCGCTGATCTGGATGTTCGCGACCCAGAGCGCGTTCTGGGCCATCCTCCTCCTCGTGTTCTCCGTGGTCGCGGTAAGCCTCGACAACGTCCTCCGGCCGATTCTCATCCGCAAGGGCGCGGACCTGCCCCTGCTGCTGGTCCTCGTCGGCGTGATCGGCGGCTTGCTCGCCTTCGGCCTGATCGGCCTCTTCATCGGCCCCACCATTCTGGCGGTCGCCTATACGCTGCTCCGCGAATGGGTCGCCGAAGGCGAGCCCCCGGAATTCGCGGAGTAGCCGCGGGCGCGCTCAGTATTTCTCCGCGACGAATTTCCTGCCCTTCAGCGATTTCTGGTCGTCGTATTTCTTCTTGAGATCGCGCTTCGGCAGCTTGACCTTCTCGGGCGGCACTTTCTTGTAGGGTATCGAATCGAGGATGTGGGAGATGATGTTGAGGCGCGCCCGCTTCTTGTCGTCGGAGTGCACGAGGTGCCAGGGCGCGTGCTTGCTGTCGGTCGCATCGAGCATCGCGTCGCGCGCCCGCGAGTAGTCGTACCAGCGCCGGTAGGATTCGAGGTCCATCGGGCTCAGCTTCCACTGCCGCACGGGGTCGTCGATCCGCGCGTTGAACCTAAGCTCCTGCTGGTCCTGCCCGACTTCGAGCCAGATCTTGATGAGGCGGATGCCGCCGTCGACGATGTATTTCTCGACCTGGGGCGCGAGCTTCAGGAACCGCTCGACCTGCTCCTCGCTGGCGAAGCCCATGACGCGCTCGACGCCCGCGCGGTTGTACCAGCTGCGGTCGAAGATCACGATCTCGCCCGCCGCGGGGAACTGCTCGATGTAGCGCTGCATGAAGAGCTGCGACTTTTGCCGGTCCGAGGGCGCCGGAAGGGCGATCACCCGGAAGACGCGGGGGCTCACGCGCTCCGCGATCGCCTTGATGGTGCCGCCCTTCCCGGCGGCGTCCCGGCCCTCGAAGATTATGATGACGCGGAGCCCCTTGAGCTTCACCCAGGCCTGCAGGTGGCAGAGCTCGGCTTGCAGCTTACGCAGCTCCTTCTCGTAGACCTTGCGCTTCATCTTGGACATCGAGCGTATCCCCCCCGCGTGTCTTGGGTTTCGTTTCCGGCGTCGCGCGCCGTTCCCGCAATTATCGGCGGGCGCCGCCGGAACGCCATGACCACAAGGAAGCAGCCGGCGCCCGGCGCTTTGTGCGGTGCACATGCGGGCTTTTCAGACGGCCTACACTGTTTTTCGCCGGGCACTCGGGGAAGGGATTGATACCTGTCCTTGCCTGCGCCGTTTACCCTAAATGCTGGCGAGACCGATGCTCGGAATGAGACGCGACGGCGTCCGGAGGACCGAGTGTCGGGACCGAGATGCAGGCGCGCTCCCTAGGGAGGAGTGAGACGATGTCGACCGCATCCGCGGCGCCCGCGGCCGAAGCCGGGACGCAGGAGCAATCGAACAAACTCAGCCTGTTGCCGCTCATCGCCCTCGTCGTGGGCTCGATGATCGGCGGCGGCGTATTCAACTTGCCTAGCGACATGTCCATGCATGCCGCGCCCGGCGCGATCATCATCGGCTGGGCCATCACGGGCTTGGGCATGCTGATGCTGGCCTTCGTCTACCAGGGACTTGCGATTCGCAAGCCCAACCTCAACAGCGGCCCCTACGCCTACGCCCGCGCGGGGTTCGGGCCCTATATCGGCTTCCAATCCGCCTGGGGATACTGGGTGAGCGCCTGGCTCGGGAACGTATCCTATGCGGTCGCGATCTTCAGCTCGCTTGCCTTCTTCCTCCCGACCTTCGGGAAAGGCAACAACCTGCAATCCGTGATCGGCGCCTCGATCGCGGTTTGGCTCATCCACGCCCTCGTTCTCAAGGGCGTGAAGCAGGCGGCTTTCGTCAACGTGGTTACAACGGCGGCCAAGGTGGTTCCGCTGGTGCTGTTCGCGATCATCGCGATCTTCGCCTTCCACTACGACAAGTTCACGCTCAACCTCTGGGGCGCGGCCCAGGCGGGCGGCGAGGGGCTCGGCAGCATCGTCGCTCAGGTGAAATCCACGATGCTCGTGACGCTCTGGGTCTTCATCGGCATCGAGGGCGCCTCCGTCTACAGCTCGCGCGCCGCCAAGCGCTCTGACGTCGGCACCGCCACGGTGGTCGGCTTCTTCGGCGCGCTTGCGATCTACGTGCTGGTGTCGCTGCTCTCGACGGGCATCCTCACGCAGAAGGAGCTCGCGGGCCTCGACGTTCCCTCGATGGCGGGCGTGCTGCAGAGTCTCGTCGGCAAATGGGGCGCCGGACTCATCAGCATCGGGCTCATCGTGAGCGTCGGCGGCGCCTTCCTCTCCTGGACCATGCTATGCGCGGAGATTCCCTACGCCGCCGCCAAGGACGGGAATTTTCCGGAGTGGTTCGCGAGAGCGAACGATGCTGGCTCGCCCGCGAACTCGCTTTGGATCACGAACTCGCTGGTGCAGATCTTCCTGATCATCACGCTTTTCGCGAGCTCCACCTATCAGTTCCTCTACTCGATCGCCTCGGTCGCGATTCTGCCGCCTTACGTCTTCTCCGGGGCCTACGCTCTGAAGCTGGCATTGAGCGGGGAGACCTACGAGCGCGGCGGGGGCAGGAACCGCGACATCCTCGTCGGGGGCCTCGCGACGATCTACGGCGTTTGGCTCTGCTATGCCGCCGGTCCGAAATTCCTGCTGCTGACGACGATCTTCTTCGCCCCCGCGACCCTGATCTACATGCTGGCGCGCCGCGAGCGCGGCGAGCGCATGTTCACGGGCGGCGAGCTCGCGATCGCTGTCCTGGTCACCGCCGCGGCGCTCTACGCGGTCTACGAGCTCGCGACCGGCGGTATCAGCGTATGAAGCGCAAGGGCGCAACCAAATCGACGGGTACGCAAATGGAACGGAAATTCGGCGTTCACTCCGAGGTGGGAAAGCTGAGGACGGTCATGGTCTGTCGTCCCGGCCTCGCGCATCAGCGGCTCACCCCCGGCAATTGCCACGACCTCCTTTTCGACGACGTGCTGTGGGTTCAGGAAGCGAGGAAAGACCATTACGACTTCGTCCTCAAGATGCAGGAGCGCGGCATCGAGGTGCTGGAGCTACACGAGCTACTCGCGCAGACCCTGGACGTCGCGGAGGCGCGCGCCTGGGTCCTCGATCGCCGCATCACCGCCAACAGCGTCGGCCGCGCGCTCGGGCGCATGATTCGGCCCTGGCTCGACGCCATGCCCGCGAAGAAGCTGGCGGATCACCTCATCGGCGGCATCGCCATGGAGGATCTGCCGAAGAGCGAGGGCTCGGCGCTGATGCTCAACGTGCTCGGAGCGACGTCGTTCCTGATCCCGCCGATCCCGAACACGCTATTCCAGCGCGATCCCTCCTGCTGGATCTACGGCGGCGTCACCTGCAACCCCATGTTCTGGCCAGCGCGGCAGCCGGAGACGCTGCTGCAGCGCGCGATCTACAAGTTCCACCCGATTTTCAAGGGCGGCAAATTCAAGATCTGGTTCGGCGACTCCGACGAGAACTTCACCGGCGTCAGCATCGAGGGCGGGGACGTCATGCCCATCGGCAAGGGCGTCGTGCTCGTCGGCATGGGCGAGCGCACGAATCACCAGGCGCTGGGCCAGATCGCGTCCGAGCTCTTCAAGAACGCCGCGGCGCAGCGCGTCATCGCCTGCGTCATGCCGAAGAGCCGCGCGGCGATGCACCTCGACACCGTCTTCACCTTCCTGGACCGCGACGCCTGCACGGTCTTCCGCGAGGTCGTGGATCAGATCGCCTGCTACAGCATCTACCCCAAGGGGAGCAACGGCGACATAGAGGTGAAGCCCGACAAGAAGCCGCTGCTCGAGGTCGTGCGCGAGGCGGTGGGCCTGAAGACACTGCGCGTGGTCGAGACCGGCGGCAATGCCTGGGAGGCCGAGCGCGAGCAATGGGACGACGGCAACAACGTGGTCGCGCTCGAGCCCGGCGTCGTCGTCGCCTACGACCGCAACACCCACACCAACACGCTGCTGCGCAAGGCCGGCATCGAGGTCGTCACGGTGCGCGGCTCCGAGCTCGGCCGCGGCCGCGGCGGCGGCCACTGCATGACCTGCCCGATCTCGCGCGATCCCGTCTACTGAGCCCGCCTCGGTCCTCCGGAGGAGATTTCACATGAGCTTGAATTTGCGTAACCGCTCGCTGCTGACGGTGCAGGATTTCACGCAGCGGGAATTCCGCTATCTCCTCGACCTCGCGCGAGACCTGAAGCGCGCGAAATATGCGCGGACCGAGCAGGAGCATCTAAAGGGCAAGGAGATCTGCCTAATCTTCGAGAAGACCTCGACACGCACGCGCTGCGCCTTCGAGGTCGCCTGCTATGACCAGGGCGCCAACGTCACCTATCTAGATCCCTCGGGCTCGCAGATCGGACACAAGGAATCGGTCAAAGACACCGCGCGCGTGCTCGGGCGCATGTACGACGCGATCGAGTTCCGCGGATATTCGCAGCAGGCGGTGGAGGAGCTCGCGAAATTCGCGGGGGTCCCCGTCTTCAACGGCCTCACCGACGAGTACCACCCGACCCAGATGGTCGCGGACGTCATGACCATGCGCGAGCACAGCGACAAGCCCTTGCACGACATCAAATACGCCTATGTCGGCGACACTCGATCGAACATGGGGCATTCGCTGATGATCGTCGGCTGCCTCGTGGGCATGGATGTGCGCATCTGCGGGCCGAAGTCGCTCTGGCCTACGGACGACTACGTCAAGATCGCGCGCGACCTCGAGAAGAGGTATGGCGCGAAGCTCACGATCACCGACGATCCCACGAAGGCCGTGCGGGGCGTCGACTTCGTCCACACGGATGTCTGGGTATCCATGGGCGAGGCGAAGGAGGTCTGGGGGCAGCGGATCAAGCTCCTGAAGAAGTATCAGGTGAATGCGGCGCTGATGAAGGCGGCCCGAAATCCGCGCGTGAAGTTCATGCACTGCCTGCCTGCCTTCCACAATCTCGAGACCAAGGTCGGCCAGGACATTCACAAGCAATTCGGCCTCACGGCGATGGAGGTGACGGAGGAGGTGTTCGAATCGGAGATGAACATCGCCTTCGAGCAGGCGGAGAACAGAATGCACACGATCAAGGCGATCCTGGTCGCGACGCTCGGGGAATGAAGCCATGCGTATCCTGGTGGCGCTCGGAGGCAACGCGCTGCTCCGCCGGGGCGAGCCCATGACGGCGGAGGCGCAGCGCGCGAACGTCGAGATCGCGGCGCAGGCGCTCGCGGCGATTCATCCCGGCAATCAGCTCGTCATCACCCACGGAAATGGACCGCAGGTGGGGCTGCTCGCGCTTCAGGGCGCAGCCTACAAGGCCGACGAGGCCTTTCCCCTGGACGTGCTGGGGGCGCAGACCGAGGGCATGATCGGCTACATGATCGAGCAGGAGCTCGGCAACATCCTGCCCTTCGAGGTGCCCTTCGCGACCATCCTCACGATGGTCGAGGTGGACCGCGGCGACCCCGGGTTCAAGAACCCCACGAAATTCATCGGCCCGATCTATTCCGAGAGCGACGCGCGGCGGCTCGAGAAGGAGAAGGGTTACGCGATGAAAAAGGACGGCGACAAGTGGCGCCGCGTCGTCGCCTCGCCGATCCCGAAGCGGATCTTCGAGATCCGGCCGATCAAATGGCTGCTGGAGCAGGGCACGGTGGTGATCGCCGCCGGCGGGGGCGGCATCCCAACGGTTTATGAGCCCGGCCGCAAGCTCCGGGGGATCGAGGCCGTGATCGACAAGGACCTCTGCTCGGAGCTGCTGGCGCGCCAGCTCGATGCCGATTTCTTCATCATGGCGACCGATGCCGAGGCTGTCTTCCTCGATTGGGGGAAGCCCACGGCGAAGGCGTTTCGGAGGGCCAACCCGTCGGCGATCCGCGAGTTCTCTTTCCCCGCGGGCTCGATGGGGCCCAAGGTCGACGCTGCATGCCAGTTCGCGGAGAAGACCGGCAAGCGCGCCGCCATCGGCGCGCTCAAGGACCTGTCCGCCATCCTCCGCGGCGAGGCCGGCACTACCGTCAGCAAGGACGCGCACGGCATCGAATGGGCGAGCGGATGACTCCGCCGCGACCCGACTCCATGTGGAGGGTTGCGGCGACCGTCATTGCGTCCCAAACTCGCCTCGTCTTCTGATACGACCGCGCGCCCGCGAGAGCCATGGACCGAGCACCGCCGCCGCTCAGCAAGACGAGGGACCGGAGGCAGAGCGCCGTCGCGCGGCCGCTCCTGATGCTGGCGGCGGTCGCGGTCGCCGCCTTCGCGGCGCCTTCGGCGGCGCAGACTCTCGACCGCATCGCCGCCACGAGAACGGTGCAGATCGGCTTCGTCGCGGAGCAGGCGCCTTTCGCCTCGAAGGGCCCCGACGGCACGCCCTCGGGCTATGCGATCGACCTCTGCGGCGTCGTCGTGAGCGCGATCGCCCGGCGCGTCGAGGGCGTGAGCCTGCATTACGTCGAGACGACCGTCGCGGATGCCTTCGATGCCGTCGCGTCCGGCCGCATCGATCTTCTCTGCGGCGCGATCACCGCGAACCTCGCGCGACGCGAGCGAGTGGATTTCTCCGAACCGATCTTCCTCACGGGCATGAGCGCGCTCATGCACGTCAATTCCCTCCGGAACCTGCGCGAGCTGTTCTTCGGCACTCGCGAGATCAGCCCGCCGCGCTCGCCGGAAATGCGGCCGTTCGCGCGGCTGCGCATCGGGGTCCGCACGGGAACGACGACGGAGAAAGTGCTGCGCCAGGCAATCGAAAGCGGCGGGTACGAGGTCGACATCGTCGGCTATGGCGCCCACGCCGATGGGCTCGGGGCCTTGGAATCGCGGCAGATCGACGCCTATTTCGCCGACCGCGGGCTGCTGATCGGCCTTATCGCCAAGGCCCGCGACCCCTCTTCGCTCGTCTTGGGTGCTCGGATACTGAGTCGCGAGCCCTATGCGATCGCGATGCGGCGCGGCGACGCCGACATGCGGCTCCTGGTCGATCGGGCACTGACGGAATTCTACGGGACGCCGCAATTCGCGGCGCTCCTGAAGCGATATTTCGGCATCGAAGCGAGCGAGATCGAGACGCAGGTCATCTTGCTCTCGATCCCGGAGTGAGGGCGTTCAAAAGCGCGGGGGAAGCATGACCGAGGGCGCAAGACGGATCGGCCTCTTTTCCGCGACCATGCTCGTCGCGGGAAACATGATCGGCGCCGGCATCTTCATGATGCCGACGGTGATGGCGAGCATCGGCGGCATCTCCACTTTGGGCTGGCTCGTCACCGTGCCCGGCGCCTTTCTCATCGGCTACATGTTCGCGCGGCTCGCGCAGGCGAGCCCCAAGCCCGGCGGCCCTTACGCCTACGCACGCGAGGGCCTAGGCGACTTCGCGGGCTTCCAGTGCAATCTGCTCTACTGGTTCTCGAACGTCGTCGCGAACATCGCGATCGCGACCTCGATCACGGGCTATCTCACCGTCTTCGTCCCGGCGCTGCGCAATCCCTACCTCGCGGCCTGCAGCACTGCGGTGGTGATCTGGCTCTCGGCCCTCCTCAACATGATCGGACCGAGAATGGTGACACGCTTCGAGACCTTCACGACCCTCCTCGGCGTGGGCCCGATCGCGCTGGTGGGCATCCTGGGGTGGCTCTATTTCGATCCCGTCGTCTTCGCCGCGGGCTGGAACACGACCGGCATCGGCTCGGGCCAGGCGATCGCGTCGGCGGTCTCAATCATGTTCTGGGCCTTCATGGGCGTCGAGAGCGCCTCCGTCGCTGCCGCAGTCGTCGAGAACCCCGAGCGAAACGTCGCCCGCGCGACGATGCTCGGCGTTCTCATCGCCGCCCTCGTCTACGTGCTGGCGACCACGGCCATCATGGGCATCATTCCCAACGAGGCGCTGCGCCACTCCACCGCGCCCTTCGCGGACGCGACGATGCGGGCGATCGGGCCGGTCGGCGCGGTGCTGATCACGATCTGCGCGATCGTCAAGGGCGCGGGATGCCTCGGCGGATGGACCCTGATCAACGCCGAGACCGCGCTCGCCACCGCGCGCGACGGCCTCTTCCCGCAGGTATTCGCCCGGACGGATTCGCGCGGCGTGCCGATACGCGGGCTCGTCATCGTCTCGATCCTGATGACGACGATTCTCGTTGCGACACTGTCGCCGTCGGTCGGCGAGGCCTTCATGACCCTCGCGGACATTTCCGTGCTTCTCGTACTCACGCCGTACATCTTCGCCGCGGTCTCGACATCGCATTTCGTGCAGTCCGGGGCCATGAGCCGCGGCGTGGTGCTACTCGCCATACCGACGGTCGCCTATTGCCTCGCGATCATCGTGGCGTCCGCGGGAGTCTCGGTGGCGATCAGCATGGCGCTCGGGCTGCTGACGGCACCGCTGTTCAGCGCTTTCCTCGCGGCGACGGGGCAGAAGGTGAAGCCGGAGCAGCTCGAGGCCCGCTGACCGAGGCCCCTCAGCGCGGCCGTCCCTTGGGTGTGCCGAGCAGCGCGGGCTCGAAGAGGAGCGTCGTCACGAGCGTCCAGCCCAGAGAGATCATCAGCAGCTTGCCTAGGCTTGCCGTGCCCGGATGCGGCGAGAGCCAGAGGCTCCCGAAGGCGGTGCCGGTCGCGAGCGCGCTGAAGAGCACGGCGCGCGTCAGGCTCGACTGCAGAAGCCGCGCCTCCCCCGCCCGCCAGGCGCGCACGAAATAGATGTTGAAGGCGACGCCGAGCCCGAAGAGGAGGGGCAGCCCGATGATGTTGGCGAAGTTGATGGGCTGACCGATGAGGACGCAGCTCCCGAGCGTGAGCAGCCCCGCGAGCAGGATTGGAATCATCGTGTAGACGACGTCGCGGCCGCGACGGAGCGCCAGGACGAGCAACCCCGCCACCGCCAGGAAGGAGAGCACGCCTGCCTCGACGAAAGCGTCGACGATCATCTGGGCGGCCTCCTGGATCGAAACCGGCGCCCCCGTCGCATGCGGCGCGACCGAGCGCACCGCGGCGACGAAGCGCTCGAGCGTGCGGTTGTCGTTGGAGTCGCCGCTCGGAAACACCTGCACCTTCGCGCGCCCGTCGCCCGTGACCCAATCGCGGACGATTTCCTGAGGCAGCGCCTCGACCGTCACCGTCTTGGCCTGTAGCAGGTCGCGGAGCTGGGTCAGCAAGACCTCGAGCGGCGGGACGAGGGCCGCCGTAGCCCGCGCGCGCAGCTCCGGCGATCCCTTCGCGAGCGTCTCCAGGACCGCCGCGAGCCGTCTCGCTTCCGCGGCCACGGTCCCGGAGGTCTCGCTCCCGGCGGCGGCCGCCAAGTCGCGCGCGGTCGTCCCCATGCTCGCGGCGATCTCGGCATCGCTCGGCGCAGGCCGCACCTTCGGCGGACTGAGAGTCGGTTCCAGAAGTGTCGCGGCATCCTCGATTAGCTGCAGCTTCTCCCTCTGCTGCTCCGGGACGAAGCTGTCGAGCGTCACCGCGCGGGCGACCTCCGGCAGGCGCCTGAGCCGCGCCGCGAGCGCGTCCGCCTCTGCCAGCGACGGCGCCAGCACCTCGACGGTGTTGGGCGTGCGGTCGGGGTCCTTGAGAAGATCGAGCAGTGTCGAGACCGATTCCACCTTGGTGCTGCGCAGATTGAGCGGATTGAAGTCGAATCGCAGGAAGGGCAGCAGTGCAATGCACGCGACTGCCGCCGCGCCCCCGAGCGCCAGCACGCGCGGCCGGCCGCGGAGCAGCCGGCGGTTGAGCCCGGCGAGTCCAATGAAGCCGATCTCCTTCGCCTCGGCGCCCGGCTTCAGAAGAGCGAGCAGCGCCGGCAGCAGCGTCACGCTCAGCAGGAACGCAATCAGCATGCCCATGCCCGCGATGAGGCCGAGCTCGGCCGCGCCGATATAGGCCGTGGGAAGGAAGGCGAAGAACCCCGTGCCGATCGCCGCCGCCGCGAGCGCAAGCGTGCCGCCGATGCTGCCTCCGGCCGCGCCGAGCGCGGAGACGAGGCGGCGGTGATCGAGCCGCTCCGCGCGGTAGCGCACGGCGAATTGGATCGCGAAATCGACGCCGAGTCCGACGAAGAGGGGGATGAACGCGACCGAGATCAGGTTGAACCGGCCGACCAGGAAGAGGCCAAGGCTAGCCGTGAGCAGGAGCCCCGCCAAGGTCGTGACCATGATCGCGACGATGATGCGGACGGAGCCCACCGCGAGCCAGAGCATCAGCACGAGCGCTGCAAGCATCGCGACGGCGATGAGATCGGCGCGCTCCGCCAAGGTCGCGAATTCCTCGTCGGCCAGCACGACCGACCCGGTGAGGCGCACGGTCACGCCATGGGCGGGATCGAGCAGAAGCTCGCGGGCCGCCGCGCGGATCGCCTCGGTCGCCGCCGCCGCCGGCACAAGCTGGGTGTTGTCGAGCCTCGGCTGCGCGAGGACGATGCGGCGGAGCTGACGGAGGTCCGCGGGGCGACCGGAGACGATCGTCTGCCAGGAGAAGAAGGCGGGCTCGCCGCGGACCACGCGCTCGAGCGCGTCGGAGAGGCCCCGCATGGCGGGGTCGATTTGCCTGAGTTTCGCCTCGCCGTGCCGCACCCCCAGGAGCACGGTCGAGAGGCTCTCCATGACGCCGCGGAGGCTCGGATCGGCGGCAAGAGAACCCAGGAAGGGCTGCGCCGAGATGAGCTCGCGCGTGGTATCTCCGACCTCCTCGGCGGAGAGGAACAGAAGGCCGTTCCGCGCGAAGAACTCGCCGCCCTCCGGTTGCTGGATCGATTTGAAGAGGTCCTTCCGCTCGCCGAGGCGCGTCGCAAGCGCTCGCGATGCGCTCGTCGCAAGCTCAGGCGTCGCGCCGTCGACGACGACCACGATGAGGTCGGCGCGCTGCGGGAATGCTTTGTTCATCGCCACCAGGTCCTGCCGCCAAGGCAGCTCCGGCGAGATGAGCTCTGCCGTATCCGTGGTCATCGCGAAGTGACCCGTCGAATACCAGGCTCCGAGGACGCAGAGCGCCGCCGCCGCGAGCAGCGTCAGCCACGCCCTCCGAGAGGCGAGGGTGACCAGCCGTTCGATCGGTGCGAAGCGAGTGCGCAATTTCCGGGGTCCGCGTTTCTTCACGGGCCAGATTTCCCGCGATATTGCCGTTCTAGCGCCGCTTGGTTTCGAGGAATTGCCAAGTCAGCAGGACCGGAATGCCCAGCAGCAGGTCGCGCCCCCGCTTCAGGAGCGACAGACCCAGGGCGAGACCGGGCGGCAAGCCCAAGGCGGCGCCGAGAATGACGTAAGCTCCTTCCTGCACCCCGATCGCGTTGGGAACCAGGAAGGCCATGGCGCGCATCGCATAGACCAGACTCTCGAGCGTCAGCACCACCGTGAAATCGAGGTCCGCGCCCATGATCCGGAGCGCGAGCCAGGCCTCGGCCGCCGTCACGATCCACGCGAGGAAATGCAGCACGAACGACGTCCAGACGCGAGGCGAGCGGTAGATCTCGCGCAGCTCTGCCTGGACCGCAGCGGCGCCGGCGAGCGCAGCGCCGATCGCCGCGGAGGCGACCCGGCGCCCGGCCCGCGCGAAGAAATCGGATTCCCGGCGCTGCAGCGAGACCATGGCCGCTGCCGCCGCGAGTGCCATCGCGAGACCGATGAGAACCGGCTTCGCGAGCTCGGAGTCGGGTGCGAGCCACAGCAGCAATGCCGCGCCCAAGGTCACGAAGACGATCTGCGAGCAGAACTCGAGCGTGATGTCCGCGACGACCGAGGCCGCCGCGAGCGCGCTGCCGATCCCGTGGAGCACGATCGAGCGCGCGCCCAGGAGCGAGCCGCCGATCTGTGACAGCGGCAGCACCTCGGAGCCGGCGTCGCGGAGGAGCCGGCTCCAGACGAAGACCCAGCGCCGGCCCATGCCGCGCAAGCGCCACCACGCAAGCCCCATCAGGGTTGTCGCGATGAGGTGGAAAGCGGAGATCGCGACGAGCCCCGTCCATCCCGCCCTGCGCAGCGCCTCCGCGACGGCGGGCGCGCCGAAATGGACGATGAGCCATACGGTCAGCGCGAGCCCGCCGGCGAGCCACGCGATCGCCGGTGCCCGTGCGCGCCAGCTGCGCCGGATGCCGACCTCCGTTGTCTGCTCGGCAGCACTCACTCCAGGGCCCCTTAACCGAAGATGACCGCGAGCGCGCGCCGAGGCGCGCCGCCCGCCGTCGAGCCGGCCATATTAGGCAACGAGTCCGAAGAATTCCACGTAATCGGCGAAGCGGCCCCGCTCGCGCTCGGCATCGAGGCCGTAATCCTCCAGCCGACCGAAATTGCGGCCATTGCCGCCATTGGGGCGGGCGGCGACGAGGTTGCGCACGCGCGTGGACGCCTCGGCGCCGAGCGTCATCCCGAAATGCGCGTAGACTGCTTCGACGGCTGCAGCGGGATCGCGCACGAAGCGGCGGAAGGGCAGATGGAATGCGGGCGCGGGAGCGGCGGCGAAGGAGGGGGCCGCGGCAAGCAGGATCTTCGCCCCCTTCGCCCAGCGCTCGCTGACCTCGGTGCCGATCTCGAGGCGGTCGACGCTCGCCGTGAAGGGGCGGCGCAGCGTCTCCGTGAGCCGCGCGACCGAGGGCAGCACCGAGAGCGGGTCGCGGTGCATGAAGACAAAGCGAGCATCCGGATAGACCTCGCGCACCGCATCGAGTGCGAAGACGTGATCCGGGCATTTGAGGACCCATTGCCCGCGGCCGCGGCGGTGCTGCAGATGCTGCAGGAAGCGCTTATGGAAGCGATAAGCGGGCGCGAGGCTATGGCCGTCGAGCCAGCGTCGGTACGAGGGTATGTGGTGTGTGGTGTCGAAGCGCATGCCCAGGAAGACGTGCCCGGTGATCTCCGTGCATTCCTGAGGGGTGTCCGCGACCATCGGATGGAGGCTGCGGATTTCCGGCGCGATCCGCTCGAAGCTTGCGAGCTGCCGGTCGACCTTCTTGCGCCGGCGCTCGATGTCCCGCTCGACCCTGCGGTTGGGATCGAGCGGACAGGGGTATATGGCTTCCCAGCACCGCACCGCGAGGTTCTGGGAATCCTCGCAGAGTAGCTCGTGCAGGAAAGAGGTGCCGCTGCGCGGCAATCCCGTGATGAAGATCGGCCGCTCGATCCTCTCATCGAGGATGGCCGGGTCCTTGCGCTCCTCCTCCCGCAGGCAGAGCAGGTTCGAGAGAAAGCGCAGCAGATCCCAGCGCGCGGCCATGCGTCCAAAAGGGCTGAGTCTGGCCTCCTTCTCATAGCTCTTTATGAGTATTTCCAGCGGCTCCTCGATATCCCATTCGCCGAAATCCGCGAGGCCCGTCCGGCGCTGCGCGGCGTTCAGGAGATCCCGGGTCGAGAGCGGGCTCCGGAAGAGGCTCAGGCCGCGGAGCACCAGGTTGAGCATTTGGAAGGTCCAGGGCTCGCTCGGCGTTGCGCTGGCGGCGTCGCGGCGGCGAAGGTGATCGTCAGGGCTATCCAATCCGAGCGTCGCCATGCGGTTCCTGATGAGTTGGGCCGAAAACCTGGGCCACCGAGGTCTAGAAGCATTCCAGCGCGTTGCGCGGCCCAGCGGGCGCCGGGCGCGACTCAACGGGGGCCGCCGCACGCTCGGCTGCCCCGGGCCTAATGTAGGGCGCGCGGGAGAGATTTCTCCCCCGTCCAGGTCCCAAATCAAACGAAAAAATGCCTACGTGGCAGAATTGCGACGATCTAGCCCGCCGGCATCGACGACGAAGGATGCAACCTCGGCGACGCCGAGATTCTCCTTGAGGTTAGTGAAGAGGAAAGGGCGCTCCCCGCGCATGCGGCGTGCGTCGCGGTCCATCACCTCGAGGCTCGCGCCCACCAGCGGTGCGAGGTCGATCTTGTTGATGATCAGCAAGTCGGAGCGGCAAATACCGGGCCCGCCCTTGCGCGGGATCTTGTCGCCGGCGGCGACGTCGATGACGTAAAGGGTGATGTCCGCGAGCTCCGGGCTGAAGGTCGCCGCGAGATTGTCGCCCCCGGACTCGATGATGACGAGGTCGAGGCTCGGATAGGTCCGGCACATGTCCGCGACGGCCGCGAGATTGGCCGAGGCATCCTCGCGGATCGCGGTGTGCGGGCAGCCGCCGGTCTCGACGCCGACGATTCGCTCCGGCACCAGCGCGCCCGACCGCATCAGGAACTGCGCGTCCTCCTTGGTGTAGATGTCGTTGGTGACGACGGCGATGTCGTAGCGGTCGCGCAGGTGCTTGCAGAGGCGGTCGACGAGGGCGGTCTTGCCCGAGCCGACAGGACCGCCGACGCCGACGCGGAGCGGGCCATGCGAGGACTTGGTCATGAGCGGAACAACCTCGTGTACTGCAGCTCGTGCCGCATGGAGCACCAATCGAGGACCGGCGCGGCCGTGCCGATCTCCTCGAGCGAGGCCGCCGCGGCCGCGCGTGCCGCTCTCGAGATCACGGGCTCGAGCGCGGCGATCGTGCGCTGGCCGTCGGTCTGTCCGAGCGGGATGAGCCGCACGCCCGCGGAGACGAGATTGGCGGCGAAACATTGGAGATATGCCACCAGCGCCGCCTCCAGCGCTACGCCGTGACAGCCGCAGGCAGCACCCACGGCGACGGCGAGCGAGACCGCCCCTCGGCCTCGCTCCGCCGCGAGCCGGTCCAGGAATGGATGCGGCCATGCCGTGCGCGTCGTCGCAAGAAATGCCTCGCCCTGCGCCTCGCTTTCGAGCGCGGTCTCGGCGGTGCCGCGCCAAGCAGTCGCGAGTGTTGCGATCTCCTGCAGCGTCTCCGCCTCGAGGCGCGATGCCGCGCGCCAGGCCGCCGCGAAGAGCGCGCCGTCGATCCGGCCGGCGCCGGCTTCGACCGCCGCCGTGGCCCAGGAGAGCAGGCTCTCGCGATCCCCGACCAGGCCTTCCTCAACCGCGAGCTCGAGACCATGGCTGTAGCTGAAGGCGCCCACTGGATAGGCCGGCGAGAGCCAGGTCATCAGGCGATAGATCGCGGCGTCAGTCGTGGTCATGGCCGTGTCCGCCGCCGTAGGCGCCGCGCTCGGGGGTGAAGGGCTCGCTCACCTGTCGGAGCCGCGCGCCGAGTCCGCGCAGCATGTCGCAGATGACGTGATCCTCGCGGATCAGGATGCGCGCGGGCTCGATGCGCGCGGGGAGGTGGCGATTACCGAGATGCCAGGCGAGCCGGCCGAGGAGACCCGCATCCGCCGCCGTCACCTCCACGAGCGCCTCCGGCGCCGCCTTCACCTCGATCCAGCGCCCGTCGTCGAGAGCGAGCCCGTCGCCCGCCTCGAGCACGGTCGCGCGCTCGAGGTCGAGCAGGAACGCCTCTCCCGCATCGGTCGTGAGGCGCAGGCGCCGGCGGTGCCGGTCGTCGTATGCGAGCGTCACCGTGCCTGCGGCTCCCTTCCGCGGCCAATGGCCGGCATGCTCGACGCGCGTCGCCGTCCGCATGCTCAGAACAGGAAATAGCGCTGCGCCATCGCGAGCTCCTTGGCGGGCGCGCAGGTGAGGAGCATGCCGTCCGCGCGCACCTCGTAGGTCTCGGGATCGACCTCGATCCTCGGGAGCGCGTCGTTGTGGATCATGCTCGCCTTGGAGATGCCGCCGCGGGTGTTCTCGACCGCGATGAGCTGCCGCGCGAGTCCGAGCCTCCGCTCGAGTCCGGATTCGAGTCCGGCGCGGCTCACGAAGGTGATCGCGCTCGCGGTGAGATTGCGGCCGAAGCCCGCGAACATAGGGCGGTAATGCACGGGCTGCGGCGTCGGGATCGAGGCGTTGGGGTCGCCCATCGGCGCCGCCGCGATGCTTCCGAGCTTCAGGACGAGGTCGGGCTTGACGCCGAAGAAAGCGGGCGACCACAGCACGAGATCCGCGAATTTGCCGGTCTCGATCGAGCCCAGATGCGCGCCGATGCCCTGGGCAATCGCGGGATTGATCGTGTATTTGGCGACGTAGCGCTTGGCGCGGAAATTGTCGTTGTCGCCTTTCTCCTGCGGGAGACGGCCGCGCTGGCGCTTCATCTTGTCGGCGGTCTGCCAGGTCCGGATGATGACCTCCCCGACGCGCCCCATCGCCTGGCTGTCCGAGGAGATCATGGAGAGGGCGCCCAGATCGTGCAGGATGTCCTCGGCCGCAATGGTCTCGCGGCGGATGCGGCTCTCCGCGAAGGCCACGTCCTCGGGGATCTTGGCGTCGAGGTGGTGGCAGACCATGAGCATGTCCAGATGCTCGTCGAGCGTGTTGACCGTGTAAGGCCGCGTGGGATTGGTCGAGGAGGGCAGCACGTTCCGCTCGCCGCAGACGCGGATGATGTCGGGCGCGTGCCCGCCGCCCGCGCCCTCGGTGTGGAAGGCGTGGATCGTGCGTCCCTTGAAGGCGGCGATGGTGCGCTCGACGAAGCCGGATTCGTTGAGCGTGTCCGTGTGGATCGCAACCTGCACGTCGTAGCGGTCGGCGACCGCTAGGCAGTTGTCGATCGCCGCCGGCGTCGTTCCCCAATCCTCGTGCAGCTTGAGCGCGCAGGCGCCGGCCTCGATCTGCTCCGCAAGCCCGAGCGGCGCCGACGCATTCCCCTTGCCGAAGAAGCCGATGTTGACCGGCAAGCCCTCGGCCGCCTGGAGCATGCGCGCGATGTGCCAGGGACCGGGCGTGCAGGTGGTGGCGGCCGTCCCCGAGGCGGGGCCGGTGCCTCCGCCCATGAGAGTGGTAAGGCCGGAATAGAGCGCATCCTCCACCTGCTGCGGGCAGATCAGGTGGATGTGCACGTCGATCCCGCCGGCGGTGGCGATCTTGCCTTCCCCCGCGATCGCCTCCGTGCCGGGGCCGATGACGATGTCGACGCCAGGCTGCACGTCCGGATTGCCGGCCTTGCCGATGCCGGCGATGCGCCCGTCGCGGATGCCGATGTCCGCCTTGACGATGCCCCAGTGATCGAGGATGAGCGCGTTGGTGATGACGGTGTCGACGGCGCCTTCCGAGCGTGCCCTCTGGCTCTGGCCCATCCCGTCGCGGATCACCTTGCCGCCGCCGAACTTCACCTCCTCGCCGTAGACGGTGCGGTCGGCCTCGACCTCGACGAAGAGCTCGGTGTCCGCGAGACGCACGCGGTCGCCGACGGTGGGACCGTACATGTCGGCGTAAGCGGCGCGCGGGATCTTGACGCTCATTTCTCATCCTCCAGCGGTCCCGCGATGTCGCCTTGGAAGCCCTGTACGATGCGCGCTCCGGCATAGGCCACGAGCCGCACGGTGCGGGTCTGACCGGGCTCGAAGCGCACGGCGGTGCCCGCGGGAATGTCGAGGCGGAAGCCGCGGGCGCGGTCGCGGTCGAAGTGGAGCGCGCCGTTCGTCTCGTAGAAGTGATAATGCGAGCCAACCTGGATCGGCCGATCGCCGGTATTGGCGACCTCGAGGCTGATCGTGGCGCGGCCGAGATTGAGCTCGATCTCGCCCTGCCGTGGAATCACTTGGCCCGGGATCATCTGCTGGACCTCATCGGACCGGCTCGTGCACGGTGACGAGCTTGGTGCCGTCGGGGAAGGTCGCCTCGACCTGGATCTCCGCGATCATCTCCGGAACGCCTTCCATCACCTGCTCGCGTCTCAGCACCGTGGCGCCGTCGCGCATCAGCTCCGCGACCGAGCGGCCGTCGCGTGCGCCCTCGACCACGAAATCCGTGATGAGAGCGACCGCCTCGGGATGATTGAGCTTGACGCCGCGCTCGAGCCGGCGGCGAGCCACGACCGCGGCCATGGCGACGAGGAGCTTGTCTTTCTCGCGAGGGGTCAGATGCATAGATCGCTCAGCAATTCCAGACGCGCGGCATCGTCGCGGGAAGCCCGGCGGCCGCGCGGCGGAGGTAGGAGAGATATGCGGCGAGATGCGCGCGAACGTCGCGCGCGTCGGCGCCCAGGAAACGCGCGAGCAGCACGCCGTTGACGAGGCTCGCGGCGGCGCGCGCCTCGCCGTCGAGGGCGAGCGCGCGCGCGAGCGGCAGCAGCGCCGACGCATCCGGCCCGACATAGAGCGCCGTCGCCATCGCTGTTGCGCCGCCGAAGCCGAAGGGCGAGGCGAGCCGCTCGGCGATTTCCTCCTCCAGCACGAGGGCATCCATCCAGGCGAGAGCGCCGCCACGGCGGATGGTCCAGCGCTCGCTCAGCAGGCCGCGCGTGAAGCGCTCGCCGCGGGCAGTACGACCGAACACCGCCATCTCGCAGGCGAGCAGGCGTCCGCCTTCCGCAATGTCGGCCGCCGTGCGGCGGGCGAGCCGCGCACCCTCGAATAGGATGGTCTCCTGCGGGAGCCATTCGAGCCAAGCCCCCGCCTCGACGGCGAGCGCGATCTCGATCCGGGTGTCGGGACCGAGCGAGCGGTAGATCTTCTCCGCGGCCTGGGCGGTTACCACGGCCGCGGCAGCGTCGCCCGTCTCGACCGCGATGCGCAGCCGGTCGCCGCCCGCGAGCCCGCCGGATGTGGTCACCATGACCGCAGCCGGGAGATCGTCGCTCGCCGCGTTCGGAAATAGAATGCGGCAAGGCGTGCGCTGAAAGAGATGCGCGAGCGCGGTCGTGCCGCCGCGGCGCTCGAAGCGCAGCTCGGCGCGGCCGTCGCCCCGCTCCAGCGGCGTCTGTGCAATCGATTGCTCCGCAATGCCCGGACGATCAGACCGTAAGATAGCGACGGACATCGGCCTCCACCATGTCCCGTGTTTGACCCGAGAGTACCACCTCGCCGCGGTCCATGACCACATAGGCGTCCGCGAGCGCACGCGCGAATTCGAAGTATTGCTCGACCAGCAGGATCGCCATGTCGCCGCGCTCGGCAAGGCCGCGGATGACGCGCTCGATCTCCTTGATGATCGAGGGCTGGATGCCCTCCGTGGGCTCGTCGAGGACGAGGAGGTGCGGGCGCGTGACCAGGGCGCGGGCGATCGCGAGCTGCTGCTGCTGTCCCCCGGAGAGATCGCCGCCGCGCCGGCGCAGCATGTCCTTGAGCATCGGGAAGAGCGCGAAGATCTCCTCGGGCACGGCGCGCTCCCCGCGTGGGAGCGGCGCGAAGCCGGTCTCGAGATTCTCCTGCACGGAGAGGCGCGGGAAAATCTCGCGTCCCTGCGGGACCAGCGCCAAGCCGCGCCGCGCGCGCTCGTGCGGCTTGAGCTGGGCGAGGTCCTCCTCGTCCCAGGCGATGCGTCCCGCGCGGATCGGCTGCAGGCCGAATATCGCGCGCAGCAGGCTCGTCTTGCCGACGCCGTTCCTGCCGAGGATGCACGTGACCTTGCCGCGCTCGGCCGTGACGCCGACACGGCGGAGGATGTGGCTCGCGCCGTAGTAGAGGTCGATACCGTCGACGGCGAGCATGCGCTAGCGTCCGAGATAGACGTCGATGACGGCGGGCTGGCTCTGCACGTGCTCGACGGTGCCGTCTGCGAGCACGGCGCCCTCGTGCAGCACCGTGACGCGGGCGCCGAGATTGCGCACGAACTCCATGTCGTGCTCGACCACCACGAGCGTGCGCTCGCCCGCGAGCTTGCGGATGAGCTCCGCCGTGAGCTCGGTCTCGCGATCCGTCATGCCCGCGACGGGCTCGTCCAGCAGCAGGAGGCGCTGGTCCTGCACCAGGAGCATGCCGATCTCGAGCCATTGCTTCTGCCCGTGGCTGAGCGCGCCCGCGAGCGTCGCCTCGCGTCCGGAAAGGCCGATGATGCGGAGCGTCTCGGCGATGGCGTCGCGCTGCTCGCCGGTGAGCCGGGCGACCAGGGTGCGAAAGGTCCCCCGCGGGCATTTCTGCGCGAGCTCGAGGTTCTCGAAGACGGTCAGGTTCTCGAAGACCGTCGGCTTCTGGAACTTGCGGCCGATGCCGAGATTGGCGATCGCGGTCTCGTCGAGCCGCGTGAGATCGACCCCGCCGTCGAAGAAGACCTGACCCGCATCGGGCCGCGTCTTGCCGGTGATCACGTCCATCATCGTGGTCTTGCCGGCGCCGTTGGGTCCGATCACGCTGCGGACCTCGCCGCGCTCCACGACGAAGGAGAGCCCATTCAAGGCCCTGAAGCCGTCGAAGCTCACGGTGACGCCGTCGAGGTAGAGGAGCGGCGGTTGCATTGCCTGCGTCGCTGGCTGGACGCTCATCGCATCGACTCCCGCGCCGCCGCGGAGGCGATGGGCCGCCGCCGGAAAGTCAGCCGTTGGAGCGAGCCTACGAGCCCCTTGGGGAAGACCAGCGTCACCAGAATGAAGAGCGCGCCCAGGACGAAGAGCCAGGTCTCCGCGAAGGACCCGGTGAGCCAGGTCTTGAGGAGATTGACCGCGATCGCGCCCGCCAGCGCGCCCACGAGCGTCCCCCGGCCGCCGACCGCGACCCAGATCGCGATCTCGATCGAGCTCGCGGGCGAGAACTCGCTGGGATTGATGATGCCGACCTGCGGTACGTAGAGCGCGCCCGCGATCCCCGCGAGGATCGCGGAGACCGTGAAGACGAAGAGCTTCGCATGCGCGGTCGAATAGCCGAGGAAGCGCACGCGGGCCTCGGCGTCGCGCAGCGCCAGAAGGACGCGGCCGAGCTTCGATGCCACGATCGCGCGGCAGGTGAGGAAGCCCGCGCCCAATGCAATGAGCGAGGCGACGTAGAGCGCGCGCCGCGTCGCAGGCGCCTGAATCTCGAAGCCCAGCACGTCCTTGAAGTCGGTGAGGCCGTTGTTGCCGCCGAAACCCATGTCGTTGCGGAAGAAGGCCAGCAGCAGCGCGTAGGTGAGCGCCTGCGTGATGATGGAGAAGTAGACGCCGGTGATGCGCGAGCGGAAGGCGAACCAGCCGAAGACGAAGGCGAGGAGCCCCGGCGCCAGCAGCACCATCGCGACCGCGAAGTGAAAATCGTCGAAGCCCCGCCAATACCAGGGCAGCTCCTTCCAGTTCAGGAACACCATGAAGTCCGGCAGGATCGGATTGGCGTAGACGCCGCGCGTCCCGATCTGGCGCATGAGGTACATGCCCATGGCATAACCGCCGAGCGCGAAGAACGCGCCCTGACCGAGGCTCAGGATGCCCGCATAGCCCCAGATGAGATCGAGGCTGAGCGCGAGGAGGGCGTAGCAGGCGTATTTGCCGAAAAGCGGGACTAGGTAATCGGGAATGCGGAATGGCGAGCCCGGCGCCGGCAGATAGTTGAGGAGCGGCACGGCGATCCCCAGGACCAGTGCGCTGCCGAGAAAGAGCGCCCAGCCGCGGCGGTCGAGGAGGAATTCGGGCGAGGCCGTCATGATTCGGCGGCGCGGCCCTTGAGGGCGAAGAGGCCCCGCGGGCGCTTTTGGATGAAGAGGATGATCGCGAGCAGCACGACGATTTTGCCGAGGACGGCGCCCGCGACGGGCTCGAGGAGCTTGTTGACGATGCCGAGGCTCATGGCGCCCGCGAGCGTTCCCAGGAGATTGCCGACGCCGCCGAAGACCACCACGAGGAAGCTGTCGACGATGTAGAGGGTGCCGAGATTGGGGCTGACGTTGCCGATCTGGCTCAGCGCCACGCCGGCCATCCCCGCGATCCCCGAGCCGAGGCCGAAGGTCAGTGCGTCGATGCGCGCGGTCGGAATGCCCATCACCGCGGCCATGTCGCGGTTCTGCGTCACCGCGCGCATGTGAAGGCCGAAAGAGGTCCGCCGCAGCACCAGCGACAAGGCAATCATGACGACCGCGCAGAAGCCGAGTATCACGAGGCGGTTCCAGGTGACGGTGGCGCCGCCGAGGACCTCGATCCCGCCGGTCATCCAGCTCGGGTTCGAGACCTCCTTGTTGGGGGCGCCGAAGACCGTGCGCACGAGCTGCTGCAGGATGAGGCTCACGCCCCAGGTCGCGAGCAGCGTCTCGAGCGGACGATCGTAGAGGAACCGGATCACGCTGCGCTCGAGCGCGATCCCCGCCGCGCCCGCGACGAGAAAGGCCGCGGGGACGGAGACCGCGAGATAGAGGTCGAGCCACTGCGGCGGCAAGGTCGCGCGGAAGACCTGCTGCACGACGTAGGTCGTGTAGGCGCCGAGCATGATCATCTCGCCGTGCGCCATGTTGATGACGCCCATCACGCCGAAGGTGATCGCAAGCCCGATCGCCGCCAGCAGCAGCACGCTCCCGAGGCTCAGCCCCTGGAAGAGGTTCTCTGCAAGGCCGATCCACATGAGGCGGCCCTCGAGGCTCTTCTGCGCGGCCGTCAGGGCCTGCCGCACCTCGGGGTCGAGGTCGCCGCCATTGGCGAGTTGACCCAGCAGCGAGCGGATCTCGGGATCGTCGGAGCGCGAGAGCGCGCCGATCGCCGCGATGCGCTGCTCCTTCGTGCCGCTCATGAGGCGCGCGGCGGAGAGCGCCAGCGTCATTGCCTGCCGCACCTCCGGGTCCTGCTCCTTCGCGAGCGCGCGCTCGAGGCCCGCGGCGGAATCCGGCGTCAGATGCTTGAGCGCGTCGCGGGCGGCATTGAGGCGCTCGGCGCGGTCGGCGCTGACGAGCATCAGCCGGCTGAGCGCCCCCGCGATCGCGCCGCGCAGGCGGTTGTTGACGCGCACCTTGGAGATCGCGTCCTCCTGAACCTCTCCGAGGCCGCTGCCGTCGGCGGCGTCCGCGATCTTGTAGCCGGTGCCAGAGGGCTCCGCGATGACGACGCGGCTCTCGGCAGTGGTGTAGAGAAGGCCCTCGTTGAGTGCCTTGAGGGCGCGGATCGCCCGGCCATCGCCGAGCTCGCCCAAGGCCGCTGCCGCCCCCTCCTTCTCGCTGAAGCTGTCCGAGCCGAGCCTCGCGATCAGGTCCTGGAACTCGTCGGCGCGCGCGGCCAAGGGCGCCGCCAGCAAGGCGAGCGCGACGATGAGGAGACGGCCTAGGCGGCGCATGGCGCGATCCCCGCGATGTCCCGGTGACGGATCGGCGCGGTCCCGGCTCGCGCGAGAGCCGGGACCGGCCGCGGCTTCACGCTAGTTCATGAGCTCCTTGAACTTGGGCGCAGTGCAGTTGCCGCAGACCCATGGGAAGGTCCAGTCCGCGATCTTGCCTTTGTCCTCCGGCAGGTAGGGGCTCCAGGCATCGGCCTTGATCACGCTCTTCGTTTGCCAGACGATCTCGAATTGGCCGTTCGGCTGGATCTCGCCGATCATGACCGGCTTCGAGAGGTGATGGTTCGTGTTCATTACCGCCGTGAAGCCGCTCGGCGCCTTCACCTTCTGGCCGTACATCGCCTGACGCACCGCGTTGACCTCGGTGGTGCCGGCCTGGGTGACCGCCTGCGTCCACATCTTGAAGCCGATGTAGGTCGCCTCCATGGGGTCGTTGGTCACGCGCTTCTCGCTCTTGATGAAGGCGTGCCACTCCTTGATGAAGGCCTCGTTCGTGGGGTTCTTCACGGACTGGAAGTAGTTCCAGGCCGCGAGATGGCCCACGAGGTTCTTGGTGTCGATGCCCGAGAGCTCCTCCTCGCCGACGGAGAAGGCGACCACCGGGATCTCCGAGGCCTTGATGCCCGCGTTGGAGAGCTCCTTATAGAAGGGCACGTTGGCGTCGCCGTTGATGGTGGAGACGACGGCCGTCTTCTTGCCCGCCGAGGCGAATTTCTTGATCGCCGCGACCTCGGTCTGCCAGTCCGAGAATCCGAAGGGCGTGTAGTTGATCATGATGTCCTCGGCCGCCACTCCCTTCGACTTCAGGAACGCCTCGAGGATCTTGTTGGTGGTGCGGGGATAGACGTAGTCGGTGCCCTCAAGCACCCAGCGCTTCACCTCGCCGCCGTCCTTGCTCATGAGGTACTCGACGGCGGGTATTGCCTGCTGATTGGGCGCGGCTCCTGTGTAGAAGACGTTGCGCGAGCTCTCCTCGCCTTCGTACTGCACGGGATAGAAGAGGAGTCCGTTGAGCTCCTCGAAGACCGGCAGCACCGACTTGCGCGAGACCGAGGTCCAGCAGCCGAAGACGACCGCCACCTTGTCCTTTTGGAGGAGCTCGCGCGCCTTCTCCGCGAAGAGCGGCCAGTTCGACGCGGGATCGACGACCACCGCCTCGACCTTCTTGCCGAGAAGCCCGCCCTTCTTGTTGACGTCGTCGACCATCATCAGGACCGTGTCCTTGAGCGTGGTCTCGCTGATCGCCATCGTCCCCGACAGCGAATGCAGCACGCCGATCTTGATCGTGTCGTCGGCTGCTCGCGCGGGCGAGCCCCAGCCCGGGAGCATCAGCGCGCCGGCGAGCGCCAGCGCCGCTGCGGTTTTTCCTGCTCTCATCTCTGACCTCCTCTGATCTCCGCCGCTTGTGTTGAATGTCCCCCAGAGCGAGGACGCAAATTCCGGGCCAGCCGTGCACGAGCGAGCAGCAGCAATGCTTTACGAGACATGCAATCATCGCCATCTCGCCCGCCCAGCGCCGAGTACCGGCCTGCGTGCGGCGCTGCTGTCCAGATTCTGAACAGGCTGCCGAATTGTTGGACGCCGCCCCGTCGAGATGCTCCGATTGCCGGCAGAATCGGGCTAGAATGCGCGCCAGCGAGTCATCGCCGCGAGACCGCGGTCGCGAGATTCAAGGGACGGGCGCGTGCGGGAGAAGGAGCTACGTCTGGCGCTGGTGTGCTTCGGCGGCGTGTCGCTCGCGATATACATGCATGGCATCAGCAAGGAGATATTGAAGCTCGTGCGCGCCTCGAGCGCGCTCCATGCGATCGTCGACCGCGGCGCCCGCGCGGAGTCGAACTTCCTCGACAAAGTCGAATCCGCCGATCCCGAATACGACACCGAGGCGGTCTATTTCGATCTGCTGCGCGAGATCGGGAGGAAGGTCGATCTCCGCGTCGTCGTCGACATCATCGCGGGCGCCTCGGCAGGCGGCATCAACGGAACCATGCTTGCGCGCGCGATCAGCCACGACCTGCCCTTCAACGCGCTCCGCGACCTCTGGCTCGAGAATGCCGACGTGACGGGGCTGCTCGCGCCCGAGGCCCGGGCGCACTGGTGGAGCAAATGGTACATGCGCCTCCTCCTCTGGGGCGCAATGGCCACTGGCATGATGCAGCGGGTCGAGGACAAGGAGGCGCGGCGCAAGCTCTCCTTCTTCGTGCGCTCGCGCTGGTTCAAGGCCCCCTTCGACGGCTCGCGCATGGCCGGGCTCATGTACGACGCCACGCTCAGCATGGGGAGCCCGCGGAACCCTCGGGCGTCGCTGCTGCCCTCGGGCCAGCATCTCGACCTCTTCGTGACCGTCACCGACCACTACGGCTATCAACAGCTCATTCAGATCCACGACCCCCCGCTCATCCACGAGCGCGAGCACCGGCATCTCCTGCGCTTCGCCTACCGGCGTTGGCCGAGCGGGGAGGTCGAGAGCGACTTCGACCTCGTGAACGCCCCCGCCCTGGCGTTCGCCGCGCGCGCAACCTCCTCGTTCCCCGGCGTCTTTCCGGCCGCACGGATCGTCGAGATGGACGAGCTCGTGGAGCGGAGAGGCGCAACCTGGCCGCGACGCGAGAGCTTCATCGCGCGGAATTTCGGCCGCTATCTCCGCGCCAACATCGAGCCTGCGGAGGCGGCCTTCGTCGACGGCAGCGTCCTCAACAACAAGCCCTTCCGCGAGGCGATCCAGGCAATCTCGGGCCGTCCCGCCTATCGCCAGGTCGACCGCCGCCTCGTCTACATCGAGCCCGATCCCGCGCGCGCGGCCGCGCCGCTGCATCACAAGCCCCCGGGCTTCTTCTCGATGCTCAAGGGCGCGCTCTCCGACATTCCCCGCAACGAGCCCATCGCCGACGAGCTCGTCTACGTCAACGGCTTCAACGAGCGCGTCCGCCGCCAGAAGGGCATCGTCGAGGCGGCGCGCCCGGAGATCACCACGGTCCTCGCCGACGCCATCGGCGGGCGCCTCGACGGTCTCTTATCCGTGCGCGAGATCCGCCATTGGCGCGAGGCGATGAACGAGCGCGCGGCGCGCGACGCGGGCTTCGCCTATGAGGGCTATGTGCGCCTCAAGCTCGCCTCGGTCCGCGCCTTCATCGCGCAGTCGATCATGGCGCTCCGCGGCGTGCCCGCGCGCTCGCCCTTTGCGCGCGCCATCGCGGAGATCCTGGAGGCTTGGACGGTCGAGGCCGGCTGCGTCTATCGCCGCAACGGCGCCGCGGCGGAAACCGGGGCACAGCCGCCCTGGCTTACCCTCCTCCTCGCCTTCGACGTCGATTTCCGCAAGCGGCGGCTCCATTTCCTGATCCAGGGCCAGAACCGGCTCTACCGCTTGCTCGACCACGAGGAATACGCGGGCTTGAGCCCCGCGGTGGTCGACCGTCTCAAGCGCGATTTCTATCACTGTCTCGGCGAGCTGCGTAAGCGCGAGCAGCCGGAGTTCTTCAAGCCCTCGACGCGGGACCTCGCGCACGAGATCTTCGCGACAGGCCCCACCGCAACCGAGGCGCGGGACATCGAGGCCTATGCGCGCGAATTCGCGCGCAAGCACGTCGCCGCCATCCGCGTGCTCGTCGACCGACTCGCCCAGGAGGTCGACCTCGACGCCAGCACCGACGACATCGACCGCCTGCTCGCGGAGATGGCGTCCGATGCCTGGCCGAGCACCGCCCGGCGGGAGGTCATGGTCAACTATCTGGGCTTCCCGTTCTGGGACATCCTCACCTTCTCGGTGACGTCCTGGCGCGAGGCCGGTGAATTCGATGAGGTGCTGGTCGACCGCATCAGCCCCGCGGATGTGCGCACGCTTCGCGACTTCGGTACCGCCGACGGGCTCAAGGGGACGGGGATGGGCCATTTTGCGGCCTTCTTCTCGCGTGCCTACCGCGAGAACGACTACCTCATCGGGCGTCTCCATGGCGTCGACCGCGTAATCGACATCGTCTGCGATGCCGCGGGCGCCAGCGCCACCCGCCGCATCGACGTCCTCGCCCTCAAGCGGCGCGCCTTCGAGATCATCCTCGATGCGGAGGAGAAATCCCTCCCGCAGAGCGCCGAGCTCATCGCCCGCCTCCGCCGCTCGATCGCGGCGATGGGGACGGGGGGTGGCGGCGCCTGAGGATTGAGCTAGGTCAAGGCTGAGGGGGTGCGAACGCGCTAGCAAACCCGCACCCGGTGCGACGGAGTCCGCCCATGAGGAAGATGTCGGAGCTGGTCCGCAACCAGAACCCGCTAGTGCTGCCCCCGACGGCGACGGCGAAGGAGGCCTGCCGCTCCATGCGGGACCGGCGGGTAGGCGCCGTCCTGGTGGTCGAGACGGGCGGGAAGCTCGTCGGCGTCTTTACCGGACGCGACGCCGTCTGCCGCGTGCTCGCGGAAGGGAAGGACCCCGCGGCGACGCGCCTCTCCGAGGTGATGACGCCGAAGCCCACCACGATTGCGCCGCGCTCGACCGCGATCGAGGCGCTCAGGCTGATGGCGGATCGCGGCTTCCGGCACCTCCCCGTCGTCGATGCCGGGAAGGTCCTGGGCATGGTCTCCAAAGGCGATTTCCGCGGTCTCGAGCAGGACCGGCTCGACGAGGAAACCGAGCTCTGGGAGCGCATCTAGCGGGCTTGCCTCGCGGCGCGATCGTCTGCAATCCTCGGTCGCATGAGCCTCTACTACCTGCAGAAGCTGCTCTATCAGCTCAATCGCGATCCCGAGATTCGCAAGCGCTTCGAGGCGGATCCTGAGGGGGTGCTCGCGGGCTACGAGCTCACCGCGGAGGAGCTGGGCGCAATCCGCAAGCCGGACATCGGTCTCCTCTACGTGCTCGGCGTCAACGGGCAGATCCTCATGCACTACGCGGCCATGTGCGGCTTCGAGTGGAACGCCTATCTCGAGGCGATGCGCGAGGGCATCCGCCGCCACGGTCCCGTGCGCGCGGGGCTCTACAAGCTCGTGGAGGATTGAGCGATGCCGCTGGTCTTCGCGGGCGTCTGCAGCCATGCCCCCGGCATCACGAACCGGCCCGAGCGCGCCGAGCCCGAAAGGCGCGAGCGGCTCTTCGCGGCCTTCGAGCGTCTGCGCCTTGCGATCGAGGCGGCGCGGCCCGATGCGCTCGCGATCGTCGCGGCCGAGCATTTCGCCAATTTCTTCATGAACAACATGCCGGCCTTCGCGATGGGGATGGCCGACCGCTACGAGGGCCCCATCGAGG
>Ga0335085_10002218_pt1 | contig 37086 bp, 31 predicted proteins | sample Lox_Sample_45_FD_206712 | JGI IMG/M metagenome (GOLD analysis project Ga0335085, IMG submission 206712) | Soil microbial communities from Loxahatchee National Wildlife Refuge, Florida, United States - Lox_Sample_4.5 | ecosystem: Environmental > Terrestrial > Soil > Wetlands | place: USA...
TGGCGAACTGAGCCATTATGCGCGTCGCGCTTTGCGCCGGATGCGACGTCGCCCGACTCTCGTGGCTGCCTTCTGGAAACAAGCCGAACTGTTTTAAACTGTAACTATATTATGTAATTCTCAATAGTTAACTCGTTGCAAGTGCCCTATGGGTTCACCAATAACGACACGGCGGATCGTCTGGTAACCAGCTTCTCCTCTAAATCGGAGTTGGCTTTGAATCTTTCGACTGACGCAAATTACCTCACTTTTATAGGTTACGTAACATCGATCGATCGCGTGGATGTCTCCAATTCCAATACTCCGGGTGAAGTCGATCCCACCAACCCGGTCGGGGAGTCGGTCTTTCGCGCGGTGGCACAGGTAGACAAAAACGGGAAGTTTCACTTCACCGAAACCAAAGCCTACAGCGGAAACAATGGCCGCGCTGCGGTTCTGAATGACAGCGGCGGCGTTAGTTTGTTCTATACGGCCGGTAACGCAGGCAACGGCAGCAATCCTCAGCCCGATGGCATCATCATTGGAGCTGGCGCGCAGATTATGACGCCGGAAACGAAGCCGGAGTACCAACAACACCCGGGGCCTCCTACGCCAGTAGCAAGTTTCAACATCACTCAGCTAGGAGACAAGCAGGATAAGGTTGGCAAAGACACTAACTTCCGCGGCCTCACGATCTTCGACAACGTTCTCTATTACAGCAAAGGGAGCGGGGGCAACGGCGTCAACACCGTCTATTTCGTCGATACTACTGGCACGGTGTGCACCAACAGCAACGGGATTGGCGTACCACCAGCCGGTGAGACTCTGCCTTTGGTGCCGCTTGCCTATGACCCGACGGTGCTGCAGACCATGGGGCTTGACCCCAACAATATGTGCATTCTCAACGGCTTCCCCACTGCGCTGAAGTCTACAACCTCCTTCCCATTCGGCATCTGGTTTGCCGACGCCAATACTCTTTACGTCGCCGATGAAGGGAACGGTGACAACACCTACGATTCTTCCTCTGGCATGTACACGGGGGCCGCGGCCCAAACCACCGCTGGACTACAGAAGTGGACCTTTAATTCCAGTACGGGCACTTGGTCACTGGCGTACGTGTTGCAGGCTGGATTGGCGTTGGGCGTGCCCTACACGGTGTCCGGCTACCCAACGGGAGACAACTCCGCCACTGGACTCCCCTGGGCTCCTGGAACGGATGGTCTCCGTAACATCACTGGCGTTGACAATGGGGACGGCACGGCGACCATTTACGCCATAACCTCGACAGTCAGTGGAAACGGTGACCAGGGCGCGGACCCCAACGAACTCGTCACCATAACGGACACCTTGTCGGCGACCACTCCGCCCCCTGGAGAGAGCTTTACGATTCTGGAAACCGCTCCGAATCTGGAAGTCCTGCGAGGCGTTTCTTTCACGCCTGGAACGGGGTTCGGATGCCGAGCGTGGACAAGCGCGACGCGCGGCAGTTGCTGAAGTATCGGAACAAGCGAGTGTAGCGCGGGCTTCGCGCCTTTCGAAGTCTGCGGCATCTCTTCGAAGCCTTTGCGAAGGGCCGCGAACCTTGGAAATCAGGTCCGCGCTGCACTTGCTTGCAATTACCTGGTAGTGCGTATGCAGATCACATCCGATAATCGACATCTTCTGCTCCTTTCCGGCAGCCTTGGTCTCGAGACAACTCAGGATTACCGGCTCTAAGGAGCCGACGCCATTTTCGAAGGCCCTGAGCACCGTCGCAGGGCGAACCCGGGCAACGGTGATCGGAGGTCAAAAATGCTTGCGGGTGGCAGATGGTGGTCGTAATACATGAAATGCTGGCGTTGACAACACGCTAATCAATGATATAGTTAAAATTCTGAGACTGAACGCCTTCGTGCCGCCCCCAAGAGGAGGCAGGGTGGTACCTTAGAGCAAGGCGACAGAGGATTCTCATGCCTCTCGTCAACAACCGCCCACTTGCTCCCAAAAAACTAGCCGCCAATCAAGCCAACGCCGACTTTCATGCGCGCCGACAACCGCCGAGGGGCTTATCCGCATGCGCGGCGCCAACCTCAAGCGCGGGGCGTACGCGCAGGATATGGGCGCTGAACCGTTCTTGCTGCAGGACGCAAGCGCCGAAACTGAGGGTGGTGAGTGCTCCCCCCTAAAATTCAAAGAATTCTTTTTGGGGGTACCCCGGAATGTTATTGATGATAAAGGACCGGAAATGAGAAAAATGGACAAATGAGAATACCCCGCAATGTTTATGAAAACAAGCCGCTTAACCAAAATCTCCCGGAATGTTGATGATTTCAAATATTTCAAATCAGTTAGTTCATTCATGAATTCTTCTTCGTCGTGTGAGCCAATTCGCGCCTGAATTTCGCTATATAAAGTGTAACGAGTTTTCGCTAAGGCTCGTGCCAGGAGAAGCGTCTACCCGAGGTGATGCGACGGACTGACCAGTCTGGTGGTGTCCTGTGCAGTCTCGGGTGAGCGTGTTTACGGTTACGGTTCGCGATTCCGAATAACAACAAAAAGGAGGGGAAGATGAGCTCAGAGAATCGAACTATGATCTTTGCCGCTTTCTTTGTGACCGCCGTGGGGCTACTTGCCCTTTGGGGCAGTTCCCGCTTGACAACCTCCAGGACGATCAGCAAGCGCAGCGTCGCTTCGGCTCAAACAACGATCAAACAACCAACGGCATCTGACCGTGCGCGCCTTGTGGCGAGCTATGGCAAATTGCCCCTGAGTCTTGAGGTCAACGAAGGCCAGGTGAGGGGGCAAGGCCATAGTGCTGTGAGGTTCTTTTCACGAGGCGATGGTTATGCGCTGTTCCTGACGGGAAACGAAGCAGTGCTGTCGCTCCATGGTACTGAGGCTAAGCCAACAGAGGCTCACTTCAGGGCTAGGGTGCCCAACAGGTCAGGCCGAGCGGAGTCACGCTGGTCCTTACTTCGTCGCCCAGAGGCGACCGTTCCGAGAGTTGCAACCGAGTTAGCCGATGGCCGCCACCGGGCTGAGCCCGCAGTGCTGAGCATGCAGCTTGTGGGTGCGAACCCGGAGGCTACAGTGCGAGGGTTAGACGAGCTGCCGGGCAAGAGCAACTACTTCATCGGGAACGATCCGAAGAAATGGCGCACTAATGTGGCGAACTACGCCAAAGTGAAGTATGAAGGCGTTTACCCGGGCATCGACCTGGTCTACTACGGCAACCAGCGTCAACTGGAGTACGACTTCGTCGTGGCGCCAGGCGCAGACCCGGCGGCCATCCGGCTGGCCTTTAATCGAGAGTTTCACAACGCTGAGTCCCTCGAAATTGACGGTGACGGTAATCTTCGAGTTCGCGTGAAGAATAGCGAGGTGACCTTCAAGAAGCCCGTCCTGTATCAGCCTGCGAGCACTCTCGTCGCCTCGAACGGACAAGACGCCAAGGCGGTTGACGGGAGGTTTCATCTGACGGACGATCACAGTGTCAGTGTTGAAGTCGCCTCCTACGATCGGAGCAAGCCCCTGGTGATTGATCCCGTGCTGAGCTACTCCAGTTTCCTCGGTGGAACCGGCGATGAAGCAATAGCAAGCGTGAGTGTGGCTGTGGACTCAATTGGAAACGCCTATGTGGCCTCTGGCACGCTTTCCACTGACTTTCCGGTGACTTCGGGAAGCTTCCAGACCGGCTACGGCGGTTCGCCGGCGATCTGCGATCAGGGGGACTCCTTCTGTGGCGACGCTTTCGTCACCAAAATCAACCCCGCAGGCACAGCCATTATCTATTCAACCTACCTGGGCGGCACCAGCAGCGACTACGCCTTCGGCCTTGCCGTCGACGGCGCCGGAAATGCCTACGTAACCGGAACGACGGAATCCACGAACTTCCCGGTCACGGCCGGGGTCTTTCAACCCACTTTCGGCGGTTACCCAGTTCCCTGTGACGCATACATCCCTTGCGGCGACACGTTTGTCACCAAGCTAAGTCCCAGCGGTTCTTCGCTTGTGTATTCAAGCTATCTCGGAGGAAGTGACAGCGACTATGCGGAGGCCATCTTCGCCGATTCCGCCGGTAACGCCTACGTTACGGGCTCGACGGCGTCATCGAATTTCCCCACCACGCCGGGCGCATTCCAAACCACTTTCACCGGCAACTACACCTGCATCGGCCGCAGTGGAGCAACCATACCTTGCCCCGCCGCTTACGTCACCAAAGTCAATCCCTCGGGAACTGCCTTGGTATATTCCACTTATTTGGGCGGCTACACTGGGGGCGGCGACGGAGGAGACGGGGTGGTGGCTGACGCCTTGGGCCGAGTCACGGTGGACGGCAGCACCTGCAGCACGGATTTTCCAATCACCTCAACAGCCTTTCAGTCGCGAAATGCAGGCATCTGTGACGTCTTTTTGACAGTTCTCAATCCGGCTGGAAGCCGGCTTAGCTATTCAACATATCTCGGAGGAAACGGTTGGGAATCTGCATACTCGCTTGCCGTGGATGCCTTTGGGAACGCTTATCTGGCGGGGCAAACGTTCTCCACGAATTTTCCCGTGACGGCTGGCGCAGTTCAAACCCACTATGGCGGAAACAGCGACGCTTTCGTGGCCAAAATCAACCCCACGCTGAGCGGCGCGGCGTCGCTGGTTTATTGCACCTATCTTGGAGGCTCGAGTGGTGACCTCGCCGGTGGCATAACTGTGGACGGGCAGGGCGACGCTTATGTCGTGGGAGAAGCGTCCTTGGGCTTTCCGATTGCCGATTCGCTACAGGCGGCCGTGAATGGGAGGAGCGATGTTTTTGTCGCTGAACTCAACCCGCAAGGAACGTCTCTGACCTATTCCACCTATCTCGGGGGCAGCGGCGATGACCTGGCGGACTTTGCCGCTCTCGGTCAGAATGGCAATTTGTACGTGGCCGGCTGGACACGGTCGGCTGATTTTCCTACTACTCCGCGAGTCCTTCAGCCAAGCTTTGGCGGTGGCAACCGGGACCTGTTTGTGGTCAAGATAAGCCCGGCCAGCAGCCCCGGTGTCAGCTTCGTGCCGGCGACGTTGACCTTCGCTAACCAAGCCGCCGGCACGACGAGTCCGCCCCAGACGGTCCTCCTGCACAATGTGGGCAGCGCGTCGCTCAGTATTTCAGATATCCGAACGATTGGCGACTTCGGGCAAACCAACAATTGTGGCGCCACGCTTGCCGGTGGAGGGAGCTGCGCCATCAGCATCACATTTACGCCCAGCGGCAGCGGAAGGCGAAGTGGGACTTTGAGCGTCAGCGACAACGCCGCGAATAGTCCGCAGCAGATGGCGCTCACGGGCAGCGGCACGCCGTAAATTCTCGAAAGTGAGGCCGGGAGCAAGGTGGCGGACCTCGCGGTTCAGAGGTCCGCGGCCGTTGCTGAGCCTCACGGGATGGCGGAGCTTCGGTTCTCTGCTTGAGTCAGCGTAGTAGGTTCCACGCCGAGCTGAAACGGACTCGGACAGAGAGGCTGACAGCCGAATCGAAAGCTATATACAAAGTTTTGAGGGTTGATTTCGAGCACGGCTGCCCAAGTACCGGCGACGCCAATCCAGGTTGGCTCGACAACGGAGAAAGGGCCTGAGCCAGTGCCTCGAGTGGACGGCTTCGGCAGCCTCCCACTTTGTGCCTCCGCGTTACCCCGGTGAAGGCTGGTGGTTTATCGCGGAGGGACATGAATTGACATGAATGGCAACAGAAGAACCAACGTGAGGAGTCAGGGTATAATGGCGGACAGCCGGGCGGCAAATACACAGGCCAATTGGCCAAATGGGGGGCACCAATGTCATGTCGCGTTTCTCTTAAGTCGATCCTGAGAAGAGGAATTGCTTTCGCCACGTTGATCTTGGCTGGAGCCATGTCTTCCTGGGCTCAAACTTCTGTCACCACCTATCATTACGATAACAATCGAACCGGTTGGAATTCGCAGGAGACTGTCTTGACTCCCGCCAACGTTGGCAGCTCATCGTTCGGCTTGCTGGAAACGGTGACTCTTGATGACCAAGTGGATGGCCAACCGCTGGTGGTTCCAAACGTTACGATCACGACAGGCGCGTACAAAGGTCTTCATGACGTCGTGTACGTCGCGACGGAAGGCGACACCATCTATGCGATCGATGTTCACAACGGCACGGTGTTGCTTCAGGCGAATTTCGGCACCCCGGTCTCATACCCGTTGGGTTGCAACAACAACGGTCCCAACGTGGGTATCAACTCCACCCCGGTCATTGATCCCGCCAGTAAGACACTCTATGCGATCGTCTACAGTAACGGCCCGTCCGGCCCCGGATACCGTATTCACGCGCTGGGCCTCGGGAGCCTAGCGGACAAAGTGACTCCTCAGGCGGTAAAAGGAACCCATAAGCTGTCGAATGGAGCCACTTATACGTTCCGCGCCTCAGTGCAACGGCAGAGGCCGGCCTTGCTGCTGGCGAACGGGAACGTGTATGCAGGTTTCGGGAGTTTTTGCGACCTTGCCGCCAACGTTTCGCGTGGCTGGCTACTGGGCTGGAACGCAGGAACGCTGCAGCCGCTCCCCGCGAATGAAGTTTTTGATACACAGGCGTCATCGCCCAATAACTTTTTCCTTTCGTCAATCTGGATGTCTGGCTATGGACCTGCGGCGGACGACTCCGGGAATATCCTTTTCGTAACCGGCAATTCCGACTATTCCGGAACCACTTATGACGGCGTCACGAACATTCAGGAGAGCGTGGTAAAAGTCTCGCCCGACTTAATGAGCGTGCTGGACTTGTTTACGCCCAACAATGTTGGAGCGCTCGACCAGAGCGACACGGACTTCGGCTCCGGAGGCGCCTTGGTGCTGCCGGATCAGCCGGGGCAAATCCCACACCTGGCTGTGGCCGCGGGAAAATTTGGCAGTATGTACCTGATGAATGAGGATGACCTCGGCGGTTACTCGCCGGCGCGAAACAACGTGCTGGGAACCTATAACGTGGGTGCATGCTGGTGCGGGCAGTCGTACTTTGTGGATCCACGGGACGGACTGGCCCGCGTAGTTTCGAGCGGCGGAAGCGCCATCGAAGTGTGGAAGCTTCAGACCTCTCCCTCAGCATCCCTCACCAGGGTGAGTACTTCGACGTCCGTAACGGTAGGCCTGCAATTCCCAGGCTTTTTCACGTCCGTTTCCTCGAATGGGACAGCGAACCCTATTATCTGGGCTCTCTCTCATCCGGCGAATCGGAACCCGGCGTCGATCACGTTGTATGCGTTTAACCCGGAAGCGGGTGGCAGCACCTTGTCACCCATCTTCAAGTCGAACGCCGGCAACTGGCCCAATGTGTACGGCAATTCTAATTTGGTTCCGGTGGTTGCAAACGGCCAGGTATTCGTGGCCAGCAACAAGCAGTTGCAGATTTTTGGTCTCAAAAGTCAGAAGTGAAACCTGCCAGACTGGCTTGACGGCGCCGGGCGCATCGTTGCGGCCGGCGCTTGCGCCTTTCGTCAGCGGGGCCATCGCCTCACCGTGAGAGGACCTGGATTCGCGGGCATTGCAAACCCAAGACGGATGAGGGCGCCGGCGCCAGAGGCTACATACTAGCCTACTGCTGGCGTGAACTCTTCCCACCGATTGTCCACGGACCTTCGAGGTTTTCGGCGGGTCTGTTTTTCTGCAACAATGCGGGTTACTGCTGCCGACCGTGAAAAACCTGCTGACAACATGAGGCAGTGAGATCGGGCAGGTGCGGGAGCGGCAAACGGGAGGTCTTTTGTATCTCGACATCCTCGAGAAAGTCCGGCTGCGATTTGTAGACGTGGTTGAGGAGTTGTTTGGAATCCACCTGGAACCGCCAGGGCTTGGCTTTCCGCCCAACGTTGACTTGGGTGAAATCTCAATCACAAACTGTTTTGAGCTCGCCAAGCAGCTCCGTCAGCCTCCTCGCAAGATTGCGGAATCCGTGGCCGCGCGCATGCTGCCCATTGAGGGCGTCGAGCGACTGAGTGTGGCAGGAGCAGGCTATCTCAACCTTTACCTGGACCGGGCCGGGTTGGCGGCGTCGTTGTTCGAGGCCCGTGTTGCGGCCGACCAGGCCGAGCAGGATCGTGCAGTGCGGCGCGAGTTTCGTCCCGAGGCGGGCAAGGTTCTGGTGGAGCACACCAGCATCAACCCCAATAAGGCCGCACACGTGGGTCACCTGCGAAATGCCGTCCTGGGCGACACCTTTGCGCGGCTGCTTCGCTTCACGGGCCGCGAAGTGGAGGTGCAGAACTACATCGATAACACGGGGGTTCAGGTGGCGGACGTTGCTGTGGGCTTCGTGTACCTTGAAAAGAAAAGTGCGGTCGATGTGCGAGCCCTCGCTGAAGATCCGTTGGTGCGCTTCGACTATTACTGTTGGGATCTCTATGCGCGCGTGACTCAAACTTACCAGCAGGATTACCGCCTCGCCAGCCGGCGAGCTGATACCCTTAAGGCCATCGAGGAAGGCCACGGCGAATTGGCCACCATGGCCGAAGTGATTTCCACTGCCATCGTGCGATTGCACCTCGAGACCGTGCAGCGCTTGGGAATCCGCTATGATCTGTTGGTGCAGGAGAGTGAGATTCTGCGCCTGCACTTTTGGAAGTACGCTTTCGCGCTGCTTCAGGAGCGCGGCGCCCTGCGTTTCGAAGATTCAGGCAAGAACAAAGGGTGCTGGGTGATGAGCCTGGCGAGCGAGGGCGACGCGGCAGACGCCCACGAACACGAAAATCCATCGTCCGAGAGCGGGGCAGCCGAGACCCAAGAAGACGACGAGCAGGACGTGAAGATCATTGTCCGCTCCAACGGCACGGTCACTTACGTCGGCAAGGACATTGCCTATCATCTCTGGAAATTCGGGCTGCTCGGCCGCGACTTCGGGTACGAGCCTTTCTACGAGTATTCCGGCGGACAGCGGCTGTGGCGCACCAGTACCGCGCCTGCGCCCTCGGATGCGCCTGCCTTCGGGCGCGCCTCCGCAGCCTACGTTGTGATCGACAGCCGGCAGTCGTATCTGCAGCGGGTCGTAGCGGCAGCCTTCCGCGAGCTTGGCTACCACGACCAGGCTGCCCACATGCACCACTTCGCCTACGAGTTCTGGAATCTCTCCCTCGATGCCGCTGCCTCACTCGGGATCGAGCCGGGCCCGGAGGACCGGCAGAGGGGCTACGTGGAGATCTCCGGCCGCCGAGGCCTCGGCGTGAAAGCCGATGACCTCATTGACGCCGTCATCGCGAAGGCTCTGGCGGAAGTGCAGGAGCGCCAAATGACATCGGGCGCCGAGGAGCAGCAGGCTTGCGCGCGAATGATCGGCGTGGCCGCGCTGCGCTATTTTCTGCTGAAGTTCACGCGCCGCTCCACAATAACTTTTGACTTCAAGGACGCGCTCGCTTTCGAAGGCGAAACCGGACCGTATTTGCAATACAGCGTAGTTCGGGCCCGCAATATCCTGCGCAAATTCGAGACTGACATGTGTGCGGGCGCCGGGGAGAATCCGGCCGCGCTCACCGAGTATTTGCGCGCGCAAATGCCGGTTGCGGCACTCGGCCAGTTTCTGGGCGGGTCCGAAGGCAAGGACTTCTGGGAATTACTACTGCTCGCCGCTCAACTTGAGATGACTGTGCAGCAGGCGGTCACCTCCGAAGAGCCCGCCGTGCTTGCCAAATGCGCCTTCCGGCTCGCGCAAGCCTTCAATAACTTTTACCATCGTTACCGCGTGCTCGTGGAGCCCGAGCCCAAGCGGCGAGCTTTTCTGCTGGTTCTTGTGACGCTCGCAAGCGAGACCTTGCGACGTGCTCTTGCTCTGCTTGGTATTGAGGTGCCAGAGAGAATGTAGGTAATGCTACGCGTCCAACAGATATGCTCACGACCGCCCGCGGAACGCACGATCGGCGCTTAGCGGTCCCGGTCCGGCGGCCGCAAGATAGAGGAAGACAAAACAGTATACAACCGCCAGTTCGCCGCCGTTGAGAATGGGCCAAAAGCCGTGCGGAAAATGGTGCAGGAAATACGCTACCGCCATCTCTCCGGACAGGATGAACGCAGCGGGGGATGTGAAGAGGCCTATCAGGATCAGGAGACCACCGACGGTTTCGAGGCAACCCGCGACCCAGAGCAGAGTGTACGGATGCACGGTGCCGCCGTGACCTCCCAATCCACCGAAGAACCCAAGCAGCTTCTGGAGTCCGTGCGAAGAGAAAGTGAATCCCAGGACAATTCGCATCAGGGAACGCAGGTAAGGCTCAACGGCATTCGGCGCTCTGTTCGCCATCATTTCCTCCTCACCGATTCCTGGGAGCGTGGGCGTCTCGCCGCATCAGTTGAAAGTCGAAGGTCGAAAGCAGAAAACCTCGTGTGCTTCACTTTCGACTTTGAACTTTCAACTTTTCGACTGCGCCTGCGGGCGAGACGCCCGCGCTCCCAGGCACTCTTTACTACTGCTGTTGCTGCTGAGCGGGCTGCTGCGGCCTCTCGGGAGGCGCGGGCTCGGCGGGCGGACGAGCCGCAGTTCTCTCCAAGAGTTCATGACCGACTTCGTCCAATGCGGGCCGCACGCGCACATCGACCGACAGCCGCTGTCCGGCGTGACCCTTGTAGACACCTCGCACCGGCGCCACGTCGCCGTAATCACGTCCGTACGCCACGCGCACGTGACGAAGACCAACGGGCGCGCCCAGTGTGGGGTCGAGCGCCGTCCAGCCAACGTCGGGAATGTAGATCTCGGTCCAGGCGTGCGAAGCTTGCCCGCCGATCACTTCTTCAAGGCTGGCGCCGGGCTGCGCCGTTCGTTTGGGCACCAGATAGCCTGAGACATAGCGTCCTGGCAGGCCGCGCATGCGCACGACCGCCAAAAGCAGGTGTGCGAAATCCTGGCACACTCCGGCGCCCAGACTCAGCGAGTCCTTAATGGAGGAGTGGACGTGAGTTGCACCCTTGACGTAGGAAAATCGCGCGTGAATCAGGTCTGAAGCCGCGTGTGCAAATCCGGCCACAGTGCCACCACTTAAGCCCTCCGCCGTTTCCATAAACTCGCGAAGCTCGGGCAGATGAGGGACGTATGCAGTAGGCGCGAGGAAATCGAAATACTCCTCGTTCAGCTCGTGGCGCAGCGCGTCAAAATCGGCAAGGCCCAGCGAGTTCGCCCCGTTGGGAGTGGGATCATGAGCCAGCACTACCGATTCGGCTTCCACCCGCAAGTGCCGGTGTTCGGGAAGAACGTTGAATTGGTGCACCCAATTGTCAAACGCGTCGCGGTAGCTGGTGCTCTGGGAGCTGGGTGAAGTCGTCAGTCGAAAGGAGAGGCAACTCTGCCTCTCATCGTGCACCGGGCGCAGTCTCACCTCGTTGTAGCTTTCGGAAACCGGCCCGTCGTAGTGAAACTCCGTTACGTGCACCAGGTGATACCGATTCATGCCACCACCGCATAGTAGAAGTAGGTTCTGGCGATATCCTCGCCGATGGCGCGGCAGGTGCGCAGGATGTCGCTGAGGTATGAATGCAAACCTTGACGCAGGATCTCTTCAATGGTGTCGTAACGCAGACCTTCCAGAATCTTGCCCGTCAGCCGCTCGGCTTCGTTGGCATAGGAGCCGGGACCGGTGCCGCTGATGGCGCGCAGCCCGGCCTGTACCTCCGTGGCGCAGAAGCGAACTGAGCGCGGATGCTGCGGGTGCAGGATCAGCAGGTCTGCCACCTTTTCGGGTTGGATGGGCGAGTGGTACTGCCGGTGATAAGCCTCATACGCCCCAACCGATCTCAACACGGCCATCCAGCGATGGTTGTCTGGCGTGGCGGCCATGGACGCGGGTTCGAAGAGGTTCGAATATTGGACGTCTACCAGGCGCGCGGTGCCTTCACCCCGTTCGAGCGACCATCCGATGCGGAGGAACTGCCAGCCGTCGTCGTGCGGCAGAGTTGCGTCGGTCACGCCGTGAAAGCGATGGCAGGCGAACTTGACGGCATCGCAGAAGCGGTGCGGTCCGGAGGCCATTTCCTCGGCTGGATTAAAGCGGTTCACCATGTGAAAGAGGCCGTTGATGTCTTCCCACATCTCGCGGGAGATACGGTCGCGGATGGTGCGGGCGTTTTCACGCGCCTTGGCGATGCACTGCGCGATGGAGCTGGGGTTGTCGGGACGGAAAGCTAGAAACTCAAACACCGTCTGCGCGCTGGCTTCGCCGTAAAACTGCTGAAAGGGCTTTTCTTCGCCGGCCATCGCAATTAACGGATCCCAGCGAAGGCGTTGGTTTTGCTGAGATTGCTCCAGCATCATGTGATAGTTCACATCGAGAATCCTTGCGGTATCTTCGGCCCGTTCGATGTATCGAGCCATCCAGAAGAGCGAGTCGGCGATGCGGGAGAGCATTTCGGGCATCTCAGGCTTCTCCGTGCAGCACCCAAGTGTCCTTGCTTCCGCCGCCTTGCGATGAGTTCACCACCAGCGATCCCGGCTGCAGGGCCACGCGGGTAAGCCCTCCAGGCACGATGATCACTTCGTCGCCGTTGTAGAGGCAGTAGGGGCGCAGGTCAACGTGGCAGCCGATCATACTCTGGCTGGCTGCGTGATACGAAGGTACGCGCGAAAGTGAGATCACCGGCTGCGCGATGTAGTTTCGAGGGTCGGCCTGGATGCGGCTGCGGAACTCCTCGAGAGTTGCCCGGTCCGCCGATGGGCCTATCAACATGCCGTAACCTCCCGACTCGCCGACGGCCTTTACCACCAGCTCAGGCAAGTGGTCCAATACGTAACTGAGATGGCTGGGATTCGAACAAAGATAAGTCTCCACATTCTGCAGAACGGGCTCTTCGCCCAAGTAGTAGCGAATGAAGGCGGGGACGTAGCTAAAAATAGCCTTGTCATCCGCCACTCCGTTTCCTACAGCGTTCGCCAAGGCGATGTTGCCGGCGCGGTAGGCACCCATGAGTCCCGGCACGCCCAAGAGTGAATCCCGCCGGAAGGTGAGAGGATCCAGAAACTCGTCGTCGATGCGGCGGTACATTACGTCCACACGCTTGAGCCCGTGGATGGTTTTCATGTAAACCACCGAGCCATCCACCACCAGGTCGCGGCCCTCCACCAACTCGATGCCCATCTGCTGCGCCAGGAAGCTGTGCTCGAAATAGGCGCTGTTGTGGATGCCGGGCGAGAGCAGTACCATTTGGGGTTCGCTGCCCCCGCGCGGCGAAAGGCTGCGCAGAATCTCGCACAGTTCGGCGGGATAGTGGTTGACGGGCAAGACTTCGTAGGCGTGAAACGCATCCGGGAATGTCCGCGTCATCACCAGGCGGTTTTCCATCACGTAGGAGACACCGCTCGGTGTGCGTACGTTATCTTCCAACACCATGAACTCGCCGGACTTGGAGTCGCGCACCAGGTCGATGCCGGAAATGTGGGTATGGATGCCGCGCGGGACCTCAACACCAATCATCTCGCGCCGGAAGTGCTGGCAGGAATATACCAGCGCCCGCGGGATTTGGCGGTCTTTCAGAATTCGCTGCGGCCCGTAAACGTCCTGCAGGAAGAGGTTGAGCGCTACCACGCGCTGCGCGAGCCCCTTTTCAATGACGTTCCAGTCCGAACGGGGCAGAATGCGCGGGATCAGGTCGAATGGGAACAGTCGTTCGGTACCCCTTCCGTCGCTGTAGACCGTGAAGGTGATGCCTTGCAGAAGGAAAGCGACGTCAGCCAGTTGGCGGCGCTCCTCGAAGTGCGCGGGCGCCAATTTGGCCAGCCGTTGAAACATCTTCGCGTAGTGAGGACGCGGCGTTCCCGGCGCCGAGAACATCTCGTCATAGAATGGCCCTGGCTGGTAAGCTCCGAACAGAACGGGCTTCATGGCTTCTGATGGCGCCGCCGGCATGGCGGTACTATAGCAGGTCAGCGACGACTGAAAGCAAAAGAAGATTTATCGGAATCATCAGGGAGCTTGGAGTAGGATCCACTCCCTGCGAACGCTCTGGAGGTGATTAGGCCGGACAGCGAGGCGTCCGCATTCAGGCACTCTGCCTGCGGAGATTACCCTGTTTTCCCAGGTGCTTGTGACGGTCCCTGAACGGAAAGGATCGTGAACCAAACTCCGCTTCGGGTATGTCGGAAAAGTCGATCTCCTCTTCTGGCTTCCTGCCCAAGGCTTCCAGCATCTCAATTTGCTTCTTAGTAAGCTTGGTTTTCGTAGCGTTTTCTCTCGTGACGAGATGCTTTCCGCGCGGAGATGATATGGGCAGATTCACGATCACTCTCTTGATCATAGGTGTGCGCCACTATCAGAATCTGGCCTAGGACTAGGCCTAGAGTCACAAATCTCTGCTCACCCCGGACAATGCGCTCCGGTTCCATGAGGGCATAAGGATCCTGGAAGACCAGTTGCGCTGTCTCAAAGTCGATTCCGTGCTTCCGTTGGTTCTTCCGGTCTTTTTCCTCACGCCAATCCAGGAACATGATAGCAGGTTTCACCCTTGCCGGCCAACGCCCAGCGCATCAGCCACCCGGTTGATGTAATTGAACCACGACGCAATCAGGGTGATTTGGAGGATGGCTTTGTCATCAAAGCCATTTTGCCGCAGGCGTTCATGGTCGGCCCGGCTTATCCGAGTAGCGTCCTTGGTGAGCTTCACCACGTAATCCACCATGGCACGCTCCGCTTCGGTGATGGGCGCTTTCGTGTAATCCGCCTTCAGCGCCCTCACCATCTCTTCGTCCAGCGTGACTCGACGCAGAAACTCTGCGTGCGATTCGATTCAATAGAAACACCGGTTCGTGACCGAGACCATGGTAGCGATCATCTCGTGCTGGCGCCGGCTAAGCGGCAACTCAGGCGACATGAGCGCACCGAAAGTTGCGAAAGCGTGGTACAGGGCTTCCGGGATCAGCGTGTGCGACGCCACAATGCCTGCGTCGCGGTCCTCAAGTCCACGCACCACTTCCGCGTATTCTGAGGGATACAGCTCCCTCTGCCTCAGGGCCTCCTGCAGCTTCTCGTCAGCCTCGGCCAGCGGGATGGTACGAATCCAGGTCATTATTGATCCTCTCAGAGAATGAAGCGCGGCTTGACCACGCATTCCCACAGCGCTCGATGGCCTTTGCGGGTTCGCAGCCTTCGCAGCCTGAGCAAGCTTGGCTCGTGCGGTGGCGCGCCCGCCGCGACGGCTTGCCTGACGATGCGCCCAAGTCAATCCGGCAACTGATCAGCAAGAACCAGCGAAAACTGCAGGAACTGTTGCCGGGCTTGTGGAGCCAGTTCCCGCGTGCTGGCGGCGGAGCTCTGCGAGGGCGCCGCGGAAAGCACCTGCTCAATGCGCCGGGCGTCAAGCGCCCCGGCCGGGCCGTTTTGCGTAAACTGTTCGAGAGTTTTTCGCGCCTTGTCGATTTGACCGGTCTCATAGTAGAGCACGCCCAGCGCGGAATAACTTCCCGGCCATTGCGGCAGCAAATCGACCGACCGCCTCAGGTATTGTTCCGCGCTCTCGGCGTTCCCTTCGGCCGCCGACACAATCCCCATACCCCAGAGAAGCTGTCCCGAGTCTGGAATGCGCCCCAACCCTCGTTGAAGGGTGCCGCGCGCGTCCGCGACATTGCCGGAACGAAGGTACACCAGTGCCAGCGAGAGGTAAGCCTGGTCCCGGTCTGGGTTGGTGCTGATTTGCTTCTGGTACAGCTTAATAGCCTCGTCATTCTGTCCCAGGTGGGCCTTGACATCAGCCAGCAAAGCCAGACAAGCGGCGTCATTCTGACCCTGGGACGAAATGTGCTGCGCCGCGGTGAGGGCCTCAGGGTACTGACGCATGCGAAAATAGGCATCGGCCAGGTCGTACCAGGCGTCATCCGAGCCTGGGTTGGATTGAACGGCCTGTTGAAAATGCGCGATGGCCTCCGGGTACAAGCCATAGCGCGCGAAGAGCACTCCCACCCCCACGTTGGTCCGAAAGTCGCCTTGGCTCAGGCGGTCCATTTCAGCCAGCGCTTGCTTGGCTTCTTCCGTTTTGCCGAGTTTGAACGATGCTTCCGCCAACAGATAGAAGTTTTGGGGGTTTTCCGAATGAAGCTTCGTTTCCTGCTCCAACTGGTTCAGGTCAAGTTCAGCCTTCTGCTGAGGAGCAAGGTCAGCGCGCTGGCCGACGTAATCAAAAAGGTGCTGATAGGGGTAGGGCAGCGGCTTCGGGTTCTTGGAGAGGGTCTGAAACACTTTCAGGTCACGCTCCGCCGCATCCATTTGGTGAAGGCTTCGCTCGGCCTCTCCCAGCTTGTAGTACACCGGTCCCGGATTAGGGTCCAGTTCAGCGCACTTGCGGAGCAGGGGCACGGCTTCTTCAAACTTCTTCTGGTGTATCTTCAAGTCGGCTAATTCCAGGAGAGCGTCCGCGTAATCGGGCTGAACGTCGAGCGCTTGCTTGAGGTATTTCTCGCCCGCGTCGTAACGTCCCTGCTTCGTAGCGATGTAGCCCAGGTTGTAAAGGCAGGCGGCGTTGTGCGGGTCGGCCTTCAGCCCCCGCTCAAAGTAGTTCGCCGCCTCGTCAAACTGCCCCTCGTGGCGGTACCAGAGGCCCATAAAAGTGTAGGAGCTGGCGGAAGGGTCAACGTCAATCAGCGTCTGGAAGGTTGCTTTCGCCTCTTGGGCCTTTCCCACCATGAAGTAGCTCTCGCCGAGCGCCGCCAGCAGGTTGGCGCGCTTCGGCGAAATCTTGAGCCCCTCTTCCAGCAACGGAATAGCATCATTGTAGAAGGCCTGCTTCATGCTGAGGCGCGCCATCAGGAAGATCACGTCGGTATTCGCAGGCGCCAGCTTGCGCGCTTTCACCAGCAGATCAAGCGCATTCAGGTCCTTGTCCTGGTTCGAGTAGGCTTGCGCCATCAGATAGAGCGTGTCAGCCGAGTCCGGCTGCAACTTCAAAGCTCGATTCAACACTTCGAGGGCGTGGCCATTGTCCCCACTCTTCAGGTAAGCCTGGCCAAGGTTGTGAAGAATTTCGAAGGTTCCCGGCTCGAGCGCGTCCGCGGCCTCGAACTCGTGGATGGCGTCCGCGTACTCCTCCTGAGACGCCAGCAGTACCCCCAGCGTAAAGTGCGCGCGCACGTTGTCCTTGGCGAGTTCTGAGAGCGACTTCGCAAGTTCCAGGCCCTTCGACTTCTGGCCGGAGGCGAAGTAGGCCTGAGACAAATTGAACAGGACTTGGGCGTCCTGAGGCTTGACGCGGCTGAAGTAAGGGATCGCCAGCTTGGGCTCCTTCTTCACCAGGAGCAACGATCCCAGATTGTAGTTGGCCTCGCGGTCGTCCGGATGCTCGCGCAGCGTGGCTTGAAACTCCTTCTCAGCGAGATCGAGCTTGTGCTGCTCAAAATAGCTGTTTCCCAAATTCGTGTGGGTCACCGCCGAGTGCGGATCGATCTTAAGCGCGGCCTGGAACGCAGACACCGCGGCCGCAAAATCCTTCTTCTGTCCGTCAATGAGTCCGAGCAGATTCAGGCCGGTCACACTTCGGGGGGCCAGTTTCAATCCCGCTTGTGCCGCCGCCAAGGCCTGTTCGGTGTCGCCCTGATGCAGCAACGTCTCGGCTTCGGCGAAATACTGCTCAGCGGGGGCTGCCGGCGCGGCTTGTCCGCACGGAAGTGGCGGCGCACCACGCGCAGTCAGATGGGGGGCGGGAAACAGAACCAGAGCGAGCGGGAGCAGAAAAAGGGACAACAGAATGTGCGGTTCCGGTGGCCGAAATTGCCGAATTTGTGGATTCATCCGATGCGGTTCTGCTCAAGACACCTCAGAAGCCTTTCCATTGCTCATCCTAGCGCGGCCCTTCTTGCCGTTCAATATCTGGCTCGGCCGCTTCGGCCGCTAACCACCGTCGCTCTTTGTAGTGCGGTAGCGACCCTGGGAGTGCGGGCGTCCCGCCTGCCTTGCGTCTTAAGTCCGCGAAGGGAAAGACTAAAGAGCGGGCGAGACGCCCGCGCTCCCAGCTCGCTTCGCGCACTTTCACGCATCCCGCTCCCTCCACGCCCCCTGCCAGAAGCCCCAACCGGTTTCTCACTTTTCTCACTACCCGGCCCTTTGTTTTCATACACCTAACGGTTTCGCTCGGTAATTTTTCTTGTTTTGCCCCGTCGCTATTATAGAATTTCTTCGTCAACATGTCGGCTGACTCCGCTAGCGGTACGGCTAAGGTTTCTCCTTGGGTCGATCTCTCTTCGATTGACCCTCGCTGCCGGGGGGGCCTCCCACAAAATCATTTCCCCACGCCGCCTTCACGGCGCGGGTCAGCGCTTTGTCCCTGGCGATGGCGGCTGTTCTCATCTTCTCGGTCAGAGTCTCCGCGTCCTCTCCTTCGGACTCGCCGCTATAAATGAAGCTGGTCGCGCCGAGGTGGGAGCTGCGCCATTCGTTAAATTGTTTCACCAGGCGTTCGAACTGGCGATCGAGGAAGGTTTCATAGCGCGTGAATCTTTGCGCATCGGTCCCGGAAAGGGCGTTCTGAGCTCCCGCGTCCGCCTCGGCCAGGCTGACCGCGGTGGTCTCACGCAGTTCCAGAAGCTTCTCGAAGCAAGCGATCTCGGAGGCCAGCGAGTCGAGGAACGCTTGCCCGCTTGACGCGTGCGCCGCGGCTTCCTCCACCCCTTGGGTACCGGTTTCCTGGTGCTGCCGGTAATTTGCTAACAGGACGGCGCCCGCCAAGCCCGGGTCCGGCCCGTAGACAGCTTCGAGACGCCTCATGCCTTCCTCGCCGAATCCCTCTCGCCTCACCGCTTCCTGAGCCGCCCTCAGACACTGCAGGATGAGGTTGAACTTGGAGGATGAGTCCGGCAGGCCAACGAGGCCCGAGGCCGCCGCAGTGCGCGCCTCACCGATTGCGTCCGGCGAGCGGCCTTCCCCGGCCACTTTCTGCCCGTATTCGAGCTCAAATTTCAGCCGCTGCGCAGCCAGCAGACTGGATTCCGCCCGCACCAACCGTCGGCGGCGCCAGCGATTTTCCACCATCTGATCCAGCAAGAGGTACTCGAAATGATCGTACGGGCTAAAGCACTTCCGGAGGCTGTTCCGGATCTCGTCCAGGTCGCCCGAGAACTCTCCCAATTGTGGCAGGGCTAAGCCCGCGACGAGTGATCTGAGGCCGTGCTTGATGCCGTTCAGGCGAGCGTTCATTTTGCCTACATCCGTGACCGGCCCGGTGCACTTCAGGCTGTTGGCGCGGTTAGCTTCCACCAGGGCCTGGGTTGTCTGCTTCCGAATCAGGCCCACCGCCCGCTTCTGTTCTCTCGCGGTCGGCTCTCGCAGGGCGTCATCGACGATGGGCGATGCCTCGCCGCTTGTTGGAGCGGCCGCCGTGCGCGGTACGTCCTTCTGTGATTGAGCAGCGGGCTTGGACCCATTGGACCCATCCGGGAGTACGGCCCCCGCCAGGCTCGTAGAGGATTGTGCTGCCTTTTGCCGACCCTTCGCGGCTTTCTTGCTCCGAGACATGACGTCCTCCGCTTGCCGCGAGACAAAAGCCGCGCGGCGTAAACAATGTTTACATATATAGAATTACACTCTTATATACTATCGCCTGGAAGCCCGATTGTCAATTGAAACTAGTGAGGTCTTCGACCTCAAACCGACGAGCCCACGCGCAACCACCCCGCCCTCCGGGCTTCCCCTCCTTGCTAACTCTTGCTGAGGAGGGGACTAAAGGGGTGGTTGCGCACTCTGATTTCACGCTTCGGGCCCTAGCTGTTCTTGCGGGAAAGCCGCACTTATTGGTTCGAACGATACTGGCCGGTTGGCAGATGAAAGGGGCAGAAGCTGTCTAGCTCGTGGTCAACGATGCAGCCACCATTACCATCCAAGTCAAATCGAATATGGCCGTTGCAACGCTGCAGCGGCGCATTGTTGGACTGATCGAGCATGATAAGCGTGAGCTTCGATCGCTCCGGAAGACCGTCGAACTTCGAGAGGTCGGCAGGTCTTCTCCGCAGGCAGTATTCGGGGAAGTTGGTGCAATGCAGACTAGCCCCCATGTTGTGCAGCGATTCGATGACTTTCGGGTGGGGATGGCCGTAACCAACCCCGGCGGATATAGCTGCGTGCGTCTCCCCATCGCTCAAAATATGTTTCCACACCTCTTCGTGAAAGCCGTGGTTGGAGCCGTGGTGGCTGACTTTGACAGCCACTGCACGGAAGTCTTCTTTCCTTTTTGTTGCCTCTTTCCACATTCTGGGCCACGCTTTCGTTGGGGCATCCGACGAGAGCACAATTCTTGACGAACCATAGCGAAGGCTCAGCACCGAAGACAGCAAGTTCTCGTTGGCTCGATAGGCGTCGGGCGCGCCGGGCCGCGCGAGCTGCATTTGGTATTGGTTGATATCTTGGGAGAGGGGACTCAAGCAGTCGATCTCAACGCCGCCGTGGGGTGGGAGCTTGTAACCCCCAATCAATCGACGAGTTGCTCCGGTTTTCTCCATCTGTCGAAAGGTACGGAAAATGGCCTGAAGCTCACCGTAGCGAGCTTGACCGGTGGGAGTCGTCGCGTTCTTGGAGTGCTGGACCTGCAGGAACTTTCCCAAGTGCGCGGAGTCGATGTTGAACGTCCAGAACTCAGCAACCCGCCCAGCATACGATTCCAAGATTCGCTGAAGACCCAAATAATGATCGTGGTGGGGATGAGTCAGACACACGAAGGCGAGTTCAGTTACGCCATTCTCCCGCAGAATGGCCAATGCCGGAGGCTCCCGCTCGCCTGGTGGCACGTTGCTGTCAATCACTCCCCAAGTGCCGTCCGGGAAGCGGACAACGATCGAATCTCCTTGCCCGACGTTCAACACCCAAACAGACAGCAAGGTAACACCAGATAAGCACTTCTATTCGTCCAGGAATGTCAAGTCCGGTGGAGGAGCCGCCTTCCGTGCGGCAACTTCCTCTTCGACGGAATGAACAATTGAGTAGCCGAGGTCGCTGCGAATGGTTATTTCAAACAGCGCGCCGGGATAACCTGCACCCGCGTCGGAAAGATCGGCGGCGTCAAGAAGGAAATCGTTTGGACGTCCGGCGTAGAAGAGGGTTACATGTGCAAGTTCGCCTTCAACCTGGTCCACCACGCCCTTCACCGACTGGCGTTTGGCCACGGCCACAGGGGACGGAGCCTCCGCGGGTCCAATGGGCCTGATTCGGGGCGGCTCGCTTGTGCTCGCGTCGGTGGCTATGCCGGGAGCGTACGCACCAATCTGGCGGTACTCAGATGTTGTTGGCGCAATCTCAGTCTGCACCCGTAACGCTAGATCACCGGGCAGGGACGTGACATTAGATTGCGCGAGAGCGGCCATGCTTTAGCTCTTGGGCTTCAAAAAACCCAACACCCGTTCTGCTTGAGTTACAGCTTTATCATAGTATAGAGCTATGAGCTTTCGCAGGTCAAGCTTGGAATCCTTGTAAGACTGCGTATAGCAGTCGATGTCGAATAGCAGGGCATTATCGCACCCCACCTCGTCCGGAGCAGTGAACCAGTTGCGGTACTCGGCGCGTCCGAGTGGGCCAACGCTGAACCTCCACTTATCATCGCCCTCTCCGTGCACGGTGACTATCCCGATATCTGCCAACGGGTCTTTGAACTCGTTCAAATATTCGCTTCGAAGTTGGTCTGCCACCAGTCTGCGGGTCGCGTCGAACATTTCCTGTGGTTCAAGGAAATAGAACCGCACGCCGATCCTCGTATACTGTTGGACTTTCAGCAGTTGCAGTATTTCGCTGACCCGTCTGAATTCATCATCGAACTCGCGGTACGACCTAATCGGATGGCCCTCAAATACCCCATCGATGTCGTTTAAGCGAACATTTAGCACGTGGACCTTGTTCTTCGATTTGTCCTCGCCCATGGCCACGATACTCCGCGAAATGTCCTCGCCAAGTTGCGTCCAAACGCCAGACGAATCAAGCTTCCCAAGAATCTGACCCCACTCCGTGAAGATCGCGTAAGCTTTAGGATAATCAAGTTTAAAAATCAGTTTGTGCAACTCCAAATCAGCACCTCGGCATCATGACCGCATTCACCGCCGCGCGGAAAGCGTCACGCTGATGCCGAAGCAGCTTAACATCGGCCATTGCAAGCTTCAAGTGTTCTCCATCCGCCAGGTTGAAGCAGACCTCCCGCTTCGGGCGGGGCGGGCGCACCGGCTGCTCCACATCGCGCTCTGCGACGAATGCCTTAGCCGGTCCGGATAGCCGGTCCGGATACTTCACGATGCTCCTGACAGGTGCTAGCATATAGGGCATGTTGTTGTTCCGCTGGGCGGCGGCTTCTCTAGTGGTGAGTGCGTTGTGGTGCGCCCCGGCGAGCGGCGGAGGGGCCGATACGCCGCAACAGCGATTGCAGTCTGCTCTGGCTCATTACAATTCCGGCGCTTACGCCGCAGCCCAACAGGAGCTCGAGTCGCTCGAGCGCGACGTCCCTCACACTTTCGACGCTCAGGAACTGCTGGGCCTGGTCTATTCAGCGGAGGGCCAGGACGAGAAGGCCACCCCGCGTCTCGAAGAAGCTGTGCGCCTGAAGCCGGACTCAGGAGCTGCGCGCAACAACCTGGCCACGAATCTCGCCAAGGTGGGAAAGATGTCGCTGGCGGAGGCGGAATTCAAAAAGGTGGTTGAGCTTGAGCCGGCCAGCTACGACGCCAACCACAACCTGGGCGAGTTCTACATCGCCAAGGGCGACATTGCCGGCGCCATTCCTCACCTGGAACGCGCTCAGAAGGCCAATCCTGCCGCTTACGACAACGGCTACGACCTCGCTCTGGCCTACGAAAAAACGCGGCGTTTGCGCGAGGCCGAGGGCCAGATCCGGGAGTTGCTGAAGCTGAAAGACACGGCAGAACTGCATGACCTGCTGGCCGACGTTGAAGAAGAATCCGGGAATTACATCGTCGCCGAAAACGAGTATGAAAAGGCAGCGCACGCGGACCCGAGCGAATCGAACATCTTCGACTGGGGCGGTGAACTTCTGCTACACCAAACCTGGGGACCCGCCATCCAGGTTTTCTCGGCGGGGCTCCAGCGGTACCCGAAGTCTTCCCGGCTGGCGGTGGGACTCGGCATGGCCTATTATCTGCAAGGCCGTTACGACGATGCCGTGAAATCGTTGGTGCGCGCGACAGAACTGGCCCCGGCGGACCCGAACACGTACTATTTCTTGACCAAAGCCTATGACCAGTCGCCGAACCAGGCCGACGAGGTCATCCAGTGCTTTCGGCGTTTTGCCGAACTTCGTCCCAACGATGGGCAGGCTGTTTTGGATTACGCGGTGAGCCTGTGGAAGGGAAAGCGCTCCGAAACGAGCTCGGCTTACCTTGACCAGATCGAGTCACTGTTGAAGAAGTCTATCGCGCTCGATCCCTCCTCCAGCCAGGCGCACCTGCAGCTTGGGAACCTCTACTCCCAGCGTAAGGAATACAGCCAGGCGGTGCCCGAGTATCAGGAGGCCATCAAGCTCTCTCCTGACCTCGCTGACGCGCACTTCAGGCTGGGGCAGGCTTACGTTCATCTGGGCCAGAAGGACTTGGCGCAGAAGGAATTGCAACTCCATCAGCGGCTCTACGAGCGTCAGTTGGCAGAGACGGACAAGCAGCGGGCGGAGTTGAAGCAGTTTGTTCTCTCCGCTAAGGCGGCCCAGTCTGGACCGTCCGGGCCGTGAGTCGCATTCGCAACTGTCGGCGCTAACGCGGGAATCCATGTCCTTGAGGATGCGACGTCGAGCAACTGGTTGTCTTGTTCACAGATATTGCTGCATTCCCCCTCACCCCCCGGCCCCTCTCCCCCAAGGGGGCGAGGGGAGGAGTATATCCCGCGGGGCTTAGTTTAGATGGTTCAGGTGGTTGGATACGTCAGGTGGTTGGATACTTCAGTTGAATGAGCCCTTTCTCGACTGAGATCCTCCCCTCGCCCCCTTGGGGGAGAGGGGCCGGGGGGTGAGGGGGAATACAGCGGCACTTATGAGTCATACGACTAGATTCCGCTTTTTCGCGAATGAATGGGTCTTCAGCGGCTTGACCGGGGTTGGCCCGAGTTTCATAATCAGCCTCAGAGCGCTGGAGCGAAGGAGTCTTCGATGGATGAGCTCAGGGAATTGATGCTCGAGAATGCGAGGCTGCTGCGAGAGACTATCCTCGCCACGAGGGAGTTTCAGGTCGTGCAGAGGCATTACTTCGATGAGCAGCGGGAGCAGATGAAGACGGTGATGCGTCTGTTCGAACAGCAGGAAGGCTAGCTGTTGCGTAATTCGAGAGGTGAATGAAGCGAAACCATGCCGGGCTACATGTCATTGCGGAACAGGTTGAGCCCTCGCCAAGCCGTCGAGGCGGTCTCGCGCAACCGTCGCGATTTTCTGCGAGCCGTCACTGGCGCCGGAGCCGCTACCGCACTGTTCAGCCTCGCTCCCTTGCGCGCGCTCGCCACGCCTCGCGACCGCAAGGTGCTGGTGGTGACCTTCGGCGGCGGCGCTCGCGATGAAGAGACTTTCATGCCCGAGGGGCAGGAGAACATCCCTCATCTCCTCACCGAGCTCATTCCTCGCTCAACCTTCTTCACTCAGGTGGTGAACCGGGGCATTCTGGGCCACTACGTCGCCACCGCCAGCCTGGCGACGGGCGTCTATGAGACCTTCAACAACTTTGCGGCGGTCCCTCCCGACCATCCCACGGTGTTCGAGTACTTCCGCCGCGATCTGAAACGGCCCGCGACTGACACCTGGGTGGTGGCGCCCAGCAACGGTTTCAACCGCATCGGCGAAAGCGGCGAGCGATCCTACGGGCACGGCGCGGGTGTGGTGCTGCCCAAACGTCTGCTGACGGCGGCGCTCTCGTCAGGCCCAAGCGTGGAATACGAGCACCTGTTGCACGATAATTACGAGACGCCGCTCTACACGCCGGAAATCAGCGGCAACGAATTTGAGCTGCAGCACCTCGCTGACCTCCTCAAGCTGTCGGTAACCGATTTCACCACCCACGCGCGCAACCTGGCGAGCCCCGACGAGCTCTCAGTTTATGTGGCGAAGGAGCTGATGCATCAGCTCGCGCCCAGCCTGCTCTGGATCACGCTTCACGATATGGACGTGGCGCACGCAGGATGCTATTCGCTCTACGTCGAGGCTATCCAGCGGACTGACCGCCTCTGCGCCGAGATCTGGAAAGCCGTCGAGAGCAATCCCGAGTACGCGGGCAAGACCACCATGTTCATCCTGCCTGACTTCGGCCGCGACTCCGATCTTGATTCCGCCGGCAACGGGTTCCAGCACCATCGCACCGGGGATGCGCTCTCCCGAACCACCTGGATGATGGTGATGGGTCCTGGCGTTCGTGAGAACGTGGTAGTGGATCGCGCGGTTCAGCCTCTGGACTTGGTGCCCACCCTGGGCAGTCTGCTCGGATTTTCCGCCCGATTCTCCCAAGGCCACCCCCTGCCGGAGGTGGCATAGTTGCCATGGTTGCGAGCGAGCTCCAGGCTGGGCAGTTTAGCGGCTACCCTCCGCAGGCGCAGAAACTTGTAATTGACCACCTCACGTTGCTCCAGAAGCTGCCGGCGGTTTTTGTGGCGCTACTGTTGCGCGAAGTCATCGCTTATGACTGGAAGTTCCCGGCCGAGCGTGAGGATCTGGACCGGCAACTCAGTTACCTGGCGTCACTATCGCCCGAGCAACTGAAGGCGGTTCTGGCGGGCTTTGAGAGCGTGCGCCTGTCAGAAGAGCTCGAGCGCTTCGACTGGGTGAGCTCCCCTGAGCTGTATTCGCAGCGCCTCACCGCCCACCTTTGGGCAAGCCACCAGATCGACGCATTCCACGTCACAGCCGACGGCTATATCAACAAAGTCGATGCCGCTGCGCCGCCAGAGCCTCTGCCGGTGCCGCGACTGGGCCTGATGGTGGTAGGGCAGGGCGTGGCGGAAACCCAGTATCCGCTCTTTCGCAAGCTGCGAAAGCACGGTGCTTATTTCAGCCAGGTAAAGCCCGGAAACGGTTTTGAGAAGCTTCTCGGCGCCGTGGCCACGCGAGCCAGCGCCCACCCGGCGCCCTACGCGCACTGGTACATCGACGGTGGAGAGGAGGCAGCGGCGCCCACGCCGGGCGTGACCCGGACGTCCTACGAGACGCTTGCGCCGGTGCGAACAGCTTTGCTCAACAAGATGGAGAAGGCCATACAGTCCGGAATCGGGGGACCGGAGGCGCTACACTCGATGATGTCTCAGATGCGCCCGGAAGAGGTGGGGCTGAGCGCGGGAACGGAGCACTCGGTGCTGAATCACTTTCAGGTGAGCGTGCTCGCTGAAGGTTCGGGGACCCAGATTTTCAGCACCACCTTTGTTCAGTGGTCGGCGCGTGAAGCTCTTCGGCGGGCTCGTCCCCTGACTCTGCTGGCGCGCTTCGCGCCGCGTCAGCGCCAGCGCCCCATGAATGAGCTGCTGTCGGGAAAGCGGCAAAATCCGGAGCTTGACCCGGCGGGCTCGCTGATCGATGCCGATATGGGCGCGTACTACACCTGGCTGAATCAGCAAAGGCTTTCGGGTGCGGACCGTTCTGGATTCCTGGTTTGGTTTGAGGGCCATCGTGAGGCGCTAGCCATTGGACCCTCGCTGCCTCGCGGCACCGAATCGACCAGTCCCGTGGACCTGAGTGAATTGCTTGGGCAACTGGCGTAGCCGGCTGGGTTCGGAATCGGCAATCGACCAGCGCCTGTGAACTCGGGCGATTGCTTGGGCAAGCGTAACCGCCCGGGAGGTAGGCGGCACCTGTAGAATTTCAAATCTGAAATCTGAGAATCTCAAATCTTCGTGCCTTGGACATTATTGGAGCCCTCCCTGTGATACGCTGTCACGTCTTTGATCTGCACCATCGAACGTAAAGTGACGGACCCTTCAGGAGCCACTCATGTGGGATGTCGTAACCTTTGGCGAAGCGATGGTTCGCCTTTCGCCACCGCACTTCCAGCGCATTGAGCAGGCCACGTCGCTCGACGTGAACGTCGGCGGAGGTGAACTCAACGTCGCTGCCGGAGTCTGCCGGCTTGGCCTTACCAGCACCTGGATTTCCCGCTTACCGAAGAGTGCGCTGGGACGAGCGGTAGAAAATCGCGCCCGGCAGGCGGGCGTGGATACTTCACGAGTGGTATGGTCGGACGACGGACGCCAGGGGGTCTACTTTCTGGAATTCGGCGCCGCGCCGCGCGCCAGTGCAGTACTATACGATCGCGCCAATACCGCCATCAGCGCCATCAAGCCGGGTGAGGTGAACTGGAAAGAGATTTTCGGCAACGCGCGATGGTTCCACACCAGCGGCATTACGCCGGCTCTGAGCGACTCGGCAGCGGCTGTAACCTTGGAGGCGCTTAAGGCTGCCAAGGCGGCCGGTGTACCCGTGAGCTATGACCTGAACTACAGAGGCAAATTATGGAAGCCCGATAAGGCCCAGGCCGTTCAGGAACCGATGATGGAGTTTGTCGATGTTCTGATTACCACTGAAGAAGACACCAACGTAGTGTTCAAAATTCGCGCTGAAAAGCAGGAGCGCCGCGAAGACTTCACGCAAGTTTCTGCCGAGCCCTATCGGGAAATCGCTCAGCGGCTGCAGGAGAAATTCAAATTCCGGGCGGTGGCCATCACTTTGCGAGAGAATCCTCTGGTGTGGCGCAATACCTGGACCGCGATCGCCTATGCGGAGGGCAAGTTCTTTGACGACGTAAAGTATGAGCTGGAAATCGTCGACCGCCTTGGCGGCGGCGACTCGTTCAGCGCCGGTTTTATTTACGGCTACTTGGCGAAAGAGTCGTGGGCCGATGCGGTTCGCTATGGCACCGCGTTCAGCGCCCTCAAACATACGATCCCGGGGGATTTCAACTGGAGTTCGCTGGCAGAGGTCGAGAGCTTGCTGAAAGGAGCCAGCCTCAGGGTGGCGCGGTGAGAACTGAGACCGTCAAAAGTCGAAAGTTCAAGGTCGAAGGTGAACCGGGCTCGAACTTCTTACTTTCGACCTTCAACTTTCGACTTTCAACTGGTCAAGCACAGCGGAGAACTACATGTCATGGACAAGAGATAAGGCCTTAGCCCTCATTCGTGAGGTTGGCTTGGTGCCGATCATCCGCACCTCTTCGCCCGACGATGCCTGGCGCGCGGCTGAGGCCCTCATTGAAGGCGGCGTCGGCATCGCGGAGATCACCATGACGGTGCCCGGAGCCATCCACGTGATCGAGAAAGTTGCGGATAAGTTCGGTGAGCGGGTGCTGTTAGGCGCCGGCACTATTCTCGACGAGCAGAGCTGCCGCGCGGCCCTTCTCGCGGGCGCGGAGTTCATCGTCACGCCGGGGCTCAAGGCGCCGATCATCGAGATGGCGCGGCGGTACAGTAAAGCTTGTTTTCCAGGCGCGCTTACACCCACTGAAGTCCTCGCCGCCTGGGAAGCGGGCGCGGACATGGTGAAAATATTCCCCTGCGGGCCGGCGGGCGGGCCAAAGTACATCAAGGCGCTCAAGGGACCTTACCCGCACATTGACATGGTTCCCACCGGCGGCGTCAACCTGGAAAACGCAGCCGAGTTTATCGCGGCTGGCGCCTCAGCGGTGGCTGTGGGCGGGGAACTGGTGAATCTGGCGCATCTGCGAGCGGGCAAACTGGACGAGATTGTGGGCGCGGCGCGAAAGTACGTCGAGGCCGTCCGCACCGCTCGCAGCCGCACGGCTCATGGTTCGTAGATCGTGGATCGTCGTTCGTCGAAAGTTATCGAAGTGATTCGAGTGATTGAGAGGTCGGTTTCACGGACAACGAACTACGATCCACGATCTACGAACATTGCACGAACTAAAAACGGCTTCTAACAACGTCGATCGGACGAAATCGCGCTTCGAGATATTCAAGAGGCAAACCAGGAGGAATGCATGGAACCATTTCTTGGCGAGATCAGGCTGTTTCCCTATAACTTTGTTCCGGAGCGGTGGAGACTCTGCGATGGCTCACTGTTGCAGATCGCGATGTATACGGCGCTGTTCGCGCTGATCGGCACCAGCTTTGGCGGCGACGGAAAAACCACATTCGCCTTGCCGGACTTACGGAGTAAGGTGCCGCTCACCGGCCAGGGGAGCTACTGTATCGCCCTGCAGGGTGTTTTCCCACAGCGATCTTAAGAAGCCAGACCAGGAGGAATACATGGACCCATTCATTGGTGAGATCAGGCTGCTTCCCTATAACTTTGCTCCGGTGCAGTGGGCGCTCTGCGATGGCTCATTGTTGCAGATCATGCAGAACCAGGCGCTGTTCACCCTGATCGGCACCGGCTTTGGCGGCGACGGAACAACCACATTCGCCTTGCCGGACTTACGGAGTAAGGTGCCGCTCACCGGCCAGGGGAGCTACTATATCGCCCTGCAGGGTGTTTACCCGTCGCGAGGCTGACCGCCGGTTTAGAGGTTGGCTGGCGTGGATCTTTGCGTTTCCGATCTCGCGCACGACTGTGCCTGGCGATCTACTGCACCCAGAATCGGCTTAGACAAGGCGTCAAAATTGGCGGTTATATATTGCACAAACGCAGGTCCAATACATGAGTGCACGCCAAGTCGTCGCCCTAATGATCTTTGTGGCCGTCTCTGGAGCATGCGGCCTGTATTACGCCTACCTTTGTTTTGAGATGGTCGATCAAGTTAACTTAAAGCTACCTCGCGAAAAGCACTTCTCTGCGCTTGGCTGGCACTACTTCAAAGGGCGACGCTTGCTCACGGAATATAGACGCCTCTACCCTTCGGGTGCTCTCGACAATCGATTACGCTTGCTCGGCGTTGTCGGAGTCGCTCTAGCTGTAGTCGCGGCTTGGGTAATCGGCTTTGCGCTGCCAGGAATTTTATGGTTGGCTGTTGCGGGGGCATTTTTCTCGTGGTTGTCGTTCCGATAGTAAAGGTCACGCAGTTTTTGCGTGGCTTTGTGAAGTATATGGTCGTGCATTCCCTTGCGTTTCCGAACTAAATCGGCTTTACGGGTAAGATTATGAATAGTTCACGCCTTGGGTTGGCTGCAATCGCCCTGGTTGCAAGGCTCGCTGCCGGCGTCCTCGCTCCTGCCGTGGCCAGCGCGGACCCTGCGGCCGTCGCCTTCTCGCAATCCGCGAGCTCTGTCGACGCCTATGACTTCGTCGAGGTCACGGCAGCGGTGACGTCACCGGATGCCGCCGATCCTTTCACCGATGCCACGCTCACGGGATCGTTCGAGACCGCCGACGGCAGCAAGAAATGGGCCGTCGAAGGCTTCTGCGATGCCGAAGACGGCAGCGTCTACCGCATTCGCTTCATGCCCTCGACGGCAGGGGAATACAAATACTCGGTGGTGTTCCGGCAAGGCAGCTTTGAGAAGACCTCCACAGGCACCTTCCATGCCAACGACGGCCACCGGCGCGGGCCCATCCGCGTTGATCCGCAATATCCGTGGCATTTCATTTGGGAGGGCACCGGAGAGCACTACTTCTTCAACGGCACTACGGCGTACTGGCTGATCGGGTGGAAAGATGACCGCACCATCGACTACAGCATCGAGAGGCTGCACCGCCTCAAGATCAATCGCATGCGGGTGACCATCGCCGGCCGCACCAACCTCTATTACGGCGAGCCCGTGATGGTGGGCGAGAACTGGACCTTCTATCTCACTCCCTGGCCCGCGCAAAAGGCCGAGGACATCTACCATCCCGGCTTTGACTACCACCGCTTCCACGTGGCCTACTGGCAGAAGTTTGACCGCGCCCTGCGGTTCGCCCGCGACCGGGACATGATCTTCTCGCTCGTGCTCGATATGAATGACGGCCGGGTACATCCCGGCGCCGGCAGCGAGGACGAGCATCGCTTCATCCATTACGCCATCGACCGCTTTGGCGCCTTTTCAAACATCACCTGGGACCTCGGCGACGACCTCAATTTCTTTCGTGATGACCAGTGGACGCACGAAACTGGAACGCTCATCAAGCAGTGGGACCCCTATCGCCACCTGGCTACCAGCCACCCCGTCGATAATGTCCACCAGGACCGCGCCTCCGCCTGGTTTGACTTCACTTCGTTTCAGGAATGGTCGCGCACCCAGCACGCCTTCATGTTGAGCGAGCGCAAGCAGCAACAGGCGACGGGCCGCATCATTCCTCAGACCAATGAAGAATATGGTTACGAGGACCACTACCCGCTGTGGGCCAAAGGCCCCGGGTCAGAGTCTGCGGATACGCTGCGGCGCACGGCTTGGGACATCGTGATGGCAGGCGGATATCAGACGGCCGGCGAGACTGCTCGCCGAGGGACCAACATCTGGCCGGATACCGGCGGCGGTTGGATGAACGGCCGCGGCGACGATACCATGACCATGTTCCTGGGCTACGGTCACATGGTGGATTTCTTCACCAGCTTTGAGTGGTGGAAGACGGAGCCGCACGACGAGCTGGTGGATAACGGCGACTATTGCCTCGCCCAGCCCGGAGCCGTCTACGCCGTCTATCTCCCAGAGGGCGGCAAAGTGGCCGTGAAGCTTGAGCCGGGACGTTACCAGGCGTACTGGTTCAGCGCTTTCACGGGAGAGAAGATTCCTCTGCCGGACGCAGAAGGTCCGACCTGGACCTCGCCCGAGGCTCCCGGCCGCGAGGACTGGGCGCTGCTACTGCAGAAAAAGTAGTGACGCAGCCACACTTTGCTGTGCGCTATTAATAGGGTTCGTTCATTTTGAGGCCCGAAGGGCCGCACCAACAAAGCCCTGGGCAACGCCCAGGGAAAATTCCGGTAATGTGAAGCGTGCGAGGGTTGGGCGGGTTCCATTCGCAAAGCGGCCACGGAGGGTTCTCGGTAAGCCCCGGCGAGGTGGACGGCGTCGTAAGGTACATCGAGCAGAAAGAGGCGCACCGCCGGGCGACGAGTTTCGAGGAGGAGTATCGGCCGTTTTTGAAGGCCTACGAAGTCGAATATGACGAGCGCTACCTGTGGGACTGAACGGTGCGCTGGGACCGCCCTTTCAGGGCTCGGCGTTTGGCGCGCCATCTCATTTCCCTGGGCGTTGCCCAGGGCTTTGTTGGTGCGGCCCTTCGGGCCTCAAATGTACAGACTCCAGGGCACAGCCACGGGCCAGAACCCCGCGCAATTCTCGGCTTCCCCTTGTGTTACGATAATGCAGTGCGTCCGCAACCTCTCATCGCCGTCACCGATGTAGAAGCCAGCAGCCGTTGGTATCAGCGTCTGCTGGGCTTGCGAAGCAATCATGGCGGTAAGGAATATGAGCAGTTGGTTTCGGACGGCCAGATCATTCTTCAGTTACACAGGTTCGAGGTGGAGCACGACCACGGCCGGATCGGCGATCGCAGTGACAAGCCGTACGGAAACGGCCTATTGCTGTGGTTTGAGGTAGACGATTTTGATGCGGTCCTGCAGCGCTCCACGGAAATGAACGTCGAGATCATCATGCCCAAGCACCGAAACCCACCCGATCCTGACGGCGGTCCCAATCACTGGGAATGCTGGATGAAAGACCCGGACGGCTACGTCGTGGTGGTGGCCAGTCCGTATGGGACGGCCGACGGAACCTGGCGACCCTAGGGCCGACCTTTCGGTCGGCCTTGGCCGGGGCAAGCCCCGGCCCTACGTGCTTGGCGGAGGCCTTGCCTAGACTATGAAACGCGCTTCCATCGTACTACTCGCGTGCACTCTCCTCGGCCTGGCGCCCAGTTTCCAAAAGGCGTCGCCGCCGCAGGCACAACCGGCCCACAAGGTTGATTTCGATCGCGAAATCCGGCCCATTCTCGCAGACAATTGCTTTGCCTGCCACGGACCTGACGAAAAGCAGCGGATGGCCAACCTGCGGCTGGATGAAACCGAAGGCCTGTTCGTAGACCGCGGAGGTTACAAGATCATCGTTCCCGGCAACTCCGCGCAGAGCAAGCTCTACCAGAAGATCAGCGCCAGCGATGCTGCGGTTCGCATGCCTCCGCCTTACGCCACCCGAAGGCCGACGCCTCAACAGATCGAAACCATCAAGGAATGGATCGACCAGGGTGCGAAGTGGGAGACGCATTGGGCTTGGATCGCTCCCAAGCGCCCCGCGATTCCAGAAGCGCAGGATAAGTCGTGGGTGCGAAACCCGATCGACAATTTTGTTCTGGCGCGCCTGGAGCACGAAGGCCTGAAGCCGTCGCCCGAAACTGACAAAGCCTCACTCTTGCGGCGGGTGACGTTCGATCTCACCGGGCTCCCGCCCACCCCGGCCGAGCTCGATTCCTTCCTGGCTGACAAATCGCCGGATGCCTACGAAAAGCGCGTGGACCAGTTGCTGGCTTCGCCTCACTACGGCGAGCGCATGGCCGTGCCTTGGCTTGACCTGGCTCGCTACGCGGACAGCACCGGCTACCATATCGATAACTTACGCTACATGTCGCACTATCGCGACTGGGTGATTGACGCCTTCAACCAGAACATGCCCTTTGACCAATTCACCATCAAGCAGCTCGCGGGCGACCTGCTGCCCAACGCGACGGTAGATGACAAGATTGCCAGCGGCTTCAACCGGAATCATGAGATCAACTTCGAAGGCGGCGCCATTCCGGCCGAATACCACGTGGAGTACGTCGTGGATCGCGCGAGCACTACGTCCACCGCCTGGCTCGGCCTCACCATGGGCTGCGCCCGCTGCCACGACCACAAGTTTGATCCCATCAAGCAGAAGGATTTTTATCGATTTACCGCCTTTTTCAATACCGTTCCCGAGCGCGGCCTCGACGGGATTTACGGCAACCCTGACCCAGTGATCGAGCTGCCCTCGCCCGAGCAGCAGCGTCAAATGGATGACCTCAAGGCCAAGATCACCAGCACGCTCAACCAGATTCCTGAGAAGGACATGGTGACGCTCGAAAACCAGTGGCGCACGGGACGTCTCGAGAGCATGCCGGAGCCACCCAGCGCGGGTCTAGAGGCCGCTTACGAGTTCGACGGGAATCTCAAGGAATCCTCCGGGCACAGCAGCGATGCCAAGACCGCGCGCGGCGATGTCACCTACGACGACGGCGCCGTGCGGCAGGGCGCGGATTTCGGCGGACAAGTCGAGGTGGATTTCCCCGGCGCCGGAGATTTCGACGGTACTCGGCCCTTTGCCTTGGCGCTCTGGGTGAACCCTTCCGGCTCGCAGCCTCTCAACCTGCTCGAAAAGCGTGACGCCGCAGAACACTGGCGCGGCTACGAGATCTCGCTCGAAGATGCCAAGTTCAGCGCCGTCTTCAAGCGCGATTTCCGCGTAGTGGTGCGCCTTGCTCACGCGTGGCCGGATGAGGCCATCGAGATTCAGACGAAGGATCGCGTGCTGGGAGCGCAGGCCTTCGAGAGCTTGAATCTCACCTCGCTGCGCCATTTGGTGGTGAATTACGACGGCTCGGGCAAAGCGGCGGGAGTAAGGCTGTATCTGGATGGGAAGCCCATTGAGACAGTCGCCGTGAAAGACCACCTCAGCGGTAGCTTCCGCACTCAGGCGGTACTCTCCATCGGCAGCAAGACGCTCGGGCGGCCCTACACCGGCCAGGTGGATGACTTCCGAATCTACAATCGAATGCTGGCGGCTGGTGACGTTCACAATCTGGCGGTCGAGTTCCCGGCACGCACGCTGTTGGCTGACCTTGAGGGCAAGCCCGCCACGGAAATCGCAAGTCTGCAGCCGGAAAAGCCGCCTGCCGAAGCTGACATCGGCGAGTTGGAAAAGGCTGAGCCGCCGGACGTGAAGGCCGCAAATTTGCTCAAGGATCATCAGCGGCGCTTGAGCGAATACTACCTCACGGTTGCGGCGCCGGAAAACGATCGCCGCCTTTACAAACAGCTCAAGGACCTGCGTGCCGCCAAGGATAAGCTCCAGGACGAAATCCCCACCACCATGGTGATGGCGGAAATGAAGCATCCGCGCGACACCTTCGTGCTGGGCCGCGGGCAGTATGACAATCCCGGCGAGAAGGTCACACCGGGAGTGCCTTCTTTCCTGCCGCCGCTGCCGCCCGGCCCCGCCAATCGCCTGACACTGGCCAAGTGGATTCTTGACCCCCGCAACCCGCTCACGGCTCGCGTGGCAGTGAATCATTTCTGGCAGGAGGACTTCGGTGTCGGGCTGGTGAAGACCTCTGAGGATTTCGGCTCCCAGGGCGAGGCGCCCAGCAATCAGCCGTTGCTCGATTGGCTGGCCACCGAGTTCATAAGTAAGGGCTGGGACATGAAAGCCATGCAGCGCCTGATTGTGACCTCGGCGACGTATCGCCAGTCGTCGCGCGTGACGCCCGAGCTTGAAGAACGCGATCCCGAAAATCGCCTGCTGGCGCGTGGCCCGCGCTTCCGGCTTTCGGCGGAGGAGATTCGCGATAACGCATTGGCGGCAAGCGGCCTCCTAAACCTGAAGATCGGCGGACCCAGCGTTTATCCTTACCAGCCCAAGGGAATTTGGGAGGAGCTGGCCTTTGGCCAGGGCTTTACCGGCCAGTCCTATACGGAGGGCAAAGGCGCGGATCTCTATCGCCGCAGCATGTATACCATCTGGAAGCGCACGGCTCCGCCTCCCGCGCTCACCACCTTTGACGCGCCCGATCGCGAAAAATGCACCGCGCGTCGGCAGCTCACCAACACGCCCCTGCAGGCGCTGGTGCTGATGAATGACCCGACATACGTCGAGGCCGGCCGGTTCCTGGCGCAGCGGGCGATTCTGCAGGCAGGCCACGAGCCCGCTCAACGCATCGACTACATGTTTCGCCTGGCCACATCTCGCTACCCGAAGCCGCGGGAGCGCGATGTTCTCTCTCAACTTGCGGCCCAAGAGATCGCGGAATACCGGCAGGACCGCGCTGCGGCTCTGAAGCTGTTGAGCGTGGGGGCAACGCGATCGGATCCGAAGATTAGCGGCAGCGAACTCGCCGCCTGGACGACAGTGGGCAACGCCATCCTGAGCTTGGACGAGACCATCAGCGACCGCTGATACCACCTTGGGCCGCGCAGGGGAAGGGCGAGGCTTTCAGAGTTTGTGTGAAAACTAGTGCTGTAGCGGCGGTCTCCGACCGCCGCCTTTTAGAATCAGTAATTTCGGCGATCAGAGATCGCCGCTACAGCACACAGGGTCGAAAATGCGGCCGTCGTCGCCTCGTAGGGCCCGGGCGCGGGCCAAGGGCCCCAAGGGACAGACTCTTTCAGCCCCGCCGTACGAAATGCACGGTTTCTTGGGGGCCCAGACGTCTAATCGGAGCGGGATCTGAACGGAGCAAGTTTTTGAAGTCGGAGCCGGCAGCCACCCCTCAGTCCCCTGGGGTGCGCGAACTAGCACCCCCCGGGGGTACCACCTATGCGCGCCGACGAACCCAAACCTGTATCATGTTGTGGCAGCCTATGTTAGAGGCGATTCGGGTGGCCTATTTGCTAAACGAGTCCAAAAAACGAACCCAAGACACTAACCCTCAGATTCAAAGGTGGATAAGGGTCAAAAAGGGGACAATTTGGCGTTCGAAAACGAACCTAAACGAACCTGAGTTTCGGGGGAAAAAACGCCCAAAATCACGAAACGAACCCAACGAACTCAAGAAACGAACCCGAGTTATGACCCTCAGGGGGGTGGAAAATGGGGCCCTTCTCCAGGGGGTGGCCGGGGGGGTGGTACATACAACAAAACGAACCCAAAACTGTAACACAATGATTGTATGCGTGTTACAACGAAAAAACGTGAGATATTCACAGGCGAGTTTAAAAAAACGAACCCAAAACGCTAACACGCAGATTCAAATACGGATAGGAGTCAAAAAGGGGTAAAATTGGCGTTCGAAAACGAACCTAAAGAAAGCGCCGGGATAAACCGACCTGGAGTTGAGGATGAAAGAGCCTCACAGGAAAGGAGTAGCGATCCACCCTGACCCCGAGTCATGCGCCAGCAGCCGTAAGGATGCGGGCGAGGCGTTGACAGGGGCACACGCAGGCTGGGTATTGAGCTCCGAAATCTAAGTCTCGGGTGCCGACGCTGTTTTAGGGTGCGGAAGGCGACATCGTGGCCAGCCCAAGCTAGTGCTTAGTTGCACTGATAAACGATATATGGTATAAACGGGCGCATGTCGAGAACCGCGCCCACAATTAGTTGTAGTCCTGACGAGCGGCGGGAGCTGGAGCGCTTGGCCGCGAGTCGGACGG
>Ga0335085_10002219_pt1 | contig 37074 bp, 34 predicted proteins | sample Lox_Sample_45_FD_206712 | JGI IMG/M metagenome (GOLD analysis project Ga0335085, IMG submission 206712) | Soil microbial communities from Loxahatchee National Wildlife Refuge, Florida, United States - Lox_Sample_4.5 | ecosystem: Environmental > Terrestrial > Soil > Wetlands | place: USA...
AAACTCGGCAGATCCTCGCCAAGATCGACGATTATCTGAAGCAGGCCGGAACCAGCAAATCCAACCTGCTGACCGCCAATTTGTGGATCAAGGACATGGCGCTGTTCTCGCAGATGAATGAGGTGTGGAACGCCTGGGTCGATCCCGCGAACCCGCCGGCCCGCGCTTGCGTGCGCGCCGACATGGCGCGGCCGGAAATCCTCGTCGAGATCATGGTGACCGCGGCTAAATGACGGGCGAGCTTTTACCGCCCGTCATCCCGACGTAGGTCGGGATCCACGTTTCCAACCACCGAAGCGGCGGAAGGGTGGGTCCCGGCCTTCGCCGGGACGACAAAGTAAGTGAGGTCGTGAGTTTGAGTACGACAGATCAAGAGAGTTGGCTCGGGCCGCTCGCCGGCATCAAGGTCATCGACCTCACGCGCGTGCTCGCTGGCCCGTTCGCGACGCAAAGCCTCGGCGATCTCGGCGCCGAGGTCTTCAAGATCGAGCCGCCGGGCACGGGCGATGAGACGCGGCATTTTCCGCCCTTTGTCGGCGGCGAGAGCCACTATTTCCTCGGCATCAACCGCAACAAGAAAAGCCTTGTCATTGACCTCCAACAGGAGGCGGGGAAGGAAATCCTGCGCCGTCTCGTCGCCCAGGCGGATATCCTCGTCGAGAATTATCGGCCCGGCGTCATGGACCGGCTGGGTCTCGGCTACGCCGCGCTGGCCGAGATCAACCCGCGCCTCATCTACTGCGCGATCAGCGGCTTTGGCCTTTCCGGGCCGCTACGGGACAAGCCGTCCTTCGACATCGTGACCCAGGCGCTGTCCGGCGCGCTCAGCATCAATGGCGAGCGCGGTCATATGCCGATCAAGCTCGGCATTCCCTTGGGCGACATGGTGGGCGGCGTGTTCGGGCCGATGGCGGTACTCGCCGCGCTGCACGAGCGGCACAGCACGGGGCGTGGGCGGCTCGTCGACATCAGCCTGCTCGACGGGCTGATCGGCATGCTCGGCTATTTCGCTCAGCTTGCCTTTATCACCGGCGAGGACCCGCCGCCGATGGGTTCGAGCCACCCCAACATCGTACCGTACGGCAGCTTTCCCGCGTCCGACGGCTCAATCATCATCGCCGTGCTGTCGGAGCGGTTCTGGGGCAATTTGTGCAACGCACTGGAACGGCCTGATCTTGCCGCCGATCCGCGCTTCGCGAACCCGACCGGACGGCGCGACCACCGCGACGAACTCGATGCGATGATCGCCGAGGTGACACGCACAAAGACTGTCGCCGAATGGGAAGAACGGCTCCAGGAATCGGACGTGCCGCATTCCCCGGTGCTTGGGGTTACCGCCGCGCTGGCGAGCCCGCATGCACTGGCGCGCGAAATGGTGGTCGAAGCGCAGCACGCGACGATTGGCCCGATGAAAGTCGTCGGGCGGCCGGTCAAATTCCCCGGCGCGGCGCAACCGCCGGTTACCGCGCCGCCGATTTTTGGTCAGCACACCGCTGACGTGCTGCGCGAGACGCTCGGCCTTGGTGAAGACGAGATCGAAAAGCTGCGCGCGTCAGGCGTAATCGATCGCGCGCGCGGCGCCGGGTGATCCGCGTCGAGGCGGTTTTTCCGCCAAGCCGCGACGCGGATCAGAGCTTACGCCGATTGGCCGCGAGGTAGGCGGCAACGGCCAGCGCGCCCATCACCGGCGGTACGGTCGCGAGTGCGTGCGTGGCGTCGGCAAACAGCGAGCACAGCGCCGCACCGACAAACCCCATACCCATCTGCAATGCCCCCATCAGCGCCGAGGCCGATCCGGCATTGCGCGGAAAGAGCGCCAGGGCGCTCGTCGTCACGCCCGGCATGATAAACGCAAACCCCAGCATCCACAGGCACATCGGCGCGACGATTTGGGCCACGCCCAGCCCGATAAACCGCAGCGACAGCGCCAGAGCAATCGCCGCGACCAGCACCATCAGCGCGCCCACGAGCACCAGCCGCGTGATCGACAAGAACCGCAGCAGCCGGTTCATCGCCAGGGAGCCGAGAAGGTACGACACCATCAACGACGCGGTAGTCACGCCAAAAACCGGGCTCGACAGGCCGATTTTGCCCATCAATACGAACGGCATCAGGGTTTGGGATGCATAGAACCCGCCGATTGACAGCGACGTCAGCACGACCTGGCCGATAAAGGCGCGCGAGGTAATGAGCGTCGCGTAGTTGACCGCGAGCGCGCGCAGCTTGGTGGCGCGCGGATCGCGGCGCTCGTTGGTTTCGGGAAACCGCCAGACCAGCGCCAGCAGGACCGCGCCGTATATGGCAAGGATCACGAACAGGACCCGCCAGCTTGTCATCGTGATCAGCGTACCGCCGACGATCGGCGCCGCCGCCGGCGCGATGCTGAGGATGAGGCTCATCAGCGAGATGATCCGCGCGGCGCCGTTGCCGGCGAACCGGTCCACCACCATGACCCGCGAGAGCGCGACACCGCCGCAGGCGCCGACACCTTGCACCAGGCGCCCGAAGATCAGCGCAGTCACCGAGGGGGCAGCAGCGCTGGCGATCGAGCCGATGACGTAAAACGACAGGCAGACAAGAAGGATAGGCCGTCGCCCGAACCGGTCGGACAGCGGGCCGCAAATCAATTGGGCCCCGGCGAAACCAAAGAGATAGACGGTGATGGTCGCGCGGACCGCTTCCTGGGTCGTGTGCAGCGCCGAGATCAGCAAGGTCATCGCCGGCGTGTAGAGGCTCATTGACAGCGGGCCAACAGCGATCAACAGCGCGCCGACGATCGTCATGCGCAACGGCGTCAGCACCGCCGGAGCCGCGGCGGCGGCTGCGTTCGCATCGCTGATCGAATCTTTCTGCATCGCGGGATTGCGCTTCAGCAACCCGCGTGCCGACAGCCGCGGCCGCTCCCAGGCCAATAAGCTCAACCGTCGTGCTCCCATGACAAGCCGCGTACCTACCGTCTCGCGGCCATTCGTGGAGTCATATAGTTAGGTCAGCTTACGATCTGTTCAGCGATTTTTGCAGCGCACAATTGCGCAGATTTCCCTCGTCATTCCCGCGAAAGCGGGAACCTACGAACACGGATCTTTGCCAAGTTGGCCCTGTCCGTGGTCATGGGTTCCGGGTTCGCTGCTTCGCAGCGCCCCGGAATGACGATCAAATGTCTAAGAATGCTTGAAGCGGGTCACCAGGCCGGCCGAGGCTTTGACGTGGTCCTTAAGCGCGACGGCCAGCTCTTCGCGGGTCATGCCGGGCTTCAGCGCGGGGTCCTTGGGATTGAGGTCGGTCGCGATGAGGATAAAGGTGTAATGATGCCAGTCGGTGTTCGGTGGCGTGCCGGGCCCCCAATAAGTTGCCTTTTCCATCGTGCTCTTGCCACCGATGAACTTATCGGACGCCTTGCTCAGCTCGCCCTCGGCGAACCCCTTTACGTCGGCGGGGATGCCATAAATCACCATATGGTTCACCCCGGCCGGTGCGCGGCCTTCCGGATCGATCATCACCATCGCAAAGCTTTTGGTGCTTGTCGGTGCACCGGACCACGCGAACGGCGGCGAGATGTTCTCGCCGACGCAGTTTGGGCTGCGCTGCTTGTCGGCACAGGCGTTCTTGACGGCGAGCTGATCGTTGTCCTTTAGGGCAGACGAGGTGAGGGTCAACACGTCGGCGCGCGCGGTTCCGAGCGATGCCGCTATGACGCCGGCGGCCAGCAAGCTTGCGAGAGCATGTTTCATCAGCGTCCTCCCCGCGGGTTCTCGGCACCGGCTTGTTTTTCGGCAGCCGTTATGAGGAAGGACCCTACTGCTTCACACTCACCGCAGGCACGACAAATTCTCGTGACGCGCCGACCTGGCGGCGAGCGCCGCCGGATAAACCGGCAGCGCCGCAAGGCCTATCCGGCCGCGTGCGCGGCCGTGAACGAGGGCAGTTCGGCGCGCTCGGGGGCCGGCATCGGCTGCGGCCACCAATGGTCTTCCCATTCGGCATGGATATGCTTGAGGCGCGGCAGCACCTTCTCGGCAAAGAGCCGCGTGTTGTACTTGGCCAGCTCCTTGCCCATGTTGCCGAACTGCAAAAGCATCATCAGATGGCCGACATTGAGGCTGGTCGCGACCGTGGTGAGCTGCTCCACCACCTCGTCCGGTGAGCCGATGATCACATAACCGCGGTCGACGATGTCCTCCATGCTGGTCGTCGCGCGCGCCGCCTGGCGGGCGTTGAGGCTGGCGGCCCGGCCGATCTGGCCGGTGATACCCGCGCGTTGTGTCGCCTCGGTGATGTAGCCAGGCGGCATTGCCCATTTCGGGTCGACGCGCAGGCAGCGGCCATAAAAATATTCGGCCGGCTCGGCATAAAGCTCCATCGCCTGCTCGCGGCTTTCGGCGACGCCGACGAATTGCAGGAAGCCGGCGCGGTACGGGTTCATGTCCTTGCCGAGACGCTTCATCTCGTCCCAGAACCCAGTCATTGTCGCCTGGCCGTCCTTGTAGCCGAAATACGACAGGTACGCGTAGACGTAATCCATCTTCGCGCACCACTGCCAGGTCTCGACCGAGCCGCCGCCGGGGATCCATACCGGCGGGTGCGGCCGCTGGATCGGCCGCGGCCAGATATTCACGTAGCGCTGCTGGTTGTAGCGGCCGTTAAAAGCGAAGGTGTCTTTCTCCTGCCACGCCTTCATGACGAGGTCGTGCGCTTCCAGATAGCGTTCGCGCAGCATCGACGGGTTTTGGCCATAGGCGAAGCAGGTATCCATCGGCGTGCCGACCGGGAAGCCGGCGATCAGCCGCCCGCCCGAGATGCAGTCGATCATCGCGAATTCCTCCGCGACCCGCGTCGGAGGGTTGTAGAGCGCCAAGGAATTACCCATCACGCAGATCGCGGTATCGGTCGTGCGTCGTGCGAGCGACGACGCGATCAGATTGGGTGAGGGCATCAAACCATAGCCATTGGAATGATGCTCGTTGACACAGACGGCATCGAAGCCGCATTCGGCGGCGTATTCGAGCTCGTCCATGAAGTCGTTGTACATGTGGTGCGCCCGCCGGGGGTCGAACAGCGAGGAGTGGATGTCGACCCAGACCGAGGGATGCTTTTCACGGAAATCATCCGGCAGCTCGGTGTACGGCATCAGGTGGAACCACATCAACTTCATCTCGTTGCTCCGTGTCTCTCAGGACCGTGGCGGCCCAAAAACCTAATGTCCGTCTCACTTTTTTCGGTGAGGCTGGTGATAACAAGTACCATGCGTAGCGCCTACTTGTCGCACAGTTTTGCCCCAAATCTGTACCAGCTCGCCGATGTGATGCTGATCCGCGCCTGGTGTCGGCGCTGACGGCGAACTACTGACGCGAGCATCAAAGATCGGCTGAGCGGGTAGAGCGGTCTTTTCCCAGGGATGGTCGGCGGCGACACAGGTGTGCCGAAAGCAGACTTCGGTCCAGCGACGGAAAGGCGCCCGTAGAGGACCACAGCAAGGAGCCGGAATCTTTTTGGGAGGCCTCAGACGAGGATCGAGTATCTCGCTTAGGAGCTGGATGCTCCGCCGAGCCCCTGTGTGTCCGGCAACTGGGCAAGCGCCAGGTCTTCCGGGAGCGAGTATCGTTCTTCCAGAGTTCGATTGAGCAGGCTCAGTTGCTGATGTATCTCGCCAACCCGAGAGGGCGGCAGGGTTTGCAGAAGGGTTTCCATTGTCGCCCGCATTCGTCGCGCGACCTGAAAGTTGGCGGCACCGTAGCGGCGGATCTCGCTGAAGGTGAGCTGCACAAAATCCTGCCAATTCGGGGTTCGCAAGATCACCCTCAACCGATGATCGCGATCAAAGATCCTTTCGTCATGAAGGCTTCGTTCCCCGACCGTGTGAAGGAGACGCTGAAGCTGGTCGAGGGCCAAAACGGCGGTCGTTGGGTCGTTGATCGCCGGGGACAACGCTTTTATGGCAATGTCGACGATGACGCGGAACGCAAATGTTGAATCCTGCTCGATCGTCCGCTCGCGGCCGAAGGCGACCTGGCCGCGAAGCCATTGATCGCCAATCTGCTCGGCGCCTTTGCCGCGGACTCTGAATAACAATTCGCCGCGCGCGACGAAATCGCCAACGCGAGGCACCAATTCGATGACGGCATTCACTCTAGTTGCCGCGGCGATCAGAGCCGTCACATTGACGGCGATGACAATCGCGGAGCTGTCGTCGTGGACAACGGTCCGTTCCGGTTCGCCAAGCGCGCCCGGCGTGGCCGCCGCATTCGGCGTGGGCGACAGCGGACGAGGATACACATCGTCGATAACACGAAGCCCCTGTTGCGCCAAGCGGCTCACAATGCTGACAGGCCGGAGCAGTCTGGCCGCGTAGTCAATCAGGAACATAAATACCAGCACGCTCACCAGCCCCAGAATGCCAAGCAGGCTAATGAGGAAATGCGGAATGCCCTCGACCCGGCTCTTTACGGCGATCGCAAGAAGCAGCGTGTAGACGAACAGCGCGACCGCCCGACGAATGGATTTATCCCGCAACAGCGTGGTGGCGATGATGCGCGGCGTAAGCTGACCGCTGGCGACTTGAATAGCGACGAGCAGCGAACTGAACGTGAAGACGATAAACGCCGTGCACGATCCGATAATGTAGTCGGCCACCGCAATCGTCCCTTCCCGGTCAAAAACGAAACCGGGGACCCACCCAAAATCAAATTGCACTGCGTAAGCGACGCGAAAGGTGGCCTGCTCAAGGACCAGGGCAATCGCCGGCGCGATCCAGATCGTCGACAGCAGGTAGCTCTTGATGGCGTACCAGCGGTTCCAGTGCATGTTGATGGTCGTCGGTTCTCGACCTCTGGCGGCAGCTATCGGGCAAGCCGCTGGATAATATCAAATACTTCGCGATGCGCGGGGCTGGCCGAATCACCGAGCTCGGCGGCGGGATGTTCATCCGCAATGCGGCTCAGCCTGAGCAATTCGCGTGCGCGCTGTCGTCGGGTCAGCTGTAGATGGGATGGCCGGCTGGTGAACAGCAGCCGACGCAGCTCGCCTCGGCCAAACAACTGGCTAAATTCCGAGGCCGTCACATAGATAAAAAATAGCACGAGCAGCCATAGCGAAATCGCAACGAACCGGCGCCATGAAAAAGTCGTGACTAAATGCATCGGGAAGTCGCCGGGTGAGTGGCCGTCGATAATCGAAAAATGGACGAAGCGTTCCAAGAGCCGCGCGACGAACACAATCACCCAATAGACTGTCGTTTTGAACAAGATTGGCTGAATCAGGGGCGCTCGATCGAAGAAGCGGATGATCGGCAAGTTATTCGCGACGAGCACGGCCTTGCCAACGACAAGGGCGGCCGTGGTCGCCAACATAAAACTGCTGACCGCGACGAGGTAGTCGGCGACAAGGAGATTGGTCGTCAGCACAATGAAGTTGAAACCGATAAAGAAGAACAACGTCGGCCGCGCAGCCTCGCGAGCCTCATGGAAAATTCTCCGACCAATCCGTCGTATCAAGCCGGAGTCGGCTGCATTGTGACGAAAGGCCGATACCGGGTCCTGTTGAATTGGGTCGGTTGTCATCGTCACTCCTCGCTGCCGTCTCGCCAAATGGGCAGACTATCGGAATTCCGGATCGCCCCATTGCGTTCGCCGCCTCCGTGCGGCACGGCACTGGCTCGTAAGATAATCTACCAAAGCGTTCGCCGTGCCACAGGAGAATCCAGGTAATCATCAATATTGGTGGCCAACCCGTGTAACAGCATGTAAATGTTCCGCTGCGTTGGGGGCATGGGGGAGAAAGCGGGTTGCGGTTCAGCAGATTTTTCGTGCTGCTGGTGCTGGCGGCGTTGCTCGATGCGTGTTCGACGCCGCAAGTCGCGCCGACCGTGGCTGGGCTGCCGCCAGGCGCCGGTTACGCCCGCGGCATCGACATGGCAACCGATTCCAGCGACGTCACCGCCCAACTGCAAGGGCGGCCGTGGCTGCAATTTGTCGCGCGCTATTATCGTGACCCGGCTTCGCGCTTTCCGGCGCTGACGCCAAGCGAGGCGCAGCGTCTGTCCGCGCTCGGCGTGAAGATCGTCGCGGTCTGGGAATGGCATTCGAGCACGCCCTCATACTTCACCTACGCGACCGGCTACAACGATGCGCTGAGCGCCGCGCGCCAGGCGAGCGCTGTCGGCCAGCCGACCGGCAGCGGGATTTATTTTGCCGTCGATTTTAATGCGCGCGGGGCGGCGCTGTACCAGGTCGATCAGTATTTCCGCGGCGTCAATGCCGGCCTGGCGGCGGCGGGCGGCGGACGGCCGCAATACCGCGTCGGCGTCTACGGTTCGGGCGCGGTCTGCAGCGCGGTGCGTGGCGCAGGGCTCGCCCAGTACGCCTGGTTGTCGGGCTCGACATCGTGGGAGGGCACCGCGGGTTACAACGGCTGGAACATCCGCCAAGCACCCGCGGCCGCGCGTTTTGCACAATTATCGTTTGATCACGATGCAAACGAGGCGCGCGCCGATTACGGCGGGTTCCAACTGGGCGATTACGCGAAAGCGGTAACACCGGCGAGCGCGGTGATGAGCGTGGCGAGCGCGGCTCCGATCGCTGCCGCGACCGTGATGAGCAGCGCTGCCGCGGCTGTCGCGCCGCCATCGTCTCTACCGCCGCCACCCCCCGCGCCGCCGTCACCAACACCGGCTCCGGCAGTACAGGCGACGGCCGTTCCAACGCCGCCCTCTGCGCCTTCGTCACCAACACCCACCCCGGCAGTCCAGGCGATGGCCGCACCGCCGCCGCCGCCTGCTGCGCCTCCGTCTACACCCTTGCCAAAGACGCCGACGCCGCCAACTGCCCCACCTGCCGCGGCAATCGCGAGTGCCGCTCCCGCGCCCCCGCCGCCCAAGCCCGTCTCGCGCGCCGCGGCGGAAGTTGCCGCCTTGGCGGCCGAGGAACCGCCAGCGGCCGCACGCGTCTCTTCCGCCCCAGCCGCCCCGAGGATGAGCGAAGAGAGCGAGAAGCGAGAGACCAGAGGGCGGGCGCGGCATCCCGAACGACTGGCGGCCCGCGAAGAGCGGCATGAGACATCGCGCGCGCATATCGCGAAGGGGGGAGTTGCGGCTCATCACAAGGCCTACGCGGCCGCGGCCGGCCGCGGCGCCGCCGAACCACCCCGGCATACCCACGAAACTTCGGCCGCCGGGCATCACGAACGGGCGCATATCGCTGCGGCCCCGCTGCGGGCGCAAGAGCACGGTGCCCACGTTCAGCCGGTAAAAGCCAAACCCGCGCACGCGGTCGAACACCCGGTGCGGCACAACGGGGAACATCATAAATCGCACCATGAGGAAGGCTGACGGGCGCGCGTTCGTCATGGCTGATGGTGTTATTCACGCTGCCGCAGCGCTGAAATCTCCGCTAATCTCGATAGGTCAGCGCAGCTAACCCATTGGAAGGCGGTGCCATGCCTGTGGAGATGATCGGCTGGATCGCGCCGCGCGTCTCGTCCGAGATTATTCCACCCGCCGGCCCGGCGTTCAGTGCCGAGGTGGTCGCCGAGACGGCGCGCATTCACGAACGCGCCGGGTTCGACCGCGTGCTGATCGGCTATTTCTCGGACGCGCCCGACGGGTTTCTCGTCGGCGCGCACGCCGCGTCGGTGACCGAGCGGCTGGGCTTCCTGCTGGCGCACCGGCCGGGTTTTGTCGCGCCGACTGTGGCGGCGCGCAAGCTCGCCACGCTCGACCAGCTGAGCCAGGGCCGGCTGGCCGTGCATATCATTTCCGGCGGCAGCGATATCGACCAGGCCAAGGATGGCGACTGGACCGATTCCACCACCCGCTATCGCCGCTCTGCGGAATATGTGGCGCTGCTCCGCCGCTGCTGGACGGAGCCGGACCCGTTCGACCATGAGGGTGAGTTCTATCGCACCCGCGGCACCTACGCGGAAATCCGCTGCCTGCAGTCGCCGCATATTCCGGTCTACGGCGGCGGCGGATCGGAAGCAGCGATCCGGGCGCTGGCGCCGCAACTCGATGTCTTCATGCTGTGGGGCGAGCCGCTAAAGGACACGGCGTTGTTTATGGACCGCGTGCGGCGAGCGGCGGCGGAGACCGGCCGAGCGCTGAGCTTCAGCCTGTCGACGCGACCGATCCTGGCCGCCACCGAAGGCGCGGCCTGGGATCGCGCTCGTGCGATCCTCGACCGCGTACGGGCGCTGCGCGGGGGAGCGGCAGCGCCGAAGCGGCAGAATATCGGCTCGCAACGGCTGCTCCAAGCTGCGGCCGAGGCTGAGGTCCATGACACCTGTCTGTGGACGCCGCTCGCGGCGGCAACCGGCGCGCAGGGCAATTCGACGGCGCTGGTGGGGACGCCGGAGACAGTCGCCAGGGCGCTCCTTGAATATTACAAGCTGGGCGCGACCAGCCTTTTGATCCGCGGCTATGACCCGCGCCCCGATGCGGTGCAATATGGCGAGGAACTCATCCCTCGCATCCGCGCACTCGTCGCCGAATACGACGCCACACACGCAACTAATACAGCCGGTAAAGCCTCGGCAGCGTGACGGCTATTGCCGTGCGATGGGACGGTCACTAAATTGCCTGCGGGGTCGACGCAGGCGCCCCATCAGACATTCGTCCAAGTTCTGCACCACTCGCTAAGCGAGGAGTGTGCGTTCATGGACAATCCAACCTCTCCCAAGCCTTATAAGCTCGCGATCGTCTGGCGCGGCGACCGTGCCGCGCGTGAGACGGCGACGACGCAAAACAACCGCTTTCACCGCATCTTTGAAGAATTGGCCGCGCTGGGTATCGACGCTGAACCGGCGGTCTATGACGAGGACTTCGCCGACGAGGTGCGTGCGCAGTTGCTCACCCAAGACGGTGTTCTCGTCTGGGTCGATCCGCTGCATCAAGGAAAGAACCGCGCTCAACTCGACGCCTTGCTCCGTGAGGTCGCAGCGCGTGGCCCGTGGGTCAGCGCGCATCCCGATACGATCCTCAAGATCGGCACCAAAGAGGTGCTTTATCGCACCCGGCATCTTGGTTGGGGCGTCGATACCCACCTCTACCGGTCCGCGACGGAGTTTCACGACGGCTTTCCGGCGCGGCTGCGCGCGTCGGGTCCGCGGGTGCTTAAACAGAACCGAGGCAATGGCGGGCAGGGTGTATGGAAGGTTGAACTGGTCTCCGGACCGGCGGGCGAATTGGCCATAGTGCGCGTGCTCGAAGCACGCCGCGGTTCAGTCCCTGAAGAACTTCCGCTGCGCAGCTTCATCGCGCGCTGCAAACCCTATTTCGCCGGACCGGACGGCTGTATTATCGACCAGCCTTTTCAGTGGCGCCTGCCCGAGGGAATGACCCGCTGCTACCTGGGTGCCAACAGGGTTGTCGGTTTTGGGCATCAACTCATCAAGGCTTTGATCCCGCCGCCGCCCGAGGGGCCGGATTCTCCGGAAGCGCAGCCTGGTCCGCGCATCATGCATGGCCCGGAAGCACCGCAGTTCCAGGCGCTGCGGGAGAAGATGGAAACCGAGTGGGTGCCGCAAATGATGGAGGTTCTTAGCCTCAACGTCGCGGACCTGCCGATCATCTGGGATGCCGACTTCCTTTATGGTCCGCGCACCGCTACGGGCAGCGACACCTATGTCTTGTGCGAGATCAATGTGAGCTCATGCTTTGCGATACCCGACGAGGCACCGGCGGCGATCGCCCGGCTCGTGCGCGACCGTATGCGTAGCTGCCGGGACGGCGCGTGATGTGGCTCATGCCGCGAAAGCATTGGTCGGCTCTTTGGAGAGGGATTACGCTATGGGCTACCGATAGACGGTAGCGGGAGCGTCCCGCATCGCATTCCGGGAGGTTTAACGATGGCAGGCTTCACAAGCGAAGACGTCAACTACCTCAGCCATGGCGACCGCAAGATCATGGCCCGCATCTTCAAGCCGGAGGGAGCTGGGCCGTTCCCCTGCTTTATCAACCTGCATGGCGGCGCGTGGAACAACGGCGATCTGGCCGACTCGACCGGCCTCGGCGAATACCTCGCCTCGCGCGGCGCGGTAATGCCGACCCTCAACTTCCGCCACGGACCTGACGGCTATCCCACCACGCTTGCCGACATCAATTACGGCATTCGCTGGGTCAAGGCGCACGCCAAGGAGCTGAAAATCGACCCGAACCGCGTCGCAATCGGCGGCCAGTCCAGCGGCGGGCACTTGGCGATGCTGGTGGCGATGCGACCGAAGGACCCGCGCTACGCGGCGATCCCGTGCCAGGGCTGCGACGACCCATCGGTCCGCGGCGTCTTTATGCAATGGCCGGTGATCAACCCGCTGTCGCGCTACAAGCACGCCAAGCGGCTCGTCGCCGCCGGGGATCCTCCGGCCTGGGCGGTGGGGATGGACAAGAAGCACGAGACCTACTGGCACACCGAGGCCGAGATGGCCGAAGGCAACCCAATTCTCATCCTCGAGCGCGGCGAGAAGGTGGTGATGCCGCCGGCGGTGTGGCTGCAGGGCCGCCCCGACTTGACGCATGACTACCACGACCCCGATTCGAACTTCCCGGGCAATGAGCCGGAGCGGTTCGTCTCGAATTACCGCCAAGCGGGCGGCGACATCGAGATCGCTTATTTTGACAACGCCGCGCGGAACACCGATGTGACCCACGCGCCGGTCTACGCGTTCATGCAGAAGCACGTCGCATAAGACCGCGTGGTTGAGCCAGCCCGCCCAACCCGCTATCAAGCGGGTCGGGCGGGTTTTCTTTTTTTAAGGCGGCGGATTTGGCGGCGCGCAACATTGCCGAGAACCAGCACAAGGCGTCCGGCGTGGATATCGCCGAGGCTGATGCGGGGTTAAACAATATTGTCGCGCGCATCACCGCGACTTGGCCGAAAACCGGCTTTGGCGCGGTCCAGTTGCCGATCGGCTATTTCGCCAACGTGGTCGATATCGGCGGCACGGGTATCGCGATCACCACCGACGGTGTCGGCTCCAAGGCGATGATCGCCGACATGATGCGCCAATACGACACGATCGGCATCGACTGCATCGCGATGAACGTCAACGACCTGCTGTGTATCGGCGCGACGCCGGTCTCGCTGGTCGATTACATCGCGGTCGAAAAGGCCGATGCAGTGATGCTCGACGGCATTGCAGTCGGGCTGGCCGAAGGGGCGCGGCAATCGAACATCTCCATCACCGGCGGCGAGATTTCCCAGCTCCGCGATGTCGTCCGCGGGTTCGACCTCGTCGGCACGGCGATCGGCACCGTAGCGCTCGACCGCATCATCGTCGGGCGCGACCTCCGGCCGGGCGATGTGGTGATCGGTCTCGCGTCGAGCGGCATACACTCGAACGGCATGACCCTGACGCGCCGAGTCTTCTTCGAGCAGGCGCGGGCCAAGATCGATACTTATTTCTCCGAGCTGGGATGTACGTTGGGCGAGGAATTGCTGCGCCCAACGCTCATCTACGTTCCCGAAATTATTGAAGTCTTGCATGAAATTTCATGCGTCAAGGCATTGATTCATATTACCGGTGACGGGCTGCTTAATCTTCCGCGCGTCGATGCCGAGATCGGTTTTGTCATCGACGATTTGCCGCCGCCACCGCCGCTGTTCGACCTGATCGAGAAGCTCGGCGGGATCAGCCGGACCGAGATGTTCGAGGTCTACAACATGGGCATCGGCTTCTGCGTCGTCGTCGACAAGGCGGATGCCGACGTGGCGCTGGCGATCCTCGCGCGCCATGGCCGAAGCGCCTCGGTGATTGGCCACGCGGTAGGCGACCCGACAAAATCGGTGCGGTTGCCGCGGGAAAAGCTGATCGGCACGGGGAAAAGATTCCGGCCGGAATGAGCGTTCTGCTGGACCCGAAAACGCTCGATTTGCTGATCGAGGCCATCGGCACCGAGGCAGCGCGCGGCGTGATCGAATTGTTTCTGAGCGAGAGCCGCGATCTCCTGACGGTGATCGCCGCGCCGAGCAGTGACCCCGTTACCGTCGGCCGCGCGGCGCACTCCCTGAAAAGCAGCGCTGGGCAGCTCGGCGCCGCGGCGCTATCGGCGGCGGCGGCGGCGATTGAGACTGCGGCGCACGCGCGAAGCGAACAGCTGCCACAACTTATTGCCGCGCTCGCTAAATGCGCGGCCGCGACACGCGAAGCGCTCGAAGCGCGGCTGGCCTGTGAGCCCTCGTGATCGATCAGCCGACTGAGAGCAGGCGTTCTTTTTCCCATTCGGCCTTGCGGCGATAGATCGTCGAAGGGTTGATCTCCAGTAGCGCCGCGGCGCGCGGGATATTGCCGTTGCACAATGCGATCGCTTCCTCGATCGCCTCTTTCTCGACTTGCCAGAGCGGCTTTACCGCCCCGTTGGTGCGGCGCGGGTTGGCGCCGAGCGCCGCCACCGAGTGGGAGATGGCGACGGGTCGCATTGCCGCGCTCGGGGCGAGCCGGTCCAGCATTGCTTCGGTGACGACCCCGCCCGGATTGAACAAAACGGCGTTGCGCAAAACGTTCTGCAACTCACGGATATTGCCGGGCCACGGGTAACGGCGCAGGGCGCGTACCGCATCGTCGTCAAAATTGGCGAACTGCTTGCCTTCCTCCTTGGCGTACAGCGCAAGAAAATGGCGCGCCAAAAGCAACACATCATCACCGCGTTCGCGCAGCGGCGGCATCGCACAAGGTACGACGTGCAGCCGGTAGTAGAGGTCCTCGCGGAAACGCCCGGTTTGCACTTCGCTCCAGGGGTCGCGATTGGTAGCGCAGACATAGCGCACATCGGCCGTTTCGACCTCGGTCCCGCCGACCTTCTGGAACTCGCCCGATTGCAGCACTCGCAGCAGCTTGACTTGCAGCGTCAGGTCCATCTCACAAATTTCATCGAGAAACAGCGTGCCACCCCGCGCCCGGCTGATCGCGCCTTCCCGGCTGCTTACCGCGCCGGTAAACGCGCCTTTGACATGGCCGAACATCTCGCTTTCCATCAGTTCGCGCGGGATGGCGCCGCAATTGACGACGATTATCGGGCCATTGCGGCGCGGGCTGAGCTGGTGGATTGCCTGGGCGCACAGTTCCTTACCTGTGCCGCTTTCCCCAGTGATAAAGACCGTGGCGCGGCTCGACGCGGCGTTTTCGATCACGTGGTAGACCGCGCGCATCGGCAGCGAGGTGCCGAGCAAGCCCTGGAACTTGCCCTCACTCGCGATTGCGTGTGCCTTGGCCAGCGACTGTAATTGCCGGCGCTCGAGCGCGTTGCGGATTGTGACGATCAACCGATCGGGCGAAAACGGCTTGATGATAAAGTCATAGGCGCCCTCGCGCATCGCTTCGACCGCGGTCTTGACCGAGCCGTGGGCGGTGATGACGATGACGGCACATGGCAGATCACGCGCTCGGATGCGGCGCAGGATGTCGATGCCGTTCGCGTCAGGCAATTCGACATCAAGCAGCACGACATCCGCGATCGTCTCGTCGAGGAGTTCACAGGCGCGCGCGCCGGTCGTGGCATCGATCAAATCGACGTCGAGTTTCTTCAGCACCTCGTGGTAAAGCCGCATTATCGAGGGCGTGTCCTCGACGAGAAGCAGGCGCGGTTTTGTCGTCATGCCATCTCCGATAGACCCCCGACAAATAGCCTCGTTTGGTTTCTAATGACTGAATTCTCCGACCCTCCCAAGATGGCCATGTCCTGGCGGGTCGAAGCCGCAGTCAACACATTTAAATTAGCTTAAAAGTAAGGTTGTGAGACGAACCTCCCCGGCGTTCCAGCGGCTAGGCTTTTGAAAAAGGGGCGCTTGCCTGAGTAACCCGGCTGACCCGAAAAGTGTGCCCTATGGTCGCCCAGACCCGGCGCTGAGCCTCATCCGCCGCAGTTGGCTACCTTTGGCCATGGCACTGTTCGGCGCTCTGGTGGTGCTGCTCATCGTCGTCGGCGTGACGCAGCAGCTGTCGAGCGAACGCGACGAGATACTCCGCGAGGCACAGCAGCACACCTCGAACCTGGCTCGCGCGCTGAAGGAACATATCCGTCGGACGCTCAAGGAGGTCGATCAGGCGCTTCTGGTGCTGGCGCGCAGCCGAGAGGACGATCCGCAGAATTTCAAACTGTGGCAATGGCCTGGGCGCGACCTGCTGCTGCAGGACCTGACCGCCCAGATCGAGATCATCGATCGTGACGGCGTCGTGCTCGGGACGCGGCAGGGCCCGGCGGTGGTGACGGTATCGGCACGCAGCGCGGATTACTTTTTGCACCACGTCGACCACAACGATAACGCCTTGTTCTTCGGCAAACCGGTAGCCGGCGGATCAGGGCATTGGCTGATTCCGCTGTCGCGGCGGCTGAATGATCCCGACGGGCACTTCGCCGGCGTCGTGGTGGTGATGCTGGATGCCTACTACCTTGCCCGGTTTTACGAGACCGTCAATCTCGGTCACGAAGGGACGATCATGCTGGTCGGCCGGGATGGCATCGTCCGCTCCAGAGTCACATTCGGGTCCGATCCGGCGCATCCCGGGCAGGATCGCGCCAACATCGCGATCGGCGAATCCGTGGTGCTCAAGCTTGCGCCGGACGTCGAAAGCCAGACGACACATGCCGTAAGCCCGTTCGACCATGTCGAACGGGTGACCAGCTATGACGTGCTGAAGGATTTCCCGCTGATTGTCGGCGTCGGTTTGGCCGATGACGACATTTTCGCACAATACGAGATCTTCCGCTGGCGGCTTATCGTCGTCGCGACGCTGGTATCGCTCGCCGTCGTCGCATTCACCGCGCTGCTGGCAGGCCAGATGCTGCACCGCCAACGCTCCGAATTGGAGTTGGCGGCCGGGCAGCACGAATTACGCGGCGAGCGCCGACGATTATCCGATGCGCTCGACTCGCTGCAGATCAGCAATGACCGATTTCGGGCGATCATCGAGACGGCGCGCGATGCCATTCTGACGGTCAACGGCGACAGCATCATCGAGGTGGTTAATCCCGCCGCGGCGCGGATTTTCGGCTATTCGGTGCGGCGTCTGCGCGGCCGCAACATCGGCGATCTTGCCGGCGAGGATGCGGCGGGGTTTCGCGGCTTTTTCGGCGGCGGGACCGCGACGACGAGTCCCGGAGGGCCGCGAGAATTTGTCGGCCGTCACGCCGATGGCTCGGTTTTCGACATGGAAGTCGCGTTTGCCGATTTCTTCGACAGCGGGATGCGCAAGGCGGCGATTGTCATCCGCGACATTACCGACCGCAAACAGGCCGAACGCGAGCTCGTCGCCAGCATGGAGCGGGCGGAACAAGCCAGCCGGGCAAAATCCGAATTTCTTGCCGTGATGAGCCACGAGATCCGCACGCCGATGAATGGTGTGGTCGGCATGACGGGGCTGCTGCTGGACACGCCTCTGACACCCGAGCAGCGCCGTTACGCCGAGATCGTACGCGACTCCGCCGATCACCTGCTCTCGGTGATCAACGACATTCTCGACCTGTCGCGGCTCGAGGCCGATCGACTGACCCTCGACGAGGGTGATTTCGACATCGAACCACTGGTCCAAAGCGTCTGCGACATGATGGCGCCGCGGGCCTATGCGAAGGGCCTGGATATCGGGCTTTACATCGCACCCGGTACGCCGGTCTCAGCCTTTGGCGATGCCGGACGCATCCGCCAAGTGTTGTACAATCTTGTCGGCAACGCGGTGAAATTCACCGAAAAGGGGGGCGTGGCGATTTCCGTTTCGCCCGCGGTTCGACGTGACGAACCGCCGCCGGGCGACCGATTTCTGCTGCGCTTCGATGTGGCGGATACGGGTATCGGCATCCCCAGCCCTGCTTTGTCGACGCTGTTCGAGCAATTCAGCCAGGGGGACGCCTCGGTTGCGCGGCGCTATGGCGGCACCGGGCTCGGGCTATCGATCTCGCGCCGGCTTACAGCACTGATGAACGGCACGATCGGGGTGGCCAGCGAAGAAGGCCAGGGCAGCCAGTTCTGGTTCACCGCCGCCCTGGCGCCAGCCCGCGGCGTGACGGTAGTCGCGCCGCACGCCGATCTGCGCGGCATGGGTGCGCTGGTGGTCGACGATAACGCGATCAACCGCGAGATCATGTCGAAGCAATTGGCCGCCTGGGGTGCGGCGGTGGAAACCGTCGGCGAGCCGGAGCAGGCGATCCCCACTGCGCTTGCGGCGGTCCGCCACGGCAGACCCTTCACCGCGGCAGTGCTCGACCACGCGATGCCACAGCTCGATGGCCTCTCGCTGGCGCGGCTGATTCGGGCCCAGCCGGCGCTTGCCGGATTGCGGCTCGTGCTCGCCACCTCTTCCGCCGGCCGCGAATTGCAGGATCAGGCGGCGGCCTGCGGCATAGCGACGGTGCTCGTCAAGCCGAGTCCGCCGTCGTTGCTGTTCGCGGCGCTGGCGAGCCCGCTCGAGGCGCTTTCGGCGGCGGTGGGCATGATAACGCCCACGGTCGAACCGAGGGTTTCGAGTGCGGTCGGTGCCGGCTTGCGGGTGTTGGTCGCCGAGGACAACAAGGTCAATCAGGTGGTCGTCAAGCAGATGCTGGAAAAGCTGGGCTGCCGTGTCGATGCGGTGGCCAACGGGCTCGAAGCGGTCGAGGCGGTACGGCTTGCGCCCTACCACATGGTCTTTATGGATGTGCAGATGCCGGAGATGGACGGTCTTGCCGCCACTGCGGCAATCCGCGCGCTGCATCTGCCCGACCGGCGCGATGTTTGGGTGATCGCGTTGACGGCCAACGCCTTTGCCGAGGACCAGCGCCGTTGCCTCGATGCCGGGATGAACGATTTTCTCGCCAAACCGATCCGCCCGGGCGACCTTAGGGCGTGCCTCGAACGCGTGCCCGCGGTGATCGCAGCGCGTGCCGCGGCGGCGGAATAGCCCTTACGGTTGCGGCTCGGGCGGAAACCAGTCGCCGAGGATTTGCTCCGGAGTGTAAGTCGTCGCGCGAACGCGACGTGCGATGGCTTGATCGATCTCGCCGTATTTTTCCAGGTCACGAAGAGCTCGGTCTGCAGCGTGCTTTATCTCGCCCGCAATGGCGTCGGAAAGATAAGTTCGTAGGCTTGGACTTGTTTCCAGCACGAGCCGCATTTCCGTTCGCGCGTTGTCGACCGACTCTTGCCAACCGTTTCTCGGTTCTAGTCTACGAGAATGTTCCAGCTTCATCAGGTGATGCATCGCCCGTAAGATCTGACTGCGCAGCTCTCTTTTTTCCGACCGGCCCAAGCTGTCGATCTCCTCGGCCAGATTTTTCCAGTCAAGTTGCTGATTTGTCCCCCCGCGAGCCGCAGCCCGCAGCGCCTCCGCCTGTTGCGTCGACCAAGCGACGAAGTCCTCATCGTAGAGCGTCTTCGTGTCAGGCATGGCATTCCCGTCCGAGCAGCCGCGCCAACTTGGTGAACCCGAGCATCTCGCGCAAAGCTGTGCACAGCGCAGTTTATTGCAGGGCCAGTGAAATTGCATTCTCCGCCGCCGATGCTTGATCCGCTCGTGCCGCGAACCCATCATCGCTGTATGGAAGAATTCGCTGTAAAACCCGCGCCGGATGACCCGCGGCTCACGCGCACTGTTGCCGGCATCGACCAGGAAGGGAGACCGATCGAAACCGCCGTCGTCATGGAGCGGCCTCTCACGCTGTTTTTGAACGGCCGTGAGATCGTAACCATGATGACGATCGGTGACCATCCCGATTACCTGGCAGTGGGCTACCTGCTCAACCAGAATATGCTGCTGCCGGACGATCGGATCATCGCGATCGACTATGACGAGGACATCGATACGGTCGTCGTCCGCACCGGTCGCGAGACCGATTTCGAAGACAAGCTCAAGAAAAAGACGCTCACCTCGGGCTGCGCGCAGGGCACCGTGTTCGGCGACTTGATGGAAAAGTTTGACGAGATCCGGCTCGATCCCGCCGCGATCCTCAAGACCTCCTGGCTTTACGCGCTCAGCCGCAAGATCAACACCGCGCCGAGCCTTTACCTTACCGCCGGCGCGATTCACGGTTGTGTACTGTGCGAGGAGGATCGACCGCTCATCTACATGGAGGATGTCGGCCGTCACAACGCGATCGACAAGATTGCCGGATACATGCACCTCAACGGCATCTCACCGGTCGGCAAGATTTTTTACACGACCGGCCGCCTGACCTCCGAGATGGTGATCAAGACGGTGCAGATGCGCATCCCGATCCTGATCTCCCGCTCCGGCTTTACCGCTTGGGGCGTTGATCTGGCGCGTCAGGCCGGCCTGACGTTGATCGGCCGCGCCAAAGGCAGGCGGTTTGTCGCGCTGGCCGGCCCCGAGCGCATCGTCTTCGACAGCGACGGACGCGAGGCTGGTGAGGAAAGCACGCGCTTTTCGCGCAAGGCCAGCCTTCCCGAAGAGGCAGCGTAAAGCGTCGGGCAAAGGCCAGCCCGAAAGGGGTTCGGGATCGGAGCACGGCGCACAGGAGGCTGAGATGGTGTCAGGAGCGAGGCGCCACGCCCTCCAGGGGACGGTGATAGTCTGCTGGCCGCGGCGGCGAGGCCGCCGACCTTTCAGAAAGCATCGACGGCTTTGAGGCGGCGCCAGACGTTTGCGCCTGCGGTACTCATATCAGTTCGCTCGACGTGGGACATACGGGCGAACACCCCTTGGCCCTGTGGTCGAGCGCGCTCTCCAGCCCCGGAAAGTACTGCGAGCGGGTCGTACAAGCGAACCAAGGGCTGAGGCTGTGCGTCGGCCAGACAAAGGCGCCGGGCCACTGCCCCAGCCATCGGCTGCCGCACAATTCATCATGGCGTAATGTATCGCAGCCACGACCGCACCGAAGATCCACGTGCATCACCGCGCCATCCGGGCTGACAAGCGTCGCCGGGGTGTGATATCAGAGCCGTCACACCGCCGTTTACGGTAGAGCATGCCCTTCGGCTGATGGGGGATCGTCTAACGGTAGGACAGCGGACTCTGACTCCGCCAGTCTAGGTTCGAATCCTAGTCCCCCAGCCAATCTTTTCAATAATTTATACGGGCTTTGGCGTGTAGTCATTGTTCACATGTCGGCACCATGTCGGCCCGCAGTCGGAAATTGGTCAACGTGACGAGCATGCTGAGGAACCTTCCTTGCGACCGGGTCCTATCAAAGACCGATGCCGATCCCTCGTGTTCGTCCGAAAGTCCAATCAATGCCGCCACCGGGCGTGGCTATTCCGGAGACCTGGCGTCCGAGTTCTTTGTCGATCACCGGCCGCCACGGCACGAGGGTGAACTCGTGTGAGCGCTCGATCAGCGCGAACTTGCCGCTGGCGAGTTGGATGGCGCCCTGGTACGTGCCGCTAACGCGCTCGCCCTCGACCGGCGTGTGGAAGGAAAGGCCACGCTCACTTGCGAGCCTGCCGCCCGCTTGCTGCAATTCACGCTGTGTGAGGGTCGTAAGCATGTCGCGCTGGTAGAAGGTCCGACCGTCCTCTTGCCGCGCGACGCCTTGGTCGATCAGCCATTGCCGGCGGCGCGCCTGCGACTCACGAACCTCGGCGCCAAAGCCGTTGTAATGGATTGGCGTGGGATAGCCATTGAGAAGACCGCGATCGAGCCAGGTCGCGGCATTGGCATTGACCTGGGCGTCAAGATCGATGATCGACAACGCCCGCACGGTCAGCTGACGGGAGCGCTGGCTGTCGTAAGCCTGAGCGCGCTCGGCATAATCGGCGGGGATATGCCAATGATCGGCATCGATGCGTTCGACGATCCCGGCGCGGCGTAGCGCCTCCAGACGTCGAACATGCGCATCGATAAATCCCCCCGCCTTGCCTTCCCGGACGAGCCGGGTGTCTTCGAGTGCGGCGCGATGTTCGCTCGGCCGGTACACGCGATCTCTCGGATCGGTCATTGCCAGGATGTTGCGGTCCGACGGGCGCAACTCAGCTGTGGTGCGGCCGATCTCGACGATGCTGCCGATCTTGGTTTCGTCGGCTTGCGCGGCGTCGGCGATCTCGAGGTAATGTACGCGGCCATCGAGACCGTCGACCACTAGGTGCATGCCGTCGCCGAGCTGATCGCCGGGTAACCCCTTGTCGATGACCCGACCGATAATCGGCCCGCCATCGATGCGGTCGCGGTGGATCGCGTAGTCGCCGGCAGCGCGCTCGATCCCGCGACTGGCAAGCGCGCGGTGCATGGTTTTGATGATGTCGCCGCGCTCGCCCAACGCGCGCAAGGTCGGCTCAAGTTTATCGGAGATCGTCCATACGCCGGGTTCGATCTCACGCGCGAGACCAAAATGCTCCAATGTCTGCACGCGGCCAAGACGCAGGGTGTGGTCAAAGTCGGCATGCGTCTGTCCTGATTCGGGACGCAGGTCGAGCATCCCGTCTGAGGCTTCTTCGATCATCGCGCGGTCGATGCGCGTGAAGCGTTCGGCGGTGATCTCGGCCCGCAGTTGATCGCGCAGCTCGCGGTCGGTTTCGGGTCCGAGTTCCAAGGTCGCGCGCTCTTGGGCACGAAGACGCACCCCGTCGGTGATGTAGTCCTGGGCGATGATCAGGTCTTTGCCGAGATCGTCCTTGCCTCTGATCACGACATGGCTGTGCGGGTGGCCCGTGTTGTAGTGGTCGACCGCAACCCAATCGAGCTGCGTGCCGAGGTCTTGCTCGATCTGGTGCATCACGTCGCGCGTGAAGGCGCGTAGGTCCGATAGCCGGTCGCCGTCCTCTGGGGCGACGATAACCCGGAAGGAATGCCTGTCATCGGCGCCGTGCTCCGCAAAAGCGCGACCATCCTCGATGTCGCGGTCCGGTCCGTAGAGCCGGCCGCGTTCGCCGTCACGGGTCGTGCCGTCGCGCTGCAGGTAACGCAGATGCGCCGCAGCGGCGCCGCTGCCTATTTTATGGCGCACGATCCGCGCCTTGATCACCACCCGCCGCTGACGGCGCCGCGCGCCCCGCTCCGTCGCCGGGCGCTTCAGCCGATCGGCAACGGCCTGGCCGCGCCCGATGCGCGAACACTTTCCCTTCCCGGGCATCCCGCTGCGACGCCGGCCGCCGGCAGACCGGGACGGGGGCAAAGGGCCCCCCTTCGCCTTCATCGCGGCCCGCATGACCTCATCGACAAAGGAGAGCGAGCGGCGGGCAGCCGGGCGAGCGCGATCGCGGATGCGGCCAGGACGCGGGCGGAAGTCGAGAGCGTCGTCGTGGGTCATGACGCGCAACGTCGCGCCGCCATCGCCGCCCAACAAGCGCAGACCACCGGCTGTCGCATGATGGCGTATAAAAACAAGCGATTAGGATGGTCAGCGACAGCCGCTCTCGGACCCGACCCAAAAATCAGTGTGCAGACAACACCTTAGAGGGAGCCCTATGTCCTTTAATCTTGCCGTCCATGAGTTGGTCGCCTCCGCTCTCCAGCGCCCACACCCAAACCTATCCGATGGCCCGCCAGACACCGATGAGACCGAAGGGAGCTCATAACGTGGGCTCACGCGTCGACAGAGGCGCAAACAGCCTTTCGGATTGGGGCGCAAGGCCCGTCCAATCCGTCGCCGGCCTTGTCATTGATCGAGGTTTGCCGAGGTCATCGGACGACGCTGTACCTGTACTTGAGGCGTCGTTCGCGCGCACCGGAAACAACGGCGAACTGGTCCAGGATCGGATGACCGCGGTGATGACGTCGCCCATCGATCCGTCGTCGCGCAGCAAGGGCGCGAGCGCGGCGACGTAGGCTTGCGTCTCTGCCCGCAGTGGACGGCCGCTCGCAAGGTGATCTTCGTAGCGTCCAGGGCCGGCATTGTAGGCCGCGAGGAAGCCGGCCGTGCCGTAGCGATCGTGCAGTTCGCGAAGATACGCTGCGCCCGCGGCAATGTTGTCGTGCGGATCAAAGGGATTGGGGCCGAGGCCGTAGCGCGACCGCAAGCCGGACCAGGTGTCGGGCATGATTTGCATCAGGCCCATTGCACCTTTCGGCGCGCACGCCGCCGCGACTTTCCGCCTGCATGACAGCGGTGATCCAGGATGTCGGAATGCCGAAACGCAGCGCGGTTCCGCGACGAAACGCTCGATCCGATCACTCTTCGAGGTCACGGTTGATTGCGCGGCGGCGACAAGCTGTGCGTTGGCGATGCCGCACGCGACGAACAGCACCACCATGACCACGACATGCAATTGGTGGCGAACGCGGCGTGCGTGATGTGAGCCGGAACGGCGGGCGGGATGCGCAGCGATGGCCGGGAAGAAGGAAGGGACGCAAGCCCTGGAGGACTGATTGGCCACCGATTGTGAGGACAGTCGAGGCATGGTCAGTTCTCCTCGCGCGTCCAGATCGGCTCGGCCCGGCCGACGATGGTGGTGAGTGGCAGTGGTCCGAAATACGGCACGCTCGCGCCGACGTTCCAGAGCAGCTTTGGCGCTGGATGGAAGACGCTCGTCAGCGTGACGGAAAGCATCGCGGCATAGGTGATCATGACGAAGCCAAAGCGCGTCATGGCGCCAGCCTCCGGCAGCAAAAACTCGCTGCGAGCAGATGGCGCAGCATGTCGGGGACGGTAATGCTGCGCTCAAAGGTGGCGATCTTGATGAGCCCGCGGAGCGCTGGCGTGATGTCGACGATGGGTGGGCGCTGCGGGCATGTACGGCGACGCTGGCTGAGGAGGACGGACGGAAACTCCTGATCCAGTTCTCGGCATCACGCGGCTGCGTTGCGAAACCATCTGCTCCCTGGAGGGATGTGGCGTGCCACGGCGTGCAAATCGAAGGGTCCGGTTTGCGGGACATTTCGGTCATCGTGCCGCCACAGCCAAGGCGCGTAGTCATGCCCGCTAAAGCGGAAATTCAAACCCCCGCCAGGGCAAAGGGTACGCTTGCGCTTTGGTTTTGATGCCGATCGCGCTCGAATTTCGTTCGAGTGCCCTCATTGATCTTGCCAACGCTGAGCGCGCCGCTACCAGCGCGGCTGCCTTGTGTCTTCCTGTCCCCGCAGCCCGCGGATGATTTCGGCGAGCTTTAATGCCCGGGGGTCACCAGGAGGGACGGCCGCCAGGAGCGCAGTAAGGTCGGCAATGACCTCGTCGATGGAAAGCTCGCCGTTGGGACCTGGACGGAACATCTCAGTCTGTAGACGGACGTTTCGAAGTTTTGTTGCCCTTGGCGAGCACAAGTGGCTGCCGAACGGCGCTAGCCGCCGATGCTACGTGGCCGCACGATATCGGCTGACTCCAAGCCACGTCACGACGCCGCCGAAAAGCAAAAATACCGAACACCATTGACTTATTTCGGGAAATCGCAACGTTGCGACCGCGCAGAGAATCAATATAATGCCTATTATAGACGTTGCAATCGCGCGATTTTTGACCATTTATTTTCTCCCTGTCGAGTATTAAATATTTTTCACCGTGCGCAGGTAAATTGTCCTTGGTCAATAACAAAATCGGTCGGTTTTATTTTCGGTATCTCCCAATGCCGGATCCTGTTAGCGTGACTGTGGGCGAGGTGGTTCCCGAACTCGGCGGGGATTAAAGTCCCCGCTCTCGGCTTTTAAGCTTCATACGTGAGCGCTGAGGTGAAACAGGCCGTTTGTCGTCCTTTTCCTAGCAATAAGGCAGCGAACGCCGAGAACTGCTTTTTGCTATTCTTACACTGCGCGGTACTTCACTAGCCCAACCCATACAAGATACCCGCCGCCAGCCAGAAGCACATAGAACCACTCTTTATCGTCAGAAATATTTATCGCCACAGCGGAGATAAGAATTAAGAAAACGCCAAGAACGCTTATTAGAAATCCTGCGGCTTTTGATGTCATGATATTTTCCTATCTCTCGGCTGTTGGGACGCCGCACAGATAAGTGGCGCTCAGTCAAGAAAATAAATCGATGTTGCAAACTTCGTGTTTTTTCACATCACTCTGCTGCAACCTGTTAAGCTGGCGGCGGGCGACAGATGGTTCCCGAAATCGGTACGGATTAAAGATCTGCCGCTCTTGGCCTTGATGCGTTTGCGCGAGCGTCGGGACAAAACACGCCATCTGTCGTTCTGGCCTTTGCCACCCGCAGCGACACCCGAGAGAGCCGGTATCAGATCGAACTAGGACCGACGACGTGGGTAAAGCCCGGCACATCTGAGCGCTCGCCAAATGCCCTGACCAAGACCGTCTCGTCCTGGTGATAGCAGCCGCTCGACTTGGCACGCGAGCTCCCCTCAGAACCATTCTCGATGCCGAGCGGGTCGGCGCGGTGGAAAGCGGCCATGATCGGAACGGGGATTATCTATCGGGCCGAAACATCTGCTCCTGCACTCGGTCAATTGCCCATAGCAGCACGGTATAGCCGCTGGCATGCATATCAACCAAATCCTGTAGAGCTCGTGTGCGGGTGCCAGCATTCAGTAAGTGCCACTGTGTCAGCATGGTCTCTTTGTCGATCAGCTCCTCAGCCATGCAGCTCTTAACCGACATCCGCCGCTGCACAGCTTCTTCACCTGAGCGTCGCAAGCTTGTTGAATGTCGAAATCGGGAAAATCTTGCGCCTGAACCGGCGCAAAGGTCGGCCCAACGAGGAGTGCCATTGCCAGCGCTGCGCATTTGAAATTCATTCGTACTCCGATTGAATACCGTGCGCGGCACGTCTCAGGGGGAGCCTGTGTCGCGCCCCACAACCAACCTCGCCGGTTTGCAGTGGAAACCGTTTTACATACTCCGCGCAGACACGTGCTGGCGTGCCGGCAGAATTGTTAACGCCCATGCCGACCCCTCCGCCTCGGGCCGCCGCCAAGGCGGGGCACCGTGAGATGCGGCTAGTGCCGAGCCCCCTTCATATGCTCCTCGAAGGCTTGCTCGCCGTGCCAAGGGCATTTGATATCCAAGATCCAAGGGTCGTCAAACGTGCCCGCGACAGGCTTCGCCTCAGGACAAGTGCAGCCGATGCTGCGAGCCGCATGGGTGCCAGGAAGTGGAAAATCTTTTCCTTCCATCAGAAACAACCTGAAAATATTACAAAACAAAATATCTCAGCTGAGCCAATAATTCAATTTAATTCACGCTTGTAATTTTTTACCGTTCGGTTTATCATTGGAGACTTAGACTTTATTGAAAGCTTAAATCAAATGAAATACCATGATATTTGTTTTCCTCCCAAGGGCTTGTTGGCTTTGTTAGCACTCCAACAGGCATCCGATGATCACGACACGCTGCCTCGCGGCTGGGCGCCGCGGATGACGTTCCCGGGTCCGCTGTCGGCGTCGATCGTGTTCCGTTGAAATTGGTGCGCGGAGATCGTCAATGAACCAAGTCATTGTCTACCTCTTCGTGAATGCGGGCTTTCTTGCGCTGTTCGCTTGCCTATGGGCGGCCAATAACAATTACGGGCACTGACCGGACGCTTTTACGTCTGCCAAGCCGTTAGTCGCCCGGGGGTTGTCCCTGATGAGAACATGATGGCAATCGACGGCAAATTGGTTGGGACCCGGCCGTGATCACCGTGCGGCCCGACTTTCCACGCCTTGCGGGGAAGGTTTGGGAAAGCACCATGGTGATGGTCGCTTACTTGGCCCCGCAGCATCGAGGAGAAGAAGCCAATCGCATCGTACATGTGCATTTGAGCATCGCCGCCGAGGCTATTGGATTCTTAATGATCCTCCACCATCCCTGAGAGCAGTAGCTACGCATTTCCCGCCAAGATCTTTTTAGTGCACTCCGACACGAGCTGATAATCGGGAGCAACCGAGACACTGGCACTTGCCCAGCCGCCTTTTTCTACGAAGTTCTCTGCTCGTATTCCGAGGTCAGCTTTTTTAAATCGCCAAGTTTGGCGGCGGCGTCCGGCTGCGCGAAAAACTTCGCGGCGCAAACGGGAGCCAGCGCTTCCGCGACGGCCCGGTTGGCTTGGGCATGGGCCATTTCGTCGGCTTTGCTGCCAAGCACCCAGCCGAACTGCCAAAAGCCTAGGACCGTGATCCGATAATCCCGGCGACGGCGCCCCAAATGGCTGGCTTCACCCAGAGATAAGATTTTGTGGCCACCGGGAACCTTCTTTCCTGTTCAAGTGAGGTGGTATTTTGCCTTTGATACGGATAGAGCGTCGTTCGGCGCATGGAGCGCGTCCGGTTCCTAGGCCCGCGCGCGGCGCCGGCGGTTCTTCGCTTTCAACATGCCCTTTCGGCGGTGCGTTCGAGCTCGGGTTCGAGGGTTCGAGGTTGACGCTGCGGTGCTCGTTTCATCTATGAATCCCGTGAGTTAAGTGCGATGGCCATTAGAACGCGCCGCCAACGCCGGGTATCCGCCATGGGCGGTGCACGACCTCCTCAAGCCCTTCTTCGGCAGAAGTAGGTTTTCGGACAGCGATCGGAGCAGCTCCGCCAGAATTGTCGTCGTTATCATTGGTTGACCGATGGTTCTTCGAGCAGTTCTTGGAACCGCGGTTCGTCATCAGAGAAATAAACATTTCCGTCATCCTTGAGTTGGGCTTGCCGTGAATCGACACTCTGCGGCGCCGCGTCGCTCTTCCATATCGGCGTCACTCTGCTTGAATGAGCCCCAGCACCCGGATCCAGAATTTTGCCTGCAGCCGCTGCCCGGCGAGCGCCGCGGCGCGGGCGTTGTCCCGCGCCACGGCGGCGGCCTTCAGCCCATGGACGTCAAGCATGTCGCGAGCAAGCGATCGTTCATCGGCGCCGCCGGCGGCATTGGCCGACTCCACTTTCACGCGAGCGCTCGGAACACGATGAGGGCCGCCAGACCGAGGCCTAACAAAACCGGAATGACGATAGGCGGGACAAACCACGTCTTGTTCATGGGGATACCCGGCCGGCAGCAGGTGGAGGCAGTGTCGTCGCGGCGCCGGGGTCTTTTGGCGTCCAATCTCGCACAAAGCGGCAAACCTCCTCGGATTGGTCCGGTGTCAAACCGAGGGAGGCACGTTCATAGACAGATTGCACTTTCTGAAGATGCGCCCCGCGCAGCCCCTTGGCCGCCAGCAGGTACCATTCGCATGCCTGTACCGAACCGTCGGGTTCCTCGCCGTACATTTCCGCGAGCTTGACCTGGGCGCGGGCGAGCCCCTGTTCCGCGGCGGCGAGCAGCCATCTCATCGCCTCTGAGTGGTTGCCTTCGGCGACATAGCGGCTGTCGACCAATCCGTTTTCGTACATGATCGCGAGATTGAACTGCGCTTCGGCATTGCCGCGCTCGGCGGCTTGGATCAGCTGCTGTTTCATGTCCATCGCTCCCTTACATGGCGGTTCAAACTCGCGACCGGATTTAGAAATCCATGCCGCCCATCCCACCCATGTCGCCAGGCATTGACGGCGCGTTGGGCTGCGGCTTCTCCGCAACCATTACTTCGGTCGTGACGAGCAGGCCGGCGATCGACGCGGCGCCCTGCAGCGCCAAGCGGACAACTTTGGCCGGGTCGATGATCCCCGCCGACACCATGTCGACATAGGTGCCGTTCTGAGCGTCGAAACCGTGATTGGCGTCGCCTTTTTCCAGTAGCTTGCCGATGATCACCGAACTGTCGGCGCCGGCGTTCTCGAAGATCTGTCGTGCCGGCGCCTGGAGCGCGCGGCGAACGATGTCGATGCCCACCTTCTGGTCGTTGTTCTCCGGGTTCAGTCCGCCCAGCGCCTGGCTCGCGTAAAGGAGCGTGACGCCGCCGCCTGGAACGACACCCTCTTCCACGGCCGCCCGCGTGGCATGCATCGCATCGTCGACGCGATCCTTGCGCTCCTTGACCTCAACCTCGGTGACGCCGCCGACACGGATGATCGCGACTCCGCCTGCGAGCTTTGCCAGGCGCTCCTGGAGCTTTTCCTTGTCGTAGTCGGAGGTCGTCTCGTCGGCCTGCGCGCGCAATTGCGTGCAGCGCGCCTGGATGTCCGCTTTCGCGCCGGCGCCATCGATGATCGTCGTGTTGTCCTTGTCGATGATGATCTTCTTGGCGCGGCCGAGCATATCGAGCGTGACGGTCTCGAGCTTGATGCCGAGATCGTCGCTGATGACTTGACCCCCCGTGAGAATGGCGATGTCTTCGAGCATCGCTTTGCGGCGATCACCAAAGCCGGGAGCCTTGACCGCCGCGACCTTGAGGCCGCCGCGAAGCTTGTTGACGACAAGGGTGGCAAGCGACTCGCCTTCGATATCCTCGGCCACGATCAGCAGCGGCTCGTTGCTCTGCACCACCGCCTCAAGCAGCGGCAGGATCACCTGGAGACCGGGCAGTTTTTTTTCGAACAGCAGGAAGTAGGGGTTGTCGAGCTCGCAGATCATCTTCTCGGCGTTGGTCACGAAATACGGCGAGATGTAGCCGCGATCGAACTGCATGCCTTCGACGACATCGAGTTCGGTCGCGAGGCTCTTCGCCTCTTCGACCGTAATCACTCCCTCGTTGCCGACCTTCTGCATCGCGGCGGCGATCATCTCGCCGATCTCGCGGTCGTCATTGGCCGAAATTGTCCCAACCTGGGCGATCTCGGCATTGGTCGAGACCTTCTTCGCCGCTTTCTTGACGGTCTCGACAACCGAGTTGACCGCCATGTCGATGCCGCGCTTCAAGTCCATCGGGTTCAACCCGGCGGCAACCGCCTTGGCGCCCTCGCGGACGATCGCCTGGGCCAGGACGGTCGCGGTCGTGGTGCCGTCGCCGACCTGGTCGCTGGTCCGGGACGCCACATCCTTGACCATCTGCGCACCCATGTTCTCGAACTTGTCGGTGAGCTCGATCTCCTTGGCGACGGTGACGCCGTCCTTGGTGATCCGCGGCGCGCCGTAGGATTTGTCGAGCACGACGTTGCGGCCCTTCGGACCCAGCGTCACCTTGACCGTGTTGGCAAGGGTGTTGATGCCGCGCAGCATGCGGTCGCGCGCGTCGCCATTAAATCTGACGTCCTTGGCAGCCATGTCGGATACCCCTTTGTCGGTTGGTTTGTTAAGCGGCCTGCTGTTCGACGGCGGCACGGCGCAGCACGCCCATGATGTCGGCTTCGCTCATGATCATCAGTTCTTCGGTGTCCAACTTGACCGGAGTGCCGGACCACTTGGCGAACAGCACGCGGTCGCCGGGCTTCACATCCATCGGCACGAGTGTGCCGTCTTTGCGGCGGGCGCCGGGGCCTACCGCGAGGATCTCGCCTTCGACCGGCTTTTCCTGAACCGCGTCAGGAATGAAGATGCCGCCGGCGCTTTTTGTCTCCGGTTCGGCGCGACGGATCAGGACGCGGTCCTGCAACGGACGCAGTCTCATCAAGCGACTCCTAGGCCGAAATGTTGGTAAGTTGGCACTGTCTGACGGCGAGCGACAATGCTTATGCTGTATATCGGTCGACAAGCCGCAAATTACAATAAAAATACGCTAGACGTCGAAATAAACTATTAATTTGCCAAAAAATGATAATTCCTACGCAGAAAAATCTCTTTCCACATCCAAAAATAAATCTCCGTGAATCTCACGGTTATATTTTCAAACCGATCCCACAACGACCTCTGACCGAGGCGAGAGACATTAGCCGACACCGAATGGTCATGACGTGAAACCTCCACCAGGAGGCGCGTGACAAACCTGGCGAAGCGATGGTTTATGACTTGTCATCGGCCCTCCGGAGCCGCGCCGAGGCCGCACCGGGAATGCGAGCAGGTGGCGGCGCGTGTTGCGCGGCGGCGCGATCGGCCGCTTCCTTGGCGAGCCGAAGAGCCCGGAGCCGCGTCGTCTTCTCGGCCTCCGCGACCCGTGCCGCGTCAGCCTTTAGGGTCATCTCACGAGACGCCGTTTTGATAGCCTTACGACCGCGGGCGTTGTTCATCTACGGCCAATCTTTGCGCCGATCCGAGCGCTGGCGACAGGCGCTCGCTCCGTCACGAGCGCAGGGTTCGCACCCGCGCTTTTCTCATTTTTCGGTTGTTTTGGCTTTTTGGCTTCACGGTTCGACCGTTTCTGTCCCTTGGCCATCGCCCGCTCCGTTCTGGTTAAAGTTCAAATCGTGGCCAAGGCCACTCCACTCTTTCCCCGATGACCGGCCACTTCTCAAAGATGCACACTCTGCGCTTGCCGAAGCAGCCGTTTGTCACTGGCTGTCGCTGACCGATTGACGCTACGTATCCTCAAGGGCGCAGTGGAAGAAGCGCATCCCACCCCCGATCGTATTCTGCCTTCTCGGGCGTGCCGTCACCGAAGGGGCAGCGGATCGGCCGCGATCCGTCGCCTCTCTCCATCGCGTCTCGCATCGAGCGATGATCGGCAAGCCCGAGCGCATACGGCGACATCGCAGAACGAGCTGCGGCTTCCTCTAGCCTATATCCGGCCCAATAATCTCCGCCGCCGAGCTTCCGGATCCGGCCATATTCAACGCGCCATTGTTCGATCACCGGCTTGAAGCCCGGAACATCGGCATCGTCGATCACGACCGAACGTGCGGCTAGGGTTTCGCGGGCGCGTGCTGACGCTGATAATCTTCTTCCCACGGAAGTTCACCAACGGGCGGCTGATAACCGCGAGCACGATAAATTCCTTCCTCCACCGGAACGCTGATGCCCTCGTCATCAACCCGGACATCGTTTGGCCGGCCGTCGGTCCCGAGAATTCGATACAAACCGCGTCTCATGTTCTGTTCCTCCTAATGCGAGCGCACGGCATGAACCGAGCGCTCACCACCATCGCAACCGCTTGCTCGCCGACCGGTTGAGAAACCAAACGGTGAGCCACATTCCAAGAGAACCGGCAGCGGCCACCGCTGCCAGAAGCAATGCCAGCGAGGTCACCGCAAGTCACTCAGTGCTGCCGGCGATGAGGTGACCGACTGCGACGGCGGTACCGTGCGGGGCCGTTCCAGACACCGACTCTCATCGGCACAGTCGAGATAGCCGCAAATGCCACTTGGCTTGTTGCACCTGACGCCTTCAGGTGGTTTCCGACCCACCCAGCTCGCGACCGCCGCGGAAGGCGACGCTGTGATCATTCGACACTCATGTGGCGAGCTGCAGGTGGCTCATGTCTCCAGTTCGCGGCCATTCGGTCGTATTGAAGAGCAAGGTCCAACAACCTCGCCCGCAAGGGGCCATCAGCAGGAGCGGCTTCAGCATTCTCCCGAAGCCGCGCGGCGCGTTGGGTGGGGATGGCGGAACGCGTGAAGGCGGTGATCGGTCGGGATGGTCTAGCGCCCTCCGCGCGTGGCGAACTCGCGTCCAGGACGGCTGGCGCAATAGGCGTCGCCTCGTCCGATTGAAGGGCATATTTGGCGGCCGGATGTGCCGCTGACCATTTCCTAAACCCATTCTCAGCACTCGCTGCATAAGAAATAAACAAGTTATTGATCCTCCAAAAATAAATATTATAGGCTATTTATGTGGTGTCATTTTGGAAAATTACCACACGAAAATTCAAAAATATTATAATCGCCTGTTCTTTTTCGCATATTTTGTAAATAAATCCGTATCATTAAACTACGCATCTCGCGAGCGCGATTATGATCTGCGGATGCGCTGGCGGTCCGACACCGGACGCTCCTGTCGCCAGCGGCGGCTTCAGCTGGTTCACCCGGCGTTAAGAGGCGTCAGACAGAAACGGCCCGGTAGCGCCGATAACAAACCGTCCCGGCTGCTGAGAAGTTGTGTTGCTGGGGGCATCAAAAAAGTCACCGAGCCGAGGACGACCGACTGAGGTTCTACCGAGGACGCCCGTCGTCACGCCGGTTCCCAGCCCCGTTACCACGCTTCAACCGATCCGCTTCGCGGTACGTGACCTCACATCTCCTCGGTAATCACCCGGAATTTGCTGAGCGTGTTGGGGCCGAAGGTAGTGCTGATCGCGACGTCGGCGGCATCGCGGCCGCGTGCAATCAGGATCCGCCCGATCCGCGGCACATTGTGGCGGGCATCCACGGTATGCCACGCGCCGCCAAGGTAGACCTCGAACCAGGCGGAGAAATCCATCGGCGTGTCCGCCGGCGGCACGCCGATATCGCCCAGATACCCGGTGCAGTAGCGCGCAGGGATGTTCATGCAGCGGCAGAACGCGATCGCCAGATGGGCGAAATCGCGGCAAACCCCGGTACGGTCGCACCAGGCTTCCCAGGCGGTCCGACTGTTGCGCGCGTGCTCGTAGCCAAAGGCAATGTGCTGATGAACATAATCGAGGATCGCCTGGACTCGGTGCCAGCCGAGTGGCGTTTTGCCGAACAGCGACCAGGCGATATCGGCGAGCCGCTCGGTCTCGCAGTAACGGCTGCCGAGCAGGAATACCAATTTGTCGTCGGGCAGGTCCGGGATCGTATGCTGAATCGCGTTGAGCGCGATGGGATCGGGCTTCCCGCTATCATTGACAACGCCCTCGGCGACCAGCCGGGTCCGTCCGGTTGGCGCGACAATCCGGCTGCACCAATTGCCGAACCCGTCGTGGTAGGTGTGGACCGGAAGCGGCGGGTCGGTAACGAGCCGGTCCGGCACCACCAAATCCGACGAACGCGTATGGTGCACCGTCAGCATCAGCACCATCGGCGTCGGTTGCGGGCAATCGTAAACAAGCTCGTAGCCGACCTTGATGTGCATGCCGTTTCCTCGCACTTCCGGCCTCAATACTTGGACCTTGCCCAGTATGACCGACTGAACGGCCAGCACAGGCCGCGTGTGCCCGCGCAGGATGCGAGGGCTCAGACCATTTTGCTCTTGTCGACGATGCCGTAAACTTTCAGTCCCAGCGAACGCGCCAGCGTTTTCGCCTGCTGCTTTGCTTCCTCTTTGGTCCCGACGAGAAAGACCGAGGGAGCGCCGACCGCCTTGCCGGCATCGTCGCGCTGGGAAATGGTCGCGACGAGGCCCTCGCCGTTATTTTCGATTTTCAGACGAACCGACATTTCTGGCTCCTGCATATGGGCTTGGTTTGCGATAGGCACTTCCTCATCTCGGCTTACGGGCTTCCAATGCCGAACGGCAGCGTGCCGTGAAAAATGGCACAGACCACCACGGCCGTCGCGAGCACGAAAATGACCGCCCAGAGCTGTGCCGAGTTGGGCCAGTTCAGGCGGCTGAAATGCGGGCGAATTTGGATTTGAGGTGCTGAGCGGCCAGCCTCGCGCGTCGGCAGCAGGCCGACGAGGCCCCCGGCAATCTTACATGCGTCCTGCCGTTGCCGTGATCCGCCGGGTACTTCGGCGATCAGCCGTGCCAGTTGCTCGACCGCCTCGTGACGGCTCATAGAAGAAAGTCGGCCGGCCTCCTGCCACGGATCAAGGCCTAGGCGCGCCAAGGCCGAGATAACGCTCAGCGGCGTTCCTTCGATCTCATCTCCGACGGTTGCAAACAGAAACCGATCGAATTCGGGTTGCAGCGGGAGAAAGCGCTGGCGCAATGTCATCGCGCAAGGGCTGCATTTTGCCCGGCAAGTGCGGCCGTGGTCATCAGCTGAACGCCTTCTCTGAGTGCCGCACTCTAAAGGTGAAATCGAAGCGCCGCATAGTTATCGGCGCGCCGGTTGGCAGAAAGATGATAAGTTATTTTAAATGGGGCGGATCTCCAATTTTACAAGCGTGCCCAGAAAATAATAATGAACAGAACCTACAAATTATTTCCACGAGCATTCAAAAGAAAAGATACGTTTGTCTTATTTTTAGCCGGAACAGTATAGCGCAGGCCCGTCGAAGAGAGGAGAAATGTTGGTTTGGCTGCGGCGGACGTACCGGGGATTGAGAGGATTGAAGGTCCGGCAGTGTTACACTTTGCCTAGGGAGCGCCAGATTAGCGCAGGAGATTAGAGCGCTGGAACGAACCGCTGACGTGCTTGTTTTTTTGGGCGTCGACGTCCAAATCGCCGACAGCGACACGTTCTCCCCAGCAGCTATCAAGGGAGGCAAGATGCCCTTCAACGATCCCTACACGGTTAATGTGCGCGTTTCCAAAGGCGACCCCTTGGGCGAGGCCATGAATCGGATACGGGCATGGTTGGATAGCCAGAAAATTCAGCCCGCCGAGTTCAAGACCGCAGCCAATGCCAACGGCTACACGTTCAGCATCGCCTTTCGCGACACGAGTCAAGCCGATCTCTTTCGAGCACATTTTTCCGCGTAACAGCATAATGAGCCGCCGTTAAGCACAGGCGGCCGGCTCACCCCATCTTCCCGCGCTTCGGTTTTTCGTCTGGCTTCGACCGCGCGACTTCATCGAATACGCGGCCAAACGCCTCGCCGCGGTCCTCGGCGCCGGCGTCCCGCGCTGCCGCGCGGAATCGTGTGTAATGCTCCGGGTTGTCAGGCTTGGGCGCGGGCTTCCAGGGTCCATCAGCGCACGCCTCCGCCTCGCTGGCATAAGCGGTCGAATGGTTGCCGTTCTCGAATTCGATCCACCACAGCGCGGCTGGTTCGCTAACCTCTGCCATCGGCAACCCCGTCAACCCCGTTCGTCACTGCAAATCCTCTGAGGTGTTCCTTCGGGAACAGCTAGTGGATCGGCGCTGACGAATGATTCCAGCGGGCTGGTGGATATGCGAGTCTGTGTGGATGAGGAAAGGCGTTGCAGTCCGGCTTGATCCGGGCGATCGGGAACGGCTCGAAGCGGTGATCGGATCGGGGAACAGCCCGCAGAAGCATGTGTGGCGGGCGCGGATCGTGCTGCTGAGCGCCGATGGGGTCGGCACGATGGCGATCCAGCGGCAGACCGGCAAGGGTAAGCCAACCATCTGGCGCTGGCAGGCGCGCTTCATGGCCGAAGGGGTTGACGGCTTGGTGCATGAAGCAACGCGGCCCTCGCGCGTGCCGCCGCTGCCGGCGGAGACCATCGAGCGGGTGGTCGAGATGACGCTCGCCGAGCCGCCGGGTGAGACGACGCATTGGACGGGCCGAGCGATGGCGAAGGCGACTGGGGTCAGCCATCGCAGCGTGCAGCGCATCTGGGCGGCGCATGGCCTCAAGCCGCACCGGGTGCGGACCTTCAAGCTGTCGAACGACCCGAAGTTCGCCGCCAAGGTGCAGGATGTCGTCGCTCTCTACGTCGATCCGCCGGAGCACGCGCTGGTGCTGTCGGTCGACGAGAAGTCGCATGTGTGGATGGCCCCCGACTCGCAAGGAAGGAGATGGTGCTGAGGCAGACGGGTTGCTTGCGGTCATGTGTCCGGCCTACTTGTGCGGCTCGGATGGCCGCAGGCCCCGATGGGTGTTCGCG
>Ga0335085_10002220_pt1 | contig 37064 bp, 39 predicted proteins | sample Lox_Sample_45_FD_206712 | JGI IMG/M metagenome (GOLD analysis project Ga0335085, IMG submission 206712) | Soil microbial communities from Loxahatchee National Wildlife Refuge, Florida, United States - Lox_Sample_4.5 | ecosystem: Environmental > Terrestrial > Soil > Wetlands | place: USA...
GAAGCCGAGCGCGGCGTCAGGGTCGTGGACGGGGATGAACATTGCCGAGACGGTGACTGCCATACGACGATCGTACGAGCACCACCAGTTGTGTGCTTCTCCGATCCTGCTCGGTACCGGGCCGGCCCGGCGTCCGGCCCAGCCGATCCGTCCGGTTCCGGAGTCATCCTGCCAGTGCCGTTCGGCCGCGCTCAGACCACGATCATGGTGCGCCGCGGTCGGGTCGCGACCATGCTCACGCACGACGGAACGACCTCGTGGCCGCGGTGGTCGCGCGCGCGGTACTGCGACGGCGGCTCGCCGACGACCTCGGCAAAGCGGGAACTGAACGAACCGAGCGACGTGCAACCGACCGCGACGCACGTATCAGTCACCGACATCCCCTGACGCAGAAGAGCCTTCGCGCGCTCTATGCGTCGCGTCATGAGATACGAGTAGGGCGTCTCGCCATACGCCGCCCGGAACTTGCGAGAGAAGTGCGCGGGCGACATGAGCGCGGTACGCGCCATGGCCGGTACACCGAGGGGCTGCGCATAGTCGCGGTCCATGAGGTCGCGCGCGCGGCGTAGGTGCACGAGGTCGGCGATCTCCTGCGGCGTCACGCCGACGACGGTACCGTGTCGCCCGTGCCCTGGGCCGTCGTGAAGAACCGCTCGAGGCCTCCGGCGGGTTGGAAGGCACTCGTACCGGCAGGTCCGCCCGAGCCTCGCTTGCAGTGAGCAATCTGCCGGCTTTGCACGTGGGGGGCAGACGCGAGAACGCGGTCTGGCAGGATCTCGGCGCGCTCGTGGCCGGACTGGGCTCGTATCCGCAGAGCGCGTCGTCTCCGTACGCCGATGTTCCGGCACCATCGTGGCCGCGCGAGCCAGTGCTCGCCGAAGAGCAACGCGACGATGCCGGCCAAGTGCTGGTGCGCCTCTTCTCGGGGCATGCCGCGGTGCCTACGCCGCGGGCCGAACGCGCACTGTCCTCCGTCGACGTCGACGCGCTGGTGCGCTCGGGCTTCGTGAGTCGCGACCGGCAGCATGTCATCGCGAGATTCCAGATACAGCGATGGGGTGATCTGCTGGTCGCGTGCGATTGGCCGGAGCATCACGAAGAGGGCGAGTACGTGCACGGCGTGACGAACGCAGGCCGCACGCTCGCATTTCTCACTCCGCGTTGGACGATCGACCGCGCGCTTGACCTCGGCGCCGGCTGCGGCTTGCAGGCGGTGCTGGCCGCTCGTCACGCCCGGGAGGTCGTCGCATCCGATGTCAACGTGCGAGCGGTCGCGTTGGCCACCGTAACCGCGGGCCTGAACAACGCCGCCAACGTCGATCTCAGGGTCGGATCGTGGTTCGAACCCGTCATTGACGAAACCTTCGACCTGATCGTTGCGAATCCGCCGTATGTGATCTCGCCCGAGCATCGCCTCGTGTATCGGGACGCGGGAGACGGCGACGAGCTCTGCGGGTGGCTCCTCTCGGGTTTGCCCGCGCGGTTGAACAACGATGGCTTCGCCGTCATGTTGGTGAACTGGGCACGCCGAGCCGGTGAGACGTGGTCGGACACGCCGGGGCGCTGGCTGAAGGGCCTCGACGCGTTCAGCGTCGCGATCAAATTCGCCGAACTCTCAACGCGTGATTACGCGTGCCGTTTCAATGCTCCGTTGGCCGACGAGCCCGAGCGGTTCGTGGCCGCCGTGGATGCGTGGCTCGATTACTACGCTCGGCTCGGCATCGACGCGCTGGAACTCGGTGCGGTGGCGATGACGGCACGACCAGCTGGGCGACCTGCCCGCGGGGACGACAGCGGTCCGCGGTGGTGGGCGATTGCCGCGGCCCATGAGGCGAGCGGTCCCGGGGGCGCCCAGCTGACGCGCCTTGTGCAGGGCACGGTCCGCGCGGCCACCATGACCATCGCTGACGCCCGACGCGCAGTCGCGAGGTTGGCGCCGGGCCACGAACTCTGGCAGCGGCTGCGGTTCGTCGACGGCGCTCACGTCGCCGACAACATTCACATGGTTTTCCCAAACGGCCTCGGGGTCGAGGCCGAGATCGAGCCTGAGGCACTTGCGTTCGTACTCGCGATCGACGGTGTGAGGGACGTCCAGACACTCGTCGGCGAACTGCACGACGCGGAGGCGCTCTCGCCCGACGTCTCCGTCGACGAGGCGAGTCGTCTCGTTCTGGAGCTGGCCCGCGCGGGCTGTATCGAGCTGCACGTCGCCGGCTCGGATGGAAATCCGACGTGAATCCCGCGCCTCGGTTGTTGACCTCACGCGACGAGGGTCCTACCTTCGGGGCGCCGTGTTAGACGCGGCTGGCGTACGTCTCGCGGCCGGGTCGGCCGCCGGTCACAGAGGGAGTCGCCATGAGCCCGAAGCGCCGCCGCCCGACCGGTATCGCCGCGGCGGCCCTCACCGGTGTCGCGCTCGCGATGGGCGTCCAACCCGCGGCGCATGCCGTGGCACCTCCGCCAACTGTCGACAGTAACCCCGGCGCCTTCGCCAAGATCATGGATGTGACGTTCCAGAACAGCCTCGGGAGCTCATTCCTCAAAGACGCCGACACCGCGTTCTTTGCGGCCGCCGGCGCGACGTTCCAAAAGGTGTTCCCGGATCCGGCCGCGGCGGCGTCGGCGCTGCAGGCGTTCGAGGCTGCGTCGACACAGGCATTCGAGAGCGGCGTCGGCGATTCGTTCCTCAAGTACGAAACCGACGTCTTCGCGAACGCCGGGCCGATGGCCCTCGCCGACTTCAGGGGCGCGGGCTTCGACAAGTCGAGCGCGAAGAGCTTTCACAAAGAGGCCGGAAAGAGCTTCCAGCAGCTCGCCGAAGGGATCTTCGGTCAGTACGCACCGTCGGTCGTCGAGGCCATGGGCGGCACCTTCGACAAGTCCGTCCAGAACATGTTCGCCAAAACGCTCGGCCTGGGCATCGAGACGGCTGCCGGCGCATCCTTCGACAAGTCCTCCAATGACGCATTCGTGAGCTTGGCGGGCGACGCATTCGTCAAGGAGGTGCCGCCCGCCTTCGACACGACCGTCGGCACGAGCTTCGAGAAGCCGTTGGTCAGCACCTTCGACAAGGAGGTCGGCCAGACCTTCAAGAAAGAGCTGGGCGCCAAGGTCGGCAAGGAAGCCGCGATGCTCACCGAGGCCGCTGTCGGCGACTCCTTCGACAAGCAGGCCGTTACGCAACTGACCGCCTCCGGCGACACCGCCGTAGAGGAAGCGATGACAGGGCTCGCGCCTGATATCGGTTCCGAGGGCGCCTCCGCGTTGCGCAAGGCGTTCGTCGCTTCCGGTGAGTCCGTGTTCGGTCAGGAAACGACCGGAACCCTCGACAAGATCGCCGAGGATTCGTTCGACGGCGTCGCGCCGGGCGTCCTCGCGCAGCTCGGAAGCTCGGACCAGCTCGACGCGGTAGAGAACGCGTTCATTCAGAACGTCGCCGGCGCGTTCGACAAGGAGATCGGCGCCTCCTTTGTCAAGATCGACCGCCAGACGTTCCTCGATGTCGCAACGACCAGCCTCGACGATCTGACGGTCGAAGCCGGTGAGACGTTGCCCGGGACACCTGGCTCATAGCAAACACAGGAGGAGGGGACGTATGCGCCGGATCCTCGGATCGCGCTGGACGATTGCGTTGTTGGCGAGCCTCGTCACTGCCGGGGTCGTCGGCGGAGTGAGCTACGCCGTTGCCGACGCGCCCGGTGGCACGAGCACCTTCTACGCCTGCTCGAGCTCGAATGGGGTCGTGAGAGCGCAGACCATCCGCGTGAATCAACCCCCCGCGAGCTGCCCCGCGGGCTCTGCCGTCACGTCCTGGAACGCAACGGGCCCGACCGGCGCACAGGGTCCGGTCGGGCAGGCGAGCGTCGTCTCGTTGGTTCCGGCCGCGTCGGTGACGTGCCCGACCCCGCCGCCACCGAGCCCCGACCCGTCAGCGGGCTCGGGTGCGTTCCTGAGCGTCGACAACGTGAAGGGCGAGTCGACGGATCAACAGCACTCGGGCCAGATCGACGTGCTCTCGTGGTCCTGGGGCGCGGCCGGAGCAGGACACGCGTCATGCGGAACCGCGCGGGGCGCTACGGGCGGCGGGACGGGTTCCACGTTCAACAGCCTGACCGTCGTGACTCATGTCGATATGTCGACGCCGGTACTCGAAGGCGCGGTCGCAGCCGGGACGCACCTCGGTACCGCTGTTCTCAGTGTCGCCAAACAAGGCGTCGACTATCTCGTGATCACACTGGAGAACACGATCGTGTCGAGCTTCGAGTTTGTCGGAGCGAACGGCGGAGATCCGATCCCGCGCGCTCAGTTCACACTCGACGCGACCAAGGTGACGCTCCAATACACCCAAGTGCACGCGGACGGAACCACGGCGCCGCCGATCCTCTCGTGCTTCGACGTGTCGATCCAGCTCGCCTGCTAGCGAATCCGAGGACGAGCGGCTCACCTCGCGGGCGGCCTTCCCCACGGGTGCTGCTCTACAGCCTCAGCTGTCGACCGTGCGGCGCGAGGTCCATTCCAGCTGCAGGCGCTCGCCGGTTTCGGTGCAATAGGACGCACCGCGCGTGCGGTGCGCGATCGGTGCGCCCGTTCCGGGGGCCAACAACCAGTTGTGTGATTCGTGCGCCCAGATGGTGTTGTCGCTCAGCAGCCGGAAATCGCGGCGATTGCACGCGTACGCGAAGGGCCGGTCGTCGTCGCCCCGAAAGAGATAGCGCGTCGCCCCCAACACGAACAGATCACCGTCGGCCGGCGCCCGCACGATGCACAGCAGGTCGGTGACGCTCGCATCGTCGAACGCTCGCAAGACGTCGGGCGGAGCCGCGGCCAGGAGGAGTTCGCCGCCGGCGGCGCGTGCTCGCTTCGTGATCGTCGCGAGGAGAGCGGCGCCGTCCGCATCACACGCCTCGAGTTCACTCAGGTCGAGTGTGACGACCTCGCCGGCTGAAGCCGGGCCGGACAGCACCCGTTGTAGGCGGCGAACCGCGCCGTCCTCCAGCCGCCCGACGAGCGTGAACTCCGGACCTTGCAGCGCCGTGCGCCGATCGATTCGCATCAGGCGAACACCGGCGCGAACACGAGGCCCTCGGCGCGCGCGGTTCGGATCGACCACGACACCGTGACGATGATCGCGACAACCGTGATACCGAGACTCACGACGGTCTTGAGGAGCACGAACGTCGCGGTCGGGACGCTCATCAAGAGCCCGAACGTCGCCGCGCCGTTCAGGAGGTGCGCGACCGCCCACAACACGGTGAGTCCGGTGAAGAGCCGAACGACCGCCGGGCGGCTCGCGATCTCGGGAGCGAGCGGGCAGAAGTCCTTGGCCAGGCGGCCGATGATCGGTCGCCGAAAGCACAGCGACAACAGGAACGTGCCTGCGAGCACAACCGTCATGAGGACCGGCTGCAGGAAGTACACGAACGTCCCGCTCGTGATCCCGATCAACGTACGGACGGTCAGTCCGAGAACGGCGAGAAGGAGGACGGTCGGTACAGGGAGGCGATAGGCGAGGCGGCGGACGAGCGCGCCGTACGACCACGCGAGCACGGCGAGCATCGCGGCGCCCGGACCGATCATGACGAAGAAGACGTAGAAGAGAATCGCCGGTACGACCGTGGCCTCGATCAGCGAGGGCAGCGAGCGCCGGGCCAGCACCGCCAGGACGTGCACCTTCGAAAGGCGATTCCCGGAGTGACGATCTTCCGACGTCGCGGCGACAAGCATCGACTGAATGTCCGTCGGGGCCGGATTGGGCATCTGCACTCGACCGTTCTCAGCCCCGGACGGCGAACGATCTGCCCGACGAGAAGCTTCCAACCATGCTACTTGACGATCCTCTGCCGGAATCAGCGGGTCGCGCCGCCCCGTGCGGGCCCGCTCTTGCGCGGCAGCGCCTCGTCACCGGCGCGGTCGCGCGCGCGCTGGCGGGCGGCGGCCGCGTCGTGTTCGGACGGCTTGCGTCGTCGCTGCGTCTCCGCGCCGCGCTTCGGTCTGGTCACTTCACCGGTGGCCGCGGGATGGCGCGACGGATACCTACCCCGTCGCGCTCGAACCGGCGCGCGTCGTTCGCAGCGCGCTGGCGACGCCGCGCGAGGAAGCACTCATCGAGCTCGCGTTCCACGACGTGAAGCCGCCGTTGATCTGCCTCCGACAGGCCGAAGCTCGCGCCCGCCTTGTCGAACAGCGCCGCGCGTTCCATCGCGAGTCGTGTCGCGCGCCGGTCGAGATCACCGTCGCCGGACCCGCCGGCACTCATTGCGCGCCCCGGACCGAGAAGCCGAACGACGATCTCATTGCTCTCCTCACGCCGGTACCGCAGCCGTGCCGACAAGGGTGCGACTCGAGTGCGCTGCAACAAGAAGCGAGGAGCAACAGACGTTCCGCACGGCGGAACACCAAGACTCTACACCCACAACCCGCTGCTCCTTGCCTTGGGAGCGATGTCATCGACATCGTCGCCCGCGCGGGTCGCCCGCGCGGGTCGTGACGTCGTGAGCGTTCGGCAAGAGCAGACGGGCCGGTGGGCAGATACGCTCCTTCGAGCGAGCCTGCCAAATCGGTTGGCCGGCCGCGATCAGAATCGAGTCCGATGACACAAGGCACGGTCAAGTTCTTCAACGCAGAGAAGGGCTACGGCTTTATCTCGCGTGATCAAGGCGATGACGTCTTCGTTCACTTCTCCAACATCTCCGGAGACGGCTACAAGACCCTCGCCGAGGGGCAGCAGGTCGAGTTCGACGTCGCCCGCGGCAAGAAAGGCGACGAGGCGCAGAACGTCCGGCCCCTCTGACGGTCACGCGAACCGCCGGTATGCGTATCGGCGGTTCGCGTAGACCCGGCTGTCAAACGACCCCGCGCGGTGCCGTTCGACCAAGGTCCTCAACGACGCGAAGCGCCGCGCGACGCCGGAAGTGCAACGAGATCAGCACGCTGACGATCGCGGCCCAGAAGCACCACAACGAAACGAAGCCGTTGACGGTCATCCACATGAGGACCGGAACCGCTACCAGGTTCAGCGCGCCGATGCGCGCCAGGTCCCGGTAGCTCGACGCGAGCAGCGCACCGCACGTGGCGACGACGTACAGCGCGGTCAGCTGGCCGCCGCGCGAAGGAATGTCGACCTCGTAGCCGAGGTGACGCCCTTCGATGACGGCGGCGATCGGTCCGTTCAGTGCCGCGACCGCGAGCACGACGGCAACCACAGCACCGAGCACGCCGAAACCGACGACGACGCGGCGGCGTGCGACCTGACGCTCGACGAGGCCGACTGCCGCGGGTACGAAAATGGGCAGTACCGCGAACGCGAACATCACGTAGACCCATATGGCGACGCGCTCGACCGAGTGCGCCAGGTGCCCCTGGAGTCCCCACCACACCAAGGCTTCGCTGAACTGGTGCACACCCAAGAGGAGCGGGAGTGACGCGAGAGGTATCTGCCGTGCACTGCGAACATGACGTAGCGCATCGACACCCGCACTGACGGCGACCGCTCCGACGAGCGTGTCCGCCTCCGGCGAGAAGCACACGATGCGTCAGTCGGGCAAGCTGAGAACGAGTTGACCGGCCGTCGGCCAACGAACATTCGTCGCGCATCCGGTGCGCTCGAACAGCTTGATCAACGCGGCTCCCGGATCGATCTGGTGCGGATACGCGCCGTGGCGTGCCGATGCAGGGTGTGCGTGGTGGAAGTTGTGCCACGACTCTCCGAACGAAAGGATCGCGAGCGGCGCGAAGTTCGTGCTGTGATCCTTGTGCGTCGCGGGCTGCTTCCCGAACATGTGGCAAATGGAGTTCACGCTCCACGTCACATGATGCAACAGCACCATGCGGGCGAGACCCGCCCACAGCAACGCGGTCAACGCGCCGCCGATTGCTCCTGTGATAGTCCAGCCGATGAAGAAGGGCGCAGCAAGAGAGCTGACCGCGAAGATCGGGAACAGTCGCCCGATCAGGCGCGTGTCGGCGTCGTCCAAGAGCTCGGGCGCGAATCGAGCGGCCGAGGTGGTGTCGACCTTGAACAACCAGCCGACGTGCGCGTGCGCGAACCCTCGGAGTTGCGCGCGGACCCCGTTGCCGTACAGGTGTGGTGAGTGCGGATCGCCGGGCTTGTCGCTGTACACGTGGTGACGCCGGTGGTTCGCAACCCACCCCACAACCGAACCCTCGAGTGCGAGAGAGCCGGCCGACGCGAGAACGATCTTCAGCCAGCGCGCCGGACGGAAGCTTCGGTGCGCGAACAGCCGGTGGTAGCCGACGGTCACCCCGAAGCCGCTCACCACATAGAAGATTGCGGCGACGACGAGGTCGGTAAGGCTCACCTCCCGCCCCCACAAAAGAGGCACGGCCAGCCCGAGCGCGAGAACCGGCCCGATCACCAACAGAGCGGTCACGGATCGCCCGAGGAAGATGCTCGTGCGGCTGGGACGAGGAACCGACCCGCGGTCGGCTTCGGCGAGCGGAGAATCAACGAGAGTCGCCATCGACCCTTCCTTGGTGCACGCGCACGTGCGGTCGTTCAAATCCGACCGACCCGCGCTACCAGGAGGGACGTCGCCGCCACCGCGGCTTACGCAGCCTATAGCTGCGTAAGCACTGTTCGCGGGCACACTGTTCGCGCGCACACTGTTCGCGGGAAAGCTGTTCGCGGGCACGGCAATCGCTCGACGTCATATTTGGAAGCCTCACCGGCTGTGTGAGAAGGAGTTCGGCGTGGTTGTCGTGGGGCTGTTGATCCCGCTGGTGCTCATCGGCGCGGCGGCGCTGGCCGCGAGCCTTTTCGTACGGCGGAGTTCCCTCTTCATCACCGAGGAAGGAATCGAGATTCGCAACTACCCGCAGGCGCGCAGACTCATCCCGCTGGCGCGCGTCGACCACTTCGAGGCGACCGAGCCCGCCGGCAACTTCTCGAGCCTTCGGCCGAAGACCGGCATCGTCGTGCTCACCGACGGCTCGCGGGTGCCGGTCCGGGTGCTTGCCGCGCCCGGCGCCGGCGTCGGTATCGAGGCACTGAACCGGCGGGTCGAGTCTCTGCGCCGACCGACCTGACGGCGCCACGGCCTGGCTTCTCACATCTGGCGAACCCCACGGGCCGACGGATACCGTCTCACGCGCTGGAGAAGGGTGGGTCATGCGGGGTCGGGTACTGGTAGTGCTTTTCGCGGTCGCGGTGTCGACTGCGACGGCGGCGGGTGGTGTCGCGCACGCGGACGCCCGAAGCGGCATCCCATGGGAAGCGGCGCGTATACGTGCCGTCGCCCACCAGGTGCGGGCAGGCGCGCTCGGGAGACCGGCCGCTCTGGTGACGACCCGTGCGCTCCCGGCGCCCGTCCCGAAGATCACCGTCCACGATCCGGTTGGCGACGTGCCCTTCCCGCAGGGCGACCTCACGGGCGCCGGGTTCGGGCAGAACGCGACGAGCTTCACATTCGCCGTCACAGTGGTGTCCCCGACCGATCCGAACACCGATCCGGCGTGGCAGGACGCGCTCGCGCTCGTCGGCTGGGCGATCGACACGAACAACGACGGCGTACCCGAGTACCTCCTCGGCCTGGTCGGCGACTTCCCTGGGGCGACGTTCCTCTTGTCACTGGCGAACCCGAACGCGCAGCCGTGTACCGGAACGGGCGCGTTCATCGCCCACTCGGGATACCGGGCGACGTTCAAGAACAGCTGCCTGCCCGCGGGACTCCACTTCCGGTTCCAGGCGCTAATGCAATACACCACCGATGCGAACGACTTGAATCCGCCGGTCGACTTCGCGCCCGACAACGGGTGGAGCGCGCCCGTGACAACCGTGGCGGCCCAAAGCGGTCGTGACGGGTATTGGATGTTGGGTGCGGATGGGCGGGTGTATCCGTTTGGTGGTGCGGTGGGGTTTGCGGGGTTGGTGCCGGGGGCGGTGGCGATGGCGCCGGGTCGGGATGGTCGGGGTTATTGGGTGACCGATTTTGGTGGGCGGGTGTATGCGTTCGGGACGGCCCGGTATTTCGGGGGGTCACCGCGGTTGGGGGCGGGCGAGTCGGTGAGCACGATCTCGGCGACGCCGTCGGGGGGTGGCTATTGGTTGTTCACGAACCGGGGGCGGGTGTTCCCGTTCGGGAATGCGAGTTCGTTCGGGGATATGAGTGGGACGCGGTTGAACGGTCCGATTGTGGCGTCGGTGGCGACGCCGTCGGGTCGGGGCTATTACCTGGTCGGTTCCGATGGTGGGATCTTCTCGTTTGGGGATGCCCGTTTCCATGGTTCGACGGGCGGGTTGCGGTTGCATCGTCCGGTGGTGGGGATCGCGCCGACACCGGCGGGGACGGGGTATTGGTTGGTGGCTTCGGACGGGGGCGTGTTCGCGTTCAATGCGCCGTTTCGGGGGTCGATGGGGGCGGTGCGGTTGGCGCAGCCGGTCGATGGGCTGGTCGCGTTCGGCAACGGCTATCTGATGGCCGCCGCTGATGGTGGGGTGTTCAACTTCTCCAACCGGGCCTTCGCCGGGAGCCTGGCCGCGCACCCGCCCACCGCACCCATCATCGGCCTCGCCGCATTCAGCACCTAACCCACCAACCCCCACCCGCGGGTCAAGCACCGATCGAGGTGCAGGTCGCGACGGCGTGGAAGCCGGGTGCGGTCGCGCCGCCGCAGGCCCAGAGTCGCCCGCGGAACGGCGCGTACGCGGTGCCGTGGCGCGGAACCAGCATCGGGATCTCCGTCCACACGCCGAGCCGTGATTCCTGAATCACACCGACGATATGGGACTCGTCGGCCGGCTCGCCTCCCGCGACGATCGTCACGCCGCCGAGGAGCGCCGCGGCCGCGCCCGACGGCGCGACCGGGAGCACCCAATCTGAATGCCACGTCGAGGTGGCCGGATCGAGGCAGTCGATCGCCGCGCTGGTCGCAGGTGTGCGGCCGCCCGCGACACACCCCATCGCGCCGTCGACGTACCCGCCCGTGTGGTTCCGCGGCGACGGCATGGGAGCGGTGTCGTGCCAGCGCCCCGTCGCGGGGTCGTACACCTCGGTCACCCCGACCTCCCGCGAGCCGTCTCGGCCGCCGATCGCGTACAGGCGACCGTCGAGGGCGAGGAGCGAGAGTGCGCCGCGCGCCCGGCGCATCGGTGCGACCTCGCGGCATTGGCCGCCGGTGCGTAGGACGAAGGTGCGACCGGTCGCACCCTCTGGGGTGAAGCCGCCTGCGACATAGACGTCACTGCCGAGCGCGGCGGCGCCGGGATGGTTGACGACGATCGGGAGTGACGGTCCGCGGTTCCACCGGGTACCTCGGAGCACGAACACCGCCGCGCTGCTGTTTCGACGTGCGTCGTAGCCGCCGATCACATAGAGCCGTGCGCCGACGGGCGCGGCGGGCCGGCAGAGGGAGGCCACGTCAGCGGTACACGCCCGTGTGACCCAGCGAGTGCCGACCCGGCTGCGGGAAGACGGCGAGCCCGTGCGGCCCCGATCCGACGCGGATCTCGTGCAAAAGCGCACCGGTCGTCGTGTCGATCGCGTATACGACGCCATCGCGCCGACCCGAGACCCAGAGCACCTTGCCGTCGGCCGAGACACCGCCCATGTCCGGAGAACCACCGCCCGGGATGACCCAGGTTCGTACGACCTTCCTCGTCGCGAAGTCGACGAGCGAGATACTGCCCGCGTCGCGGTTCGTGACGTAGAGAACCTTGGAATCGCGGCTGACGTAGAGCCCGTGCGCCCCGGCGCCGGTCGGAATGAAGCCCGTGACCGCGAACGTGCGGGCGTCCACCGTGTAGACGCCGCCGCGGGTCATGTCCGCGACGTAGAACACCCGGCCGGTCGGATCGAGCTTCACGTCCTGTGGCTTCGACCTCCCCCCGTTTAACGACGTCGTCGCGACCACACGCTTGCGTACGAGGTCGACCTTGACGATCTGGCCCGAGAATTCACAACTCGCGACGAGAAAGGCGCCGTCGGCCGAGAAGTCGACGTGGTCGATCCCGACGCAGTCGACGGGCAACGATCTCTCGAGCGCGAAGGTGCGCGGCGAACGGAAGTCGAGGCGCGCGAGACGCTCGGCCACGACGATCGCGTAACGCCCGTCGGGCGTGAAGTACATGTTGTAGGGATCGTCGACAGGAATCGGCCGCCCCGGCTTTCCGGTGGCCGGATCGATCGGGGTGAGGCTGTTGCTCCGATCGTTCGTGACATAGAGCGTTCTCAGGTCCCACGCCGGAACGACGTGTTGTGGGAGCACGCCGACGGCGAAGTGGTCGATGACAGTCGCGGTCGTGGGGTCGATCACGTCGACCGTGCCACTGAGCGAGTTCGGAACGTAGATACGCGCCGGGTCGTTCCGTACGACCGGCGACATCATCCCGGGCCGGTCGCCGGCATAGATGTCGCGCGGAACAGCCGCTCGAGGCGCAACTCGTGGTGTTCTGGTCGGTGCACTGTTCGGCCCAGCCGTCGAGCCGGGAACCGTCGTCGCGCTCGTGTCGGCGCGCGTGCTCGTACACGCGCCCAGCGCGACGATCACGAAGCCCAACATCAGCGAGGTCCGTATTCGGCGCCGATTCGACCTCCGGCTGCGAACGAGAGAGGAGGCATTTCGCAAGGGCTCGTTCCTCGTTCCGAAGCGCTCGGCGACACGATTGATCAACCATCGCAGTGAAGCACAACGATCCCGCCGAATGCTGAGTGAGGGGCGTCCCTCGAGTGAGGCGTTAGTAGAGTTCCTTCCGGTGATCGTCTGCAGGCGATTGCGCGCTGCAGGATAGAACTGCAAGTGCGAACCGCCGTGGAGGGTTGTCGTGTCGATTGCATCTGACGACGAATCGATCACGTCCCGCGCGAATGTTGACGGGAACGCGCGGCTGACCTTCGCGCGCTCGGACCCGTCGTCGTGGTCACGACGGCGGCCGTGCTCGGCACGGGTATCGCAGCAGTGGTCGAGAACCACAACGCGCACTGGCTCGTCCAGGCGCACAAGGCAAGCTTCATCGTGTGGTTCGCCGCGATGACCGTGCACGTGGTCGGGCACGCAGTCGAGACGCCCGGGCTCGCGTTCGCGGACTGGCGCAGATCGCGTCGCAACGAGGCTCCACGAGCGTCGACGCGGCTCACCGCATTGGCTCTGACCAGCCTCACCAGCATCGCGCTCGCGTTCGCGTCACTCGATTGGGCGCGCCACTGACATCGGCTTCATGGCTGATGCGGGAGCCGCCCGGACGGGTGCGCTCCCCGAGCCGGCATCCCGCCCATCGCGCGCAAGACGCCACTCTTGCCCTGATTCGCGAGGAGTGCCCGACTCAACAACCGCGTGCGGAGTGCCGATTGTCACAGTGTGGGGGGTCACGATCGCGCCATTCCCGTCTCGACGCGCCACCTTCGCTTCGTCCGGCGCGGGTCGGCCCGAGCGCGTGTCTTCGGGCGCTCGCAGCTGATCATCTGCACGGCACTGGCACTGACCACATCGTCGCTCGCCGTCGCGCTCACACCGACGAGAGCCGCGGCCGCACCGACACCCACTCCTCCCGCTACGCCGCTCACCCCTCCGATCCCCAAGCCGACCGACCTCGCGAACGGGATCGCACAGGCGACGCTCCTCCGCGCCCAGATCGCGAGGAACAGTGTGCGGGCCGACATTCTCGACGAGAAGTTCCTGCAGGCGCAGACGGCCGTGAGGAAGGCGAACACCAAGATCGCCGTGACGGAGCGCCGGATCCAGGCCACGAACGCACACGTCGACGACCTGAAGACTGAGCTGCGAGGGCGCGCCGCGGACTTGTACATGGGCGCGGGTACGGCCGATCCGATCGGCTTCGACGCGACGAGCGTGCAGGAGCTCGGTTCGATGGCGCAGTACGGCGATGCCGCCGCGGCGCGCGACGAGCAACTCCTCGACGATCTCCAGCAGACCGAGGACTCGCTGAACGCGCAGCACGGTGAGCTGGAGAGCGAGCTTACGGCGGCGCGAGCTCGGCAACACACGGCCTTCGTCGCGCGACAACAGGTCGCGCGCGTCAACGCGGCGATGCAAAAGCTGCTGGCATCGACCTCGGCCAAGGTGCGCCTGCTCGCGACCAAGATGGAGCAGGACGCGCTCGCGAAGGCGGCGGTGGCCGAGCGGGCCTGGCTCATGCGGCTCGCGGCGAAGCCGGGCGCCGGATTCGGTGCGCCGATCGGCGACGTACCTGCGCCGAGTCCCGGCGCGCTCCTCGCCGTCGCCTACGCCGAAGCGCAGCTCGGTAAGCCGTACGTGTACGCGGGCGCCGGGCCGAAGGTGTACGACTGCTCCGGCCTCACGATGATGGCGTGGAAACAGGCCGGCGTCGTCATGGAGCACGGATCGCAGTCGCAGTACGACTCGTTCCCGCACGTGCCGCTCGACCAGTTACAGCCGGGCGACCTCGTTTTCTTCGGGATCTCCGGCCCATTGAACCACCACGTCGGGATCGTGATCGGGCCCGGCATCATGATCGACGCACCGCACACGGGCGCGTTCGTCGAGATCGCGAGCTACTTCCGGCCCGACCTCGTGCCGCTCGGTGCGCGACCTCAGGCGCCGCCCACGCGACCCGGGAGTCCGACGGCGAAGCCGAAGCCGTAGGTCAACGGTCGTTCAGCGCGAGCTCACGTCCCTCGAAACGATTCAAGGAACGCCCGACGACGATTGCCGCGATCGCGTCGGCTGAGCTCATGCCGAAGCATGCGCGCAGCTCGTCGATGACGCTCTTCATGCTGCGGTCGGCCAGGAGGAGTTCTTGGGCTCGGCGTACCGAGGCGAGTTGTCGTGCCATGCGACCTCATCGACCGCAAAGACCGCCTCGCCAGGAATTCGCACGATTTCGACCCGGAACGCGGGGCTTGCCTCCCCCATCTCGATCAGTTACGATATATCGTGACAAGTCAACATATGTCTCTAGATACCTCAGGAGAGTTGCAATGAGAGATTTTCGTGATCAGGGTCGCGGCTTCCGCGGCCACCGCCACGGTGGCGAAGGCTGGGAAGGCCGGGGCGGATGGGAAGGCGGGCGCCGGGCGGGCCGCATGCGCCGGGGCGACATTCGCACCGCACTCCTGGCCATCCTCGTCGAGGAGCCCGGGCACGGCTACGACGTGATCCAGCGCCTCGAGGAAAAGACCGGGGGCGTGTGGCGCCCGAGTCCCGGCTCGGTCTACCCCACCCTGCAGCTCCTCGAAGACGAAGGGCTCGTCCGCTCGGTCGAGCGCGACGGCAAGCGCGTCTACGAGGTCACACCGCAGGGTCGCGAAGAGGCGACCCGGCGGATCGAGGAAGCCGGCGGAACGCCGTGGGAGCTCGCCGCCCGCGCCGACGGCGGTATGGGCGAGTTCCGCACCACGGTGCGCCAACTCTTCACCGCAGCCAAGCAGGTCCGAGAGTCGGGCAACCAGCAGCAGGTCGAGCGCATGCTCGAGATTCTGAAGCAGGCGCGCAAAGAGCTCTACACGATGCTCGCCGAGAGCTGATCGCCTCGCCGGGCCGGGCACATCCTCTTAGCATGCGCGGCGATGGAGGCGGCCGGCGCTCAACTCTCGTCGTGGATGGGGCTCGCACTCCGGCAAGCGGAGCTTGCACTCGAACACGACGACGTGCCGGTGGGTGCGGTCGTCGTGCACAGCACGACCGGCGAGGTCGTCGCCACGGCGCACAACGCGCGCGAGCGCGACCACGACCCCACCGCCCACGCGGAGCTGATCGCACTCCGTACCGCCGCCGACCGCGTGGGCAGCTGGCGCCTCACCGACTACACGTTGGTGGCGACGCTGGAGCCGTGCCCGATGTGTGCCGGTGCCGTTTGGGCCGCGCGCATCGGGCGTCTGATCTTCGGCGCGCCCGACGCCAAGGCGGGCGCGGCCGGGACCCTCTACAACTTCGCGACCGATCCCCGCCTGAACCACGACACCGAGGTGGTCGCTGGGGTCCGCGCACAAGAGTGCGGAGAACTGCTCACGTCGTTCTTCCGATCGAGACGCTCGGGTTGATCCCGTACTATCTCGCCCCGGAGGGATGCGAGAGCGGCCGAATCGGATGGTCTCGAAAACCATTGTGGCGCAAGTCACCGTGGGTTCAAATCCCACTCCCTCCGCCAAGGAAGTGCGCTTGACGCGGATGACGGGCCCGGCCGGGATCGGTCGGGTCCGTTCACGCGCCGACCGGGCGCGAACCCGCTCGTCCTAGGCGCCGAAGCCCAAGTTCGTGTAGATCTCGCGCGTCGCCGACGATCGGTTCAATGTGTAGAAGTGGAACGAGTCGACGCCGCCGGCGGCGAGCTCCGCGCACAGCTGCGTCGCCGCCTCGATACCGACGGCGCGCATCGCATCCTCGTCGTCGTCGACCGCGCGTAGCCGGCTCTCCAACCAGCGCGGGAAGTCGGCACCCGACATCTCGGCCATGCGCTTCGCCGACTTCACGTTGAGCACAGGCATGATTCCCGGGATCACCCGAGTGTCGACTCCGAGCTCCCGCAGGTCGCCGAGGAACTCGAACCACACGTCGGGATCGAAGAAGAACTGCGACACGCCGAAGTCGGCCTGCGCGAGCTTCTCGGCCTGCCGCATCCGGTCGCCGGTTCGATCGGTCGAAGCGGGATGACCTTCGGGATGCACCGCGACGCCCACCGAGAAGTCCCCGACGTCGCGCACGAGAGCGATGAGGTCGGTCGCGTGCGCGAGCTCGCCGGGCGGCAGATCAAGGTCCTTGGGCGGGTCGCCGCGCAACGCCAGGATGTTCCGGACGCCCGCGTCGTGATACCGCATGACGATGTCGTACAACTCTGCACGCGTGTGCGCCGCGCACGTGAGGTGGGCCATCGGCGTGAGCGAAGTCTCGCGGTTGATACGCGTGACGATCTCGTGGGTCATCTCGCGCGTCGTGCCACCGGCGCCGTACGTCACCGAGACGAAGCTCGGGTGCAACGGCTCGAGCTCCCGCAGGGTCGCTTCGAGCTGCGCCTCCGCGGCCGGCGTCTTCGGCGGGAAGAACTCGAACGAGTGGCTCGGCCCCCGCTGCAGGATCTCCGAGATCTTCGCCATCGGGTGGTCAGGCTACCGAGCGCGTGGCGACTCGACGCCGTGAATGTCGGAGTAGCGCTCCCGGCAGCGATCGGAGCAGAACCAAACTTCGGCCCCGTCCTGTTTCAGGCGAGCGGGCGCGTTGGCCCGGTCGACCTGCATCCCGCAAACGGGGTCGGTCGCGTAACGCCCGGATTCGGAATCGTCCCGGCCCCGGCGCGCGAGCCAGAACACCACTGCGAGCACGGCGAGGAACACGATGTTCAACACCGTCGTGTAGTTCCACTGTAAGTGCTCCGGCACGACCGCGGCCGGGCGGCTCGACGGAATCGCGCCGAAGAGCTGGAATATCCCTTCGACCGCGAGCCCCGCGATCGACATCAGCGCCCAGAAGGTGACGAACAGCCGCAACGCGAGCGCCCTGCCGTAGTACCTGCGGTAGATGAGCAGCAGCGGGATCGAGATGAGGTCGGCGAAGATGAAGCTCACCACGCCGCCGAATCCGATCCCGCCGTGCCACAGCGCGGCCGCCATCGGAACGTTGCCGACCGAGCACACGAAGCTGATGACGGCGATGAGCGGTCCGACGATCACATTCTCGAGCGAGGTCCAGAATCCGTGCCCTTGGAGGAACAAGGCGTTCCACCAGTGCATCGGGACGAGGACTGTCAGGAACCCGGCTGCGAGATACCCGATCAGGAGTTCCCGGCGCAGCATCCAGATGTCGGAGAGCGTGAAGCGCGCCGCGTCGCTCCACCCGGCCCGGGTCGTGATCGACGCGGTCGTGTCGGGAGTCAGGTACAGGTGAAGACGAGCGTCGGAGTCGCGCAAGTCGGAGTCGAGACGGGCGCGCGCCGCGCGCACGAGTCGCGGCGCGAACACGAACCCGCCGACGAGCGTGAGCCCGGCGATCATGATCGGACCACCGATGAACTCCGCGACCGCGAATTGCCAGCCCATCAGCACGAGAAGGACGATCCCTAACTCGATGACAAGGTTCGTCGACGCGAACATGAACACCATCGCGGTCGTGAAGTCGGCGCCGCGCCGGAAAAGCGACTTCGCCATCGCGCTCGCCGCGTACGAGCAACTCGACGACACCATCCCGAAAGCGGATGCACGCACGACCGCGGGCGCGCGATGGTCGCCCATGACGCGCTGCATCTGCCGCTTCGACACGAAGGCCTGGACCGCGCCCGAGAGCGTGAAGCCGAGCACGAGAGCCCACAGGGTCTCCCAGAACATGAAGAACGCCTCGCGGAAGCTGTTGCCGATGTCGGCGAGCGACACGAACGAGATCACCGGATGCTCACGACTTCACGAGTCGTGCGATCGCGGCCGACGCCTCCGCGATCTTCGCATCGGCCGCCGCGCCACCTTCGCCCATCGCATCGGCGACACAGTGCCCGAGATGCTGATCCAGGAGCTCCAGCGCGACCGCTTGGAGTGCCTTCGTCGCGGCCGAGATCTGCGTGAGCACGTCGATGCAATACGCGTCATCGTCGACCATGCGTTGAACCCCGCGCACCTGTCCCTCGACGCGCCGCAAGCGCTGTTGGATCCCGCGTTTCTTGTCGGTGTAACCAGCCATGTACGTACAATACCCCTGTAGGGTATCGACCGCCAAGGCAGAAAGCACCCTCGCGTAGACTCCCGGCCCGATGGTGGGAACCGAGCCGCTCGCCGACAAGAAGGAACGCTGGACGTTCTCGTGGAAGCACCTCTACTCGGAGGTCGTCACGTCCGGCCTGTGCACGGGCTGCGCGGGCTGTGTCATCGCGTGCCCGCACGACGTGTTGGGGTACGACGACACCAACGGTGTCTACAAGCCGCTCCAGACCGAGGACTTCGGCGGCCCCGGCGACTGCAGCCACGGCGACAAGGCGTGCACGTCGTGTACGCGCGCGTGTCCGCGCTTTCGGGCGTGGGAACCCGAGATCGACACCTTCATGTTCGGGCGAGCGCGTGAGCCCGAGGAACTGAGCGGCGTCTTCAAGGACATCTGCCTGGCGCGCGCCTCGGATCCCGAATTGCACGAGGTCGGGCAGGACGGCGGGCTCGTCTCCGCGATGCTCGTCTACGCGCTCGAGCACGACATGATCGACGCCGCCCTCGTCTCGTACCTCGAAGGTGACGGCACGACGTGGAAGGCGATCCCGGGGATCGCGCGAACCCGCGCCGATGTCGTCGCGTCGGCCGGGAGTCGCTACACCTACTCGGCCAACACGCTCGCGTACCAGGACCTCGGGAAGGAAGACGAACGGATCGCCCTCGTCGGCATGTCGTGCCAGTCGTCGATCCCGCCGGTCATGAAACAGCGCAAGGCGGGCAAGGTCGCGCGGCGGCTCGCACTCAGCATCGGCCTCCTGTGCTCGAAGACATTCGACGACGCGATCTTCGAGGAGCTCTTCGAGGCGAAATACAGCCTGAAGAAGGCCGACATCAAGAAGATGAACATCAAGGGCGTCTTCCAGATCTGGATGCACAACGGCGACTACCACGAAGTCCCGCTCAAGGAATGCCATCAATGGACGCGCGAAGGCTGCAACCTGTGTCCCGACTTCGCGGCTGAGCACGCCGACATCTCCACCGGCGGAATCGGCAAGTACAACGACTGGACGCTCACGATCGTCCGCACCGATGCCGGGCGCGAGCTCATGGAACGCATGCTGGCCGATGGCGCGATCCAGATCCGGCCCGGTGACGACGACCCTGACGCGATCGCGCTGATGCACAAACTGTCGAAGAAGTCACGCAAACGCTGGCCGGAATTCGCAATCCCCGAGCCGCGGCTCGGCGTCTGATCGGGTGATGGTGATCGGGTGATGGTGATCGGGTGATCGTCGCCGCGACGACGACCGACCTGATGGATCGCTCGCGCATCACGTCCGCGATCCCGGAGGTGCGGTTCTCACTGGACGCGCCGGCCGACGTCGTCATCGTCGATCTCGCGCGCGGCGCGGCACGCGTCGCCGAGATCCGGATGGCCATGCCGGACGCCCGGATCGTCGGTTACGGCCCACACGTCGACGACCACACTGCCTCGGCAGCCCGGAATGCAGGCGCCGACGCCGTGCTCCCCCGTTCCCGCTTCTTCCGCGACCCCGCCGCCGCGATCGCGTCGCACGAATAGCCCGGCGCGGGCGACGATCGTCAGATCATCGGCCAGGGGTAGCAGTGATAGTCGTTGTCGGCTTCGGGGAACACGCCGGTGGCGAGGAGATGCTCGGTGCGGGCGCGCAACGCGTCGAGCTCGAATCGATCGAGGGTGTCGACAAGGTGCTCGGATACCTCGCCCGCACGCAGTTGCGCGGAGAAGCGGTGCAGATCGTGACACACCTCGGGAGGGATCGGCTCACCTCCGAACTCCCAGATCACCGTGCGGAGCTTCCACTGGGCATGGAACGACACCCCGTGATCGATGCCGAAGATCCGGCTGTCGGCCAACGCGCGCAGGCAATGACCACCCTTGCGGTCGGTGTTGTTGATCACGACGTCGAAGGCGGCCATGCGCCGGAACACATCGGCATGCGTATCCAGCAAGGTGAAGTACTGCTCCTCGGGATCGTGCTCCACGAACCGTTGCATCATCCCGATGCCGGCCGGCCCTTCGCGGAGGACAGTGTCGGGAACGAGATGCCAGTCGAGCGCCTCCGACACCTCGAATGCGGCAACCTCGCGATGGCACAGCGTGCCGCGTGCGAAGTCCCAGAGCGGTCGCTCTCCGCGCTGCGGTTTGTAGATCGCCAGCATCTCGTCATCATCAAGCGCGAGGTTCACGAGGAATGTCGCGTTGGACGACCACGGCATCCGGCCGAGCACGTCGACGGCGCCATCGCGCAAGAGCTCGCGCGCCCGGCGTTCGGAGACCGCCGTCACGGGCTCGTCAGTTCCAGCGCGGACAGATGTGCCCGTCGGGGTTCATCGGGAAGTCGCACAGCGGGCACTTCGGTCGGCCGCCCTCGACCGCCGCGACGCCATTGCGCATCATCACCCTGATCTGGGCGCGGGTGGCGTAGAGACGCGCGATCCTTCCCTCGACCTCGTCGGGCGGCGGGGGCGGATCTTCGTCCTCGTCGGCCGCGTCTTCGCGCAGCTCGATCAGCACGAGACCCCGCTCGGAGTCGTAGCCGATCCCGATGAGGCGCGCCCGGAACAGCGGCTCGACCTCGCGGACGGTCCCGCCACCGATCTCGAGTGCGCTGGGCGGTTCTTCGGGCTCTTCCTCTGCGATGCGGTCGAGGAACTGCTGCGCCTCGTCGGCAAGCAGCCGCACCTGTTCCTTTTCCACGAGCACCGACAGCACCGCGTCACCTTTGCGCGCCTGGATGACGAATGTGCGCTCTCCGGGACGGCCGAACGCGCCGGCCGCGATGTCGTCGACGGGGTCGAACTCGATGAGATCCGTCATGGTGCTGTCACCTGATCCGAGACCTTGCCGTCGGAAGCGTCGGGCTCCAGCACGAGGTCGTCGAGTCCGCCGGTGTCGTTGCACTTCACCATCATCACGCCGAAGGAGTGGAAGTCGAACACGGTGACCGACGCGGGCGAGACGTGTACCCGTTGGAACAAGTCGAGGTGCATCCCGCTGTAGTGAGCGATCGCGGACTTGATGGGGTCGGCATGGCTCACGACGACGACCGTCTCGTAGGGATGCCGGCTGATGACTTCGTCGAGAGCGGCAACGGTGCGCGACTGCATCTCGGTGATCGACTCGCCGTTCGGGAAACGCGCGCGGGACGGAGCGACCTGGACGACCTTCCATTCCTCGGTCTTGGCGAGGTCGGCGATCTTCCCACCGGTCCAGTCGCCGTAGTCGGCCTCGACGACGCCCGGTAGCGGTTGCACTTCGAGTGAGTGTCGGGCCGCGATCTGTTGCGCGGTCTGCGTCGTTCGTTCGATCGGGCTCGCGTACACCGCCGCGACCGGAAGCTTGGCGAGCCGTTGCGCGGTCGCCTCGGCTTGCCCGACTCCTTTTTCGGAGAGGTCGATGCCGGGCATGCGGCCGGAGAGCAGCGGGCCCGTGTGGGCCGTCACCGCGTGGCGCACGAGCACGAGACGCGTCGGCGCCTTCGGCTTCTCGGCCGGCGTCTCGTTCGCGGTGGTCGCGTCCTCGGACATGGCCGCCAAGATACCGGCCGTGATCCCGTACGATCTCCTGTGATGACCGACGTCCATCTCTCGCCCTCCGGCCCACCCGAGACCGTTCTGGATCCCGAGCCTGACGCCGCGCGTGAGGCATTGCGCGGCGCGCTCGCACAGGTCGACGGGCGGCGCGATGCGGTCGCCGACGTGTGCGCACGCTGGCCCCGATATCTCGACGCGTGGGCTCAGCTCGGTCGCCTCGGGCGTGACGACGTCGAGTCGTATGCGTACTTCCGCGTCGGCTACCACCGCGGCCTCGATCGGCTGCGCCAGTCCGGTTGGCGAGGATCCGGTTACGTGCGCTGGCGCTACGAGACGAACCGCGGATTCCTGCGTGCGCTCGACGGTCTACGCGGCGCGGCCGACGCGATCGGCGAACCCGACGAGGCGCAACGCTGCGCCGAATTTCTCCGGCAGCTGGACCCGGAGTACACGCCCGGCCGGGACTAGCGTCGTCCCGATCGAATCGCATCGCACTTTCGTCGGCGGTCACGCCGGGGCCTGGGGGTCGAAGACGTGAAGCGAGCACTCATCACCGGCATCACTGGTCAGGACGGGCGGCACCTCTCGCAATTCCTTGCCGGGAAGGGCTACCAGGTGTTCGGGTTGGTGCACGGCCAGGCGAATCCGAAGATCGAGATGGTGCAGAACGAGAATCCGGCGCTCGAGCTGCTGGAGGGCGATCTGCGCGACCTGTCCTCGCTGATCGCGGTCGTCGAACAGGTGCAGCCCGACGAGGTGTACAACCTCGGGGCGATCAGCTTCGTGCAACTCTCGTTCAAGCAGGCCGAGCTGACCGCCGAGATCACCGGGCTCGGCGTCCTGCGAATGCTGGAAGCGGTGCGCATCGTCGGCGGTACCGACAACAACCCGATCCGCTTCTACCAGGCGTCGTCGTCCGAGATGTTCGGCAAGGTGCAGCAGACGCCGCAGACGGAGCGGACGCCGTTCCACCCGCGCTCGCCGTACGGCGTCGCCAAGGTGTTCGGTCACTACACGACGCTCAACTATCGCGAGGCGTACAACATTCACGCGAGCAGCGGCATCCTCTTCAACCACGAGGGGCCCAAGCGCGGACTCGAGTTCGTGACGCGCAAGGTGACGAGCTCCGTCGCGCGCATCCAGCTCGGTCTCCAGGAAGTCATCACGATGGGCAACATCGACTCATCGCGCGACTGGGGATACGCGGGCGACTACGTCGAGGCGATGTGGATGATGCTCCAGCAGGATCAGCCCGACGACTACGTCATCGCCACTGGTGAGACCCACACGATCCGCGACCTGCTCGACGTCTCGTTCCGCCACGCGGGCATCGGCGACTGGGCGCCGTACGTGAAGCAGGACCCTCGCTTCTACCGGCCCGCCGAAGTCGACCTGCTCATCGGCGACGCCTCGAAGGCGCACACCAAGCTCGGCTGGAAGCCGCGTGTGAGCTTCGAGGAGCTCGTGCGCATGATGTACGAGCACGATCTCGCCGAAGAGAGCGCGAAGGCCGGACTCTGAGCCTCAGCGCACCACGGTGCGCGCCGCGCGTGCCAACGCGTGCTCGGCTTCGTCCACGATCTGGCGAACGAGATCACCCGCCGGCACCAGCGCGTTGACCGCTCCGACGCCCTGGCCCGACGGGTAACACTCCTTGTCGGGGTCGACCGGCGTGTTCTCGTCACCGCCGAGATGGAGCGCGTTCGCGGCGACGGCCTTGCCCATCTGCTCCGGGAACTTGCTCAGCTCCTCCGGGTGTTCCTCGATGTGCTGCGTCCACTCGTTGCGCAGCGCTCGCAACGTCTTGCCCGTGAAACCGCGCGATATCACCGTGTCGTCCTCGTGCGCGCGCAGGAGCGCGTCCTTGTAGCCGGTCACCGTGCGCGCTTCCGGAGTGGCGATGAACCTCGTGCCCAACCAGACGCCGTCGGCGCCGAGGGCGATCGCGGCCGCAAGCCCGCGCCCGTCGAATATCCCGCCCGCCGCGACGACGGGCGCGCGTGCGCCGACCGCGTCGACGATCTGCGGCACGAGAGGCATGGTCGCCACCGTCCCGGTGTGGCCGCCCGCCTCGGTTCCTTGCGCGATCACGAAGTCGCAGCCGGCTTCGACTGCCGCGATCGCGTGCCGGACCTTGCCGCACATGCTCGCCACGAGCACGTTGCCGCCGTGCAACACCTTGATCACGTCGCGGGGCACACCGAGTCCGGCGACGAAGAGTGACGCGCCGCCTTCGACGACCTTGTGCGCGTCGTCGACCATGCGTTCGGGCAACGCGGCGAGCAGGTCGACACCGAACGGCTTGTTGGTCAGCTTGCGGACTCCGAGCATCTCGTCGTCGAGTTGCTGCGAGGACATCGTCGCCGCGCCCAGCGTGCCGAACCCGCCCGCGTCGGAGACGGCGGCGACGACACGGTGATACGACACGCCGCCCATACCGGCGAGCATGACGGGATGTTCTATGCCGAGCATCTCGGTGAGGCGGGTGCGCATCCGGCAAGTGTCCATTAGGGTCGACGGCGTGAGCAACCCGCGCGTGGGTGTGATCATGGGCAGCGACTCCGACCTGCCCACCATGCAGGGCGCGATCGACGTCCTGGTGGAGTTCGGCGTGGCCTACGAGGCCCGGGTCGTCTCGGCGCACCGCACGCCGGAGGCGATGCTCGAGTACGCCCGCGCCGCCGCCGACCGGGGCCTCGAGGTGATAATCGCGGGCGCGGGCGGCGCCGCCCACCTGCCGGGGATGACCGCGTCGATGACCCCGCTACCCGTCATCGGAGTGCCCGTCGCGCTGAACCAGCTCGACGGCCTCGATTCGTTGCTGTCGATCGTGCAGATGCCGGCAGGCATCCCGGTTGCCACCGTCGCGATCGGCAACGCGCGCAATGCCGGGTTGTTGGCCGTACGTATCCTCGCCACGGGTGACGAGAAGCTGCGCGCGGCAATGGTGCGGTATCAGTCCGACCTCGCACAACAGGTGCGCGAGAAGGACGCGTCCGTCCGCGAGCGGTTCGAGTCCTGACTCATCCATCCGACGGAATTATTCGGTCGAGATCGCGCGCAGGACGTCGAGCTTCGCGGCCCGGCGAGCCGGGAAGATCGCCGCGCCGACACTCGCGACCGCGAGGATGATCACGACGACGAGCAGCTGCCCGGGCGCGATGGCGAAGCTGTTGAAACCCTGGTCCTTCAGCGCCCGGACGACACTCCAGCCGAACAGCAACCCGATCGCGAGTCCGTTGATCGTGCCGAGCAGTGAGATGATCACCGACTCCCATCGGATCGCGGAGCGGACCTGCGAACGCGACATGCCGACGGCGCGCAAGAGGCCGAGCTCACGGGTGCGTTCCGTGATCGAAAGCGCCAGCGTGTTCGCGATCCCGATGAGGGCAATGAACAGCGCGAGGAAGAGCAACAGGTAGACGAGGGCGACGAAGCCGTTGATCTGCTTCTCGCGATCGGCCTTGAATTGCGCGTCATCGAACACCTTCGCGTTCGGGTACGACTTCGTGACCGACTCGATGGCCTGGCGCCCCTGATCCGGTGATACGCCCGGTTTCAGGTTCACGAACACGGAGGAATCGAGCTGGTCGGTGAAGTTCTTCTCGTAGCTCGCGAGGGAGATGTAGTAATCGCCGAAGGTGTTCTTGCTGTAGATGAACTGAACTTTCAGCGTCTGAACGCCCGTCTTGACGAACGTCACGGGGATCGTGTCACCGAGCTTCCAGTGGTGATCGTCGGCCTTCCGCTTGGAGACACCGATGCCGTCAGGAGTCAGCGACCGCAGTGACCCGGCCACGTCTCCGAGGTTGAATAGCTTGGCGCCCGCCACGGGATCCACCGAGTTCACGGTGGTACGGCTGTTGTTGATGCCGACATCGCCGACCCGAAGTCCTGTCGAGGCGTCGACCTCGGGCAGGGCCGCGATCTGCTCGGCGAGCTTCGGGCTGAGCCCGATCCCGGGCGCGAAGTTGCCGGGCCCCTGCACGATGAAATCGGTGCCGAGCTGCTGGTCGACCGCGCTCGAGATCGTGGCTTTCGCCGACGCCGCAAAGATCGTGATGAAGCCGACGAGCGCGACCCCGATCAGCAGTGCGGTCGCGGTCGTCGCGGTCCGCTTCGGGTTGCGCGCCGCGTTCTGGCGGGCGAGGGTCCCGGTCATTCCCTTGATCTTGGGCAGGGGTGCCGCGATGACGAGACTCAACGCCCGCGCGAACAGCGGACCGAGCACGAATGCGCCGACGAACACGAGCGCGGCACCGAGCCCGACGTACGCGATCGCGTTCCCCGGGTTGGCGAACAGCCCGAAGAACAGCAGACCGATACCGATCAGCATCCCCCCACCGCCGATCGCGAGCCGGACGCCTCGGCGCGGCGGGCGCTCGATCGCGACGTCACGGAGTGCGGCAACCGGAGGAACGCGCGCGGCCTGGCGAGCAGGCACGACTGCGGAGAGAACGGTGACGACGAAGCCGACGAGCAGGCCCGCGATGATGGCGACCGGACGGACGACAACTCCCGTCGACGGCAGGTCGAAGCCGATCGCGCTCATCGCCGCCTTCAACCCGATCGCGAGAAGGACTCCGGACGCGACACCCACCGCCGAAGCGAGCAGGCCGATGACAACCGATTCTCCGAAGACCTGACCCATGACCTGACGTTGACTGGCCCCGATCGCACGCAGTAGCGCCATCTCGCGAGTGCGTTGCGCGACCACGATCGAGAACGTGTTGTAGATGATCACGGACCCGACCACGAGCGAGATCAACGCGAAGATCAGCAGCGCGACGTTGAAGAAGCTGAGTTGCTTCTGCAACGCATCCTGATTCTCCTTGGTAATCTGCTTGCCCGTCAGTACCTGGTACTGACCGAGCTCCTGCGAGGCGAGCGACTTCTGAATGTTGTTCTGCAGCTGCGTCTGCGACACGCCCGGCGCGGCCTTGACGGAGATCTGTGAATACTGGCCGGGCGCGTTCGCGAGCTCTTGGGCACGCGGGATGGTGAAGAGCGTCGCGGACGCACCCACGAGACTGTTCGCGTCGCCGAATTTCACGATTCCCGTGAGGTGATAGGTCTTCGGCGCCGCCGTCGTCAGGATCCGCACCGGGTCTCCGACGCTGAGCTTCGCCGCGTCGGCCGTGTTCCGGTCGATGGCGACCTCGTCGTCACTCGTCGGGCCGCGGCCCTCGACGAGATGGAACACGCTGAGCTGCGAGCTCGGGTGGTAGCCGAATCCGAGCGTCGGCGGTCCGTTGCCCGGGTTCCCGACCGCCTTGCCGTCCTTGCCGACCACCTGCGCATACGCGATCTGCACGTCGCCCTCGGCTTGAGCGACTCCGGGCGCCTGCCGGACAGCGTCGAGGAGCGACTGCGGAACGTTCGGGCGTTCGCCCGTACCGAAGTCGCTGCTCAAGCGCTGCTGCGCGCGCACGACGGCGTCGGTGTTCTTGTAGATGTTCGTGAAGAGGTCGTCGAACGTCTTCCCGATCGTGGCGGTGAGAACGAGCGTTCCCGAGACGAACGCGACGCCGAGCACGACCGCGACCGCGGTGAGGACGAAGCGAAGTTTGTTCGCGGCGAGTCCCCGCCGCGTGACCTTCCACATGGCCCGCGCTCCTCAGTCCCCGAGCTCGCGCATCTTGTCGAGGATGGCGTCAGGATTTGGCTCTCGGAGCTCGTCGACGATCCGGCCGTCGGCGAGGAACACGACACGATCGGCGTACGAGGCTGCCTTCGGATCGTGCGTGACCATCACGATCGTCTGGTGGAACTCGGTCACGGCGCGACGCATGAAGTCGAGGATCTCCCCGCTCGCACGCGAATCCAGGTTTCCCGTCGGCTCGTCGGCGAAAATCACCTCGGGTCGAGAAGCGAGCGCGCGCGCAACGGCGACTCGCTGCTGCTGACCACCCGAGAGCTCCGACGGGCGATGCGACAAGCGATCGCGCAGCCGGACCGTGTCGATGATCTGATCGACCCACTGCTGCTCTTCAGACCGGCCTGCAAGCGCGGCGGGAAGGGTGATGTTCTCGAGCGCGGTCAACGTCGGGATGAGGTTGTAGGTCTGGAAGACGAAGCCGATACGGTCGCGGCGGACTTTCGTCAGCTCCTTCTCCGAAAGTGTGCTGATGTCGAGGTCGCCGAGGAAGACCTTTCCGCCCGTCAACCGGTCGAGACCGGCGAGGCAGTGCAGGAGCGTCGACTTGCCCGAGCCCGACGGGCCCATGATCGCCGTGTATTGCGCGCGTCCGAAGTCGACGGCGATCTCGTCGAGCGCGCGCACGGCGGTTTCACCGGAGCCGTAGATCTTCGACGCATCGACCGCCCGAGCTGCGAGTGTGGCGGTGGGGGGAACCGTGGTTGTCACGTGGGCCACCTTACGGTGCTCGGAGTTGGACTTCTATCGGGGTTTTCCCCGAGGCACCCTCAAGGACCCGGGTCCTCCGCTCGGGCGGAAACGTGCTCGGACGCGTCGCCGGAATGGGCGCGGGCGGAGAGCTCGGAATCGACGGCGTCCGCCCGCCGGCCGAGCCAGATGAACCACACGACCCCGAAGATGCACAAGACGATCGACAACAACAGGTTGAAGCGAACGCCGAAAATGCGCGTCGCGTTGTCGATGCGCAGCGACTCGAACCACGTCCGGCCGAACGTGTACATCGCGATGTAGAGCGCGAAGACCTGACCCTGTTTGAGGCGGAAGCTTCGCTCGACATAGAGCAGCGTGCCGAACACGATCAGGCACCACAATGACTCGTAGAGAAACGTCGGGTGAAAGGTCGCGTACTGCGTGAAGCCCGGTGGGCGGTGCGCGAGGTCGATCTCCAGCCCCCAAGGCAGCCGCGTCGGTCTTCCGAACAGCTCCTGGTTGAAGTAGTTCCCCCAGCGGCCGACCGCCTGCGCGAGGACCACGCCGGGAGCGATGACGTCCATGAGCAGGAGCGCGTCGAGGTGACGGCGGCGGGCGAGGACCACCACGGCGATCGCGCCGGCGCCGACCGCGCCCCAAATCGAGAGCCCGCCCTTCCAGATCTCGACGGTGCCGACGATTCCGCCTGCACTCCAGTTGTATCCGGTGAAGAGGTGATAGATGCGCGCGCCGACGACGCCGGCAATAACAACCGGGATCACGATCGCGTTGAAGTCCTTGGCGTCGCGGCCGGTTCGAACCCAGCGCGTCTCGGCGACCTTGACCGCCGCGAGCACACCGATCGCGAGCATCAGCCCGTATGCGTGCAACGGCACTGGGCCGATGTGCACGATGCCGTCCTTCGGGCTCGGGATGAACGCCAGCGTCACGGGCCAGATCGTATGACGAGGGGTTCAAGTCCGAGATGGCGGACGGTCGATGCTGTAGATCGTGAAGGGCCGACTCATCGCCGCCGCGCTTGCCATCGGCATCGTTTCGGCCGCTTGCAACGTCCCCAAGCCGCTGCCGGCTCCGCCCACGGGCGGGGGCGCCTCGGGCGGGGCTCCGGCCGCGGGTGCCGGCCCGACCCTGGCGGGCTGTCCGATGTTTCCCGCCAGCAACGCCTGGAACCAGAGGATCGACTCGCTGCCCGTTCTCGCCGACTCGCAGACGTTGATCGCGAACATCAGCTCACCCGGCAAGACCAACCTCCACCCCGACTTCGGAGGCGGCGGCGCGTACGGGATCCCGTTCATGGTGGTCCCGGCGACGCAGCCGAAGGTGCCGATCAATTTCACCGCGTACGGCGACGAAAGTGATCCCGGCCCGTACCCGATCCCGGCGAACGCGCCGGTCGAGGGCGGCTCGGCGAGCGACGGAGATCGCCACGTGCTCGTCATGCAGCAGGGCACGTGTCATCTCTACGAGCTCGGACGCGCGTTCTGGCAGGGCGACCACTGGAACGCCGATGTCGGCGTGAACTGGAACCTGAAGTCGAACGCGCTGCGACCGCTCGGTTGGACGTCGGCCGATGCCGCGGGGCTGCCGATCCTTCCGGGGCTCGTCCGGTACTCGGAGGTCGCGGCCGGGCACATCGATCATGCGGTGCGGTTCACCGTGCCCGCGACGCAGAAGGGCTACATCTTCCCGGCGACTCACTACGCGTCTTCGTCGACGAATCCGTCGTTGCCGCCGATGGGTTTGCGGCTGCGGCTGAAGGCGAGCTTCTCGCTCGCGGGATTCCATGGCGAGTCGCTGGTGATCCTGAAGGCGCTCAAGACGTACGGGATGATCGTCGCCGACAACGGATCGTCCTGGTACATCACGGGGGCGGCCGATCCGCGGTGGAACGATGACGACCTGGATCAGCTGAAGACGGTGCCGGGCTCCGCGTTCGAGGCCGTGAACACGGGGCCGATCCACCACTAGGCGCGGGCCGCCGGCGGAGGGGGCGGCCGACCGCCGCCTCCGGCCCCGCGCGGAATTCTGCGTCGCGAAGATTCTTCGAAAGATTCTCCGCAACGGCGGGAGCAGGGCATATCAGCCGAGAGCGGGGATTTGTCACGCGGTTCGGAGAAATAAGCTCGCACGGCGACGCCGCGGTTTCGAGCGCGTAGAGAGGTCGGGCCATGATCGACATCCGCCGTGCCAACGAGCGCTTTCACACCCACATCGACTGGCTCGACTCCTGGCACAGCTTCAGCTTCTCGAACCACTACGACCCGAAGAACACTCACCACGGCCTGCTGCTCGTCCTCAACGACGACGTCATCGCGCCCGGTGGCGGATTCGGAACTCATCCACACAAGGACATGGAGATCATCACCTGGGTCCTCGAAGGTGCGCTCGAACACCGCGACAGCGCCGGCCACGAAGGCGTCATCACTCCCGGCGTCGCGCAGCGCATGAGCGCCGGCCGCGGGATCCGCCACTCCGAGCAGAACGCCAGCCGCGACGAGCCCGTGCGGCTGCTCCAGATGTGGGTCCCGCCCGACACGCCCGACATCGCACCCGGCTATGAGCAGCGCGACATCAGCAGTCAGAAACGCGACAACGAGTTGTTCGCACTCGCTTCGGGGCGTGAGCCCGACGCCGCCATCACCCTCCATCAACGCGATGCGACCCTCTGGGTCGCATCGCTGAACGAGGGTGCGACCGTGACCGTCCCCGGCGCGCCCTTCGTCCACGTCATGGTCTCGACCGGAAGCGCGGCACTCGCCGGCGGCGGTGCGCTCGCCGCAGGCGACGCGGTCCGGCTCACCGATGCCGGCGCGCTCGACCTCGCCGCCACCGCCGACGGCACCGAGGTCACGATCTGGGAGATGTGGGCCGACCTCGACGTCGGCTGACCCGACCCGAACACCAGGGCGCCGCGCGCCCGCTATTTCACGAGCCGGGAAAGGCGCCGGTCGGCCAACACCTTCCCGCCCGTCTGGCAGGTCGGGCAGTACACCACCTCGTGCGATTCGTACGAGACCCGCCTGAGGTCGGAGCCGCACTCGGGACACGGCAAGCCCGCCTTGCCGTGCACAGTGAAGTGCTCCCCCAACTTGTTGGCCGACAGCCCGCCCGTCCGCGAACGCTCGCGCGCGAGCCCCTCGGCCAGCACTTCCTGTAGTGCGGCGAGGAGTCGCTCGCGCTCGTCGGCCTTCAACGACTTCAACGACGCGTACGGCGAAAGGTGCGCCCGGTGGAGAATGTCGTCCGCGTAGCCCCGGCCGACACCGGCGACCGTTCGCTGGTCGCGCAGGATCGTGTGGATGCGACGGCCGTCGTCGGACGAGCGGAACCACTCCGCGAACGCCGCGCTGGTCGCCTCCGGTCCGACCTTGTCGACCGGCCCCGCATCACCGGGGGCAAGCACCCACCAGCCGGCCTTACGCTCGGTTCCGAACTCGCGCAGCAACACGGCGCGGTCGCCCGAGAACCTCCAGCGAACGACGGCACCCTTCGGGCGGGTCCGTTTCGGCGGTTCCTCGAAGTCGAGCCGGCCCGCCTGCGACAGATGGAACATGACGCGCAGACCGCTGTCGAAATGGAGCGTCACGTACTTTGCGCGCCGGCCGACCTCGACGAGCGCTGCGCCGACCAGGGCCTCCGGCGGCGGCTCGACCGTCTTCAGTCCCGTGAAACCGAGTGGCTCGTAGCCTTCGAACGTCGCTCCCGCGAGCCACTCGCCGACGCGTTCGGCCAGGGCCTGCATCTGCGGTGCTTCGGGCATGAGCCGCGCGACCCGCGCTACGCGCCCGACGCGCCCGGCGCGCCCGACGCGCCCGACGCGCCCGGCGAGTCGGCGTAGGTCGCGGCGCCCTGCGTCCAATCCGGGCCGTTCCCCCAATCGAGCCGGGTGCGCTTGTGCCGGTGGTCGGGATCGAACTTCTTGCACGCGTCGGCGTACTGCTTGAAGGTCGCCGTGCCCTCGGGCAACGACCAGAAGTCCTCTTCCAGAGAGAACCGACCGTCGCCCGCGTACTGCAGCACCGTCATGCCGGGAAAATCGATCGGAGCCGCGCCCGGCTCGGGATTGTCCCGGCGGTTCTGCATGTACACGACGACGCGGCCGTCGTCACCCACCATGTGCCATTCGTACGCGGTGTAGATCTCGCCGTAGTCGGCCATCGTGGGATTGATCCACGCCCGCACAGCCTCGCGTCCCTGCTTGTTGCCCAGCACGTGCTCGATATACGTGACATCGTCGGTGAAACACGTGTCGCACCAAGCGTCCCAGCTCTCGCCGACAGCACCAAGCGTCCAATACGTGCGGAACGCCGCTTCGACTTCATCGTGATCGAAGTTCATGCGCCCAACGCTAGGGCACTCGATCACAGGGTCGACAGCCCACCGTCCACCGCGAGGATCTGACCAGTGATGTAGCTGGCGTCGTCGCTCAACAAGAACACGACCGGCGCCGCGACCTCCCATGCCGTTGCCTGCCGGCCCAGCGGTACCGGCGTCCGGCCGCGAGCGGGGCGCCCCTGAGTCGCGCGGCGGCCGAGCGGCGTGTCGATCAACCCGGGTGCGATCACGTTTGCCCGCACTCCGCGCCGTGCACCTTCGAACGCGACATGCCTGCTCAGACCGGCCAACGCGGCCTTGGTGGTGTCGTATGCGGGGATTCGGGTGCCCGGTCGCAGCCCCGCGACCGACGAGATGAACACGATCGCGCCGCCTTCGCCCATGAGCGGGAGCGCGGCGCGGCAGACGAGAAAGTGCGCGCGCACGTTGACCGCGTGCACCGCGTCCCATTCGTCGACGGAAGTGCCGTCGAGTCCTCGGCCGAGCCCGATGCCGACGTTGCAGACGACGCCGTCGAGGCCGCCGAGCATCCCCGCCGCGTCCTCGACGAGGCGCGCGCAATCGCCCTCGTCCGTGACGTCGGCGACGATCACCCCGGACCGGCCACCTTCCGCTTCGACGAGACGCGCCGTCTCACGTGCGGCTCCCTCGTCGACGTCGGCGCAGGCAACGGCCGCACCCTCGCGCGCCGCAAGCACCGAGATCGCCCGCCCGTTGCCGATCGGCGCGTCGGGATCATCGGACGGGCGCGTACCCGCGCCGACCACGAGAACCCGCCGACCCTCGAGCCGCTTGGTCATCAGGCCCGCGCCCGAGACGTCCGCACGGGCGGGAGTGTACGTTTCGCGCCCGTGTCCTCTCTCGTGGATGTCGCACCCGCATTCGTCGAGATGGCGCATCGCATCGTTTGGTGCTCCGTCGCGACCGTCGACCATCAGGGCCGTCCCCGCTCGCGGATCCTCCACCCACTCTGGGAGTGGGACGGCCGCGCGCTCGCCGGCTGGATCGCCACCGGCCCGACGCCAACCAAGCGCGCCCACCTGCAGCACAGCCCGTTCGTCTCGTGCAGCTACTGGACCGACAGCCACGACACGTGCATCGCGGAATGCCGGGCGATCTGGCATTTCGACGACGAGACCCGCACGGCGGTGTGGGACAAGTTCGTCAACGCGCCCGCCCCGGTGGGCTACGACCCCGCGATCGTCCCCGCGTGGGACAAGCCGACCTCCGACACCTTCGCCGCGCTGCGGCTCGAGCCGTGGCGGGTGCGCGTGTTCCCGGGCACCCGGCTGTTGAGCGGCGGGACCGCCGGCGAGATTCTCATCTGGCAGAGCTGACCGCGGCCGGCGCGGCCCGGCCGCCCGCCCCGAAGGAGACGGTCAGGCGCGCCGCCGCTTCTCCTCGAGTCGGCGGCGAACCACGTCGCGGCGTTCCTGCACATCGCGATACGTCAACTTGTCGACGCCCGGCACTCCCATCGCCGCCTTGATCGCTTCCATGTCGAACTGGTTCGCGATCTCCGGGTCGAGGCCGAGCTCCGCCGCGAGTCGCGCGCCATGGCGCATCGCGATCTCCGCGTGCACCTGTTGGACTTCGCCGAGAATGTCGAGGTCCGGAGCGAGGCGTGCGATCGCGCCGTCGAGGAACATCATGTTCTTCACGAAGAGCATGAGCTCTTTCGGAGCGCGTGCCCCGTAGGCGAGCAGCTTCTTGGTCAGGTCCTGCAGCTCGTGAACGAGCTCGTCCGCCGAGAGTGTGGTCGGATCGATCGTCCGGTCGAGCCCGAGATCGCGGAACACTGCGGCGAGGTCGGTGTCGGGCGGGAACGCCCCGAGGTCGCGGAGCGCGCCGAGCTGCGCCATGGTGTCCCCGCTGGTCGCGCCGACGAGCAACATCAAAAAGGCCATTCGTTTGGTCTCATCGAGGCGTCCGGTGATCCCGAAATCCATCAAGACGGTGCGGCCGTCGGGGCGCACCATCAGGTTCCCGCCGTGCAGATCACCGTGGAAGACGCCGTACAACATCGCGCCCTCCATGAACGACACCAGGCCGGCGTGCAGGACCGCCTCCGTGTCGACGCCGGCCTCGCGCATCGCCTGCACGTCGTCCCAGGGGATCCCGTCGAGCCGCTCCATCACGAGCACGCGGCGCGTCACCAATTTGGGATGCGGTCTCGGCACGATCGTCGCGCGCTGTTCCGTCTCGGCGAGCACGCGCGCGATGTCGAGCATGTTCTCCGCCTCGAGGCGGAAGTCGAGCTCTTCGACGATCGTTTCCGCGAACAGCTCGATCAGCGCCGGCGGGTTCGCGAGGGCGGCGACCGGAATTCGGCCGACGAGATGCGGAGCGAGCCACGACATCGCCTCGATGTCCTCGCGGACGAGCCGGGCGATCTGCGGGCGCTGCACCTTGACGACGACGTCCTCACCTGTGCGCAGACGCGCCGCGTGCACCTGCGCGATCGACGCGGCCGCGATGGGAGTCCGCTCGAACGACGAGAAGACGTCGTCGAGCGAGTGGCCCAGCTCGACTTCGACGACGCGGCGTACGTCCTCGAACGCCTCGGGCGGCACGCGATCGCGCAACAGCTTGAACTCGGCGACGAGCTCCTCGGGGAAGAGGCCCTCGCCACCCGACACGATCTGTCCGAGCTTGATGTACGTCGGTCCGAGGTGCCCGAACGCCACCCGCAGCCGCCGCGAGAGATCGCGCCGGGAGTACGGGGGGCCCTTGCGGCGGGCGCCCACCGCCCACACGGCGAGCGCGCTGCCGACCCGGCCGACGACGAGGGCCAGCCGGCGCAGCGGCGGCACGCGGCCCGTTTCCATCCACCGCGGGTACTCGGCGCGGGCTTGGTCGCGGCGCCGGTCGAGGTCACGGCGCCAGGTCATCGAGTCGGGCTCCACGAGCCAGGGCCCGTGATCGGTGAACGACCCGATCGCAAGATCGGCGGCGGGCGGGTCGTCGGTCATCCGGAAACGATAGGGGCGCCGGGGAGGTGTGACCCTCCCTCGGCGCCCCGAGATTGGCTGCGCGCGAATGCAATCGCTCGCCGTGCGCCTCCTATTGCAGGCCCCCGCAGCGGCCGCCCCAGGGCGCGGAGCCTTCTTGATGGAACAAGAAGAGTGCGAGCTGGTCCTGGTCGGCGGGCGACGCCGCGGCCGGATCCACACCCACGAGGTCGGGGCGTCCCGCCGCGCGAGCGATGTTGTTCCACGTCGACTGCAGGAACTGGTAGGCGCCGTGGTACACCCCGTCCGGACTGACCGCGCGGTATCCACCGGCGGTGTCCGACTCGTGCGCGCGGGTGCACCGCAGGAACGCGTCCTGCGACGGCGACTCGGAAGCCACCGCCGACGGCGGCACGAAGGAGCGGGCGAGCCAGACACCATGACCGCGGCGCGTAGCGATCGCGACCACGGGATGCTGATTCGCGAACAGGTCGATCGGAGCCGCGAACGACGCCGCGCCGCCGAAGCCCGCAACGCTGCCGTCGCTCCGAGCGACCTCGTAGCCGCGGCCGCTCGGCGGAACCGCGATACCTGTCGCGAGGTGGACCCCGTCCTTGGCCGAGCCGCCGAAGCGCGCGTCGCCGAAGGCGAACACGCCACCGTCGGCGGCGAGGAGGTAGTAGCCGTAGCCCGACGCGGTGCGCGCCATGGCAACGATCTCGGCGCCGTGCCGAACCGACGTCGCCGCACCTTCGAAGGCGGCATCACCGAAGGAGAACACGCCGCCGTCGGAACCCACCAGCCAGTACCCGTGACCGGACGGCGTCGCCACGATCGCGACGATCGGCGCGATCGCGGCCGCCGGGTTGCCGAGCGACCCGTAGAAGCCGGCGTCACCGAAGGAGAAGACCCCACCGTCGGAGCCGACGAGCCAGTATCCCCGGCCGCTCGGTGTGGCCGCCATACTGACGATCGGACGTGCGAGCGTGATTGCGCCGAGCGATCCATGGAAGCCGGCGTCGCCGAACGTGAATACACCACCGTCCGCGGCGGCAACCCAGTAGCCGTGGCCGCTCGGTGTGGCCGCCATCGCGACGTAGTTCTCGTTCAACTGCGAACCGGTGGCCGGTCCGAGCGCCGGAGCACCCCCGACCGCGCGGACGGTGTTGGCGAGCGGGTCGACGACCGCGCTCGGCGCACCGCTCGCGCTGGAGAACATCGCGCCGCCGGCGACCAGGACCGCGAGTGTCGCCGCGATCAGCCCGAACGACGAGATCG
>Ga0335085_10002221_pt1 | contig 37038 bp, 40 predicted proteins | sample Lox_Sample_45_FD_206712 | JGI IMG/M metagenome (GOLD analysis project Ga0335085, IMG submission 206712) | Soil microbial communities from Loxahatchee National Wildlife Refuge, Florida, United States - Lox_Sample_4.5 | ecosystem: Environmental > Terrestrial > Soil > Wetlands | place: USA...
ACCGCGCGGTGGCGCATCAGCGCGGCCGCGCAGGCCTTCGTGAGGATGTCGGTCAGCGTCGGCCTGGGAACGCCCTCCGCGACGGTCTCGGCAAGGCGCGCGTGCAGCTCCTGCGCCCGGGTCATGTCGGCGGACATGGAGATCTGGAAGGCCGGCGCCTCCCACGCCTCCGTCAGCCGGCGGGCGACCGTGCGGCGAATCGACGAGAGCTGCTCGACCTCGACCTCGCCCGAGGGAGCCGGCAGCGCGGCCGGCGAGGCGGACGGCGGGGCGAGGCTCGGCTGGGCAGCCCCGCGCTCGACGTCCTCGGCGACGATCCGCCCTTCCGGGCCGGTGCCGGTGAGCGCCGCGAGCTCGATCCCGCGCTCGCGTGCGATCCGGCGTGCGAGCGGCGAGGCCTTGACGCGGCCGCCGTCGGCCTGAACCGCCTGGAGCGGAGCCTCGACCGCCCCCTCGACGGCCTGGGGCGCCGGCTCCGACGCCGCGACGGGTGCCGGGGCCCCCGCCGGCTCCTCGATCTCCGGGGCGTCCTCGCCCTCCTCGCCGATCACCGCGATCGTGCCGCCGACCGGGACCTCGCCCTCCTCGACCGCGATCTTCAGCAGCACCCCGGAGAAGTCGGCCTCGACCTCCTGCGTCACCTTGTCGGTGTCGAGCTCGTACAGCGGCTCGCCCTTCTCGACGCGGTCGCCCTCGTGCTTGAGCCACTTGACGATCGTCCCTGACTCCATTCCCTGGCCCAGCCGCGGCAGCTTGACCTCGTTAGCCACGGCCGACCGTCCTCCGGATCGCCTCGAGCACGTCCGCCGCGTGCGGCACGACGTAGTCCTCCATCACCGGCGCGAACGGGATCGGGGCGAAGCGGGAGCCCACGCGCTCGACCGGCGCGTCGAGCCAGTCGAACGCCTGCAGCTGGACGACCGCAGCGACCTCCGCGCCGAACCCCATCCGCGTGACCGCCTCGTGCGCAACCACGCAGCGGTTCGTCTTCTTGACGGACGCGACCAGAGCCTCCTCGTCGAGCGGCTGCAGCGTCCTCGGGTCGAACACCTCGACCGAGATCCCCTCGGCCTCCGCCTCGCCGGCCGCCGCGAGCGCCTCGTGCACGAGCCTTCCGGTCGCGACGACGGTCACGTCCATTCCCTCCCGGTGCACCCGGCCCTTCCCGATCGGGATCGGCTCGAGCTCGTCCGGGACCTCCTCCTTGATCCCGTACAGCGTCCGGTGCTCGAAGAACATCACCGGGTTGTCGTCGTAGATCGACGACCAGAGCAGGCCGCGCACGTCGGTCGGCGTCGAGGCGAAGACGACCTTCAGCCCGGGCACGTGGACGAACCACGCCTCCAGCTGCTGCGCGTGCTGCGCGCCCGGCGACCAGCCGGCGCCGCCCTGCGTGCGGATCGTCAGCGGCACCTTCAGCTGGCCGCCCGACATCGAGCGGTGCTTGGCCGCCTGGTTGACGATCTGCTCCATCGCCAGCGTCGTGAAATCCTCGTACATGACCTCGACCACCGGCCGCATCCCCTGCATCGCGGCCCCGATGCCCGCGCCGACGATCGCCATCTCCGAGATCGGCGTGTTGCGCACGCGGTCGGGCCCGAACTCCTCGAGCATCCCCGCGGTCACGCCCATCGAGCCGCCCATCTCGGCGATGTCCTCACCCATGACGAAGACGTCGCCGTCGCGCCGCATCGCCTCGGAGAGAGCGTCGCGAACCGCCTCGCGGTAGCTCAGCTCAGGCATCCGAGGCGACGCTTGTCGGCGCCGCCTTCAGGACGTGCGGGCTTCGCCCGCGCGTCCGTCTGCGCCGCCAATCGACAACGGATGGACTTGCGCTACGCATAGACGAACTTCAACGCGTCCTCGGGCTTCGGGTCGGTGCCGCTCTTCGCGAACTCGACCGACGCCTCGACGAGCTCGTGCGCCTCGCGGTCGAGCGCCTCGTAGTCCTCGTCCGCGATTCCCGAGCTCTCGCGCAGCCTCTGGATCGGGTCCTGCGTCTCGACGACCTCGTGGAACTCGTCCTTGTCGCGGTAGATCTGCGGGTCGCCGACGTAGTGGCCGACGAGCCGGTACGTGTTCGCGAGCAGGAAGACCGGGCCCTTGCCGTCGCGCGCGTACTTGAGCACGCGTCCCGCCGCGCGGTGCACGGCCTCGACGTCCTGGCCGTCCACGGTAATCGTGTGCATCCCGTACGCGGCGGCGCGCTTGCTCAGGTCTTCGATCGGCAGCTGCTGCACGGCCGGAGTCGACTCGGCCCAGTGGTTGTTCTCGCAGACGAACACGGCCGGGACCTTCCAGAGCTGCGCGAGGTTCAGCGACTCGTGGAACGTCCCGATGTTCGTCGCCCCGTCGCCGAAGAACGCGACCGCCACGCGCGGCTCGCCGCGGAGCTTGAACGCGAGCGCGGCGCCGGTGATCGCGGGCAGGCCGCCGCCCACGACGGCGTTCGCCCCGAGGTTTCCACGCTCGACGTCGTAGAGGTGCATCGACCCGCCGTAGCCGTGCGAGCAGCCCTCGAGCTTTCCGTACAGCTCCGCCATGACCGCGTTCGGCGGCGTCCCGCGAGCGAGTGTGTGCCCGTGCGCGCGGTGCGTGGACGCGAAGACGTCGCCGTCGTCGAGCGCCTGGCAGACGCCTACCGCGACCGCCTCCTGGCCGATCGCGACATGGAGGAAGCCCGGCAGCTCTCCCGCCCGGAACTGCTCCTCGACCTTCTCCTCGAAGCGCCTGATCAGGAGCATCTCGGCCAGGAACGTGCGCACCCGCTCCTCGCTCAGGGTGGCTTTGCGCTCGACCTTCGCCACGAGCGTGAGCTTAGAGGCTATTGGCGGCCTCGGGGACCCGCTCCGGAAGCCAAGACGGTGCGTTGGACGGCGGCGTCGGCAAAAGCCGCCACCGCCTCCCCGTCGGCGTCGCAAGCGAACGCCTTATATTCAGCTCCATGGGCCTGGTCGGCCAGTGGGAGGCGATCCAGAGCGGCCTGCCGGAGGGCTGGGCCGACGCGAGCCTGCGCCTGACGCTCGCCGACGAGGGCGATTCGGAGCGAGCGGCCGCGTTGCTCGGCCCCGCCAACCCGGGCAGGCGTGGCAAGGCGATCTCCTTCTCGGCGACGAGGACAGGCTGGCCCTCGCCGGCGCTGGTTGCCAGGCTGCTGGCGCTGCTCGACCGCGAGCCGATCCAGGGCGAGCTCGAGCTCGTCGCGTCAACGACGGAGGAGACGCGGGCGCCCGCCGCAGCTGCCGCCGAGCCGCCCACGCTGGTCGCAGCCTGGAAGGGTGAGCTGGCCGTCCTCCCCGACGACTGGAGCGACCTCTACGCCGAGGTCGAGCTCGACTCGAGCGACTACCTCGACCGGGGCGCGCTGCTGATGGCGCCACTGAACCCGAGCCGCTACGGCGACCAGGCGGGATTCCGCTTCCGGGCCGCTCGCCGCTACGGCTACGGCGCGTCAAGCGAGATGGCGCAGCGCTGCCTCGCGCGGCTCGACGAGGAGGGTGTGCGTGGAACTGTCCGCGTGCTCTGGGCGCTCTCCGATACGCGGCCGGTCCAGACCCAGGGCCCGGTCTGGTACACGGGCGGCAAGAGCGTCTAAGGCGTCGCTTGCGACGCCGATCGTGAGAGGCTGCGCCGGCTTTGCCGGTGTAGCCGTCTAGCCGAGGACGGCGCGCAGCTCGCCCGCGACGGAGCGAGCGTCCCGGATCGAGCGGGTGATCACGAGGCAGGTGTCGTCGCCGGCGAGCGTGCCGACGATCTTCGGGTGGTCGAGCCGGTCGACGGCCCGCGCGATCGCAGGAGCCGAGCCGAGCTCGGACTGGACGACCACAATGTTCTGCGCGGGAGTCGCCTGGAGGCCGAATTGCCCCAGCACTCCTGCCAGCGCCTGGCGCGGGTCGGTCCGCCACTCGCGGCCGGGCAGCACGTATCGCGGGCGCCCGAGCTGGTCGGTCGTCTTCTCGAGCTCGAGCTCGCGGATGTCGCGCGAGATCGTGGCCTGCGTGACCTCGCAACCCGCCTTCGCGAGCGCCTCTGCGAGCTCCTGCTGGCTCCCGATCCGCCTGCGCGAAACGATGCTCTCGACCAGCTTCTGCCGCTCGGGCTTTGCGAGAGAACGCACTGGGGGCGCCATCGAGTTACAGTAACCCCCAGGTTTGTCCACGTCATCGCCCGAAACTGAGACAAGCGCCCTCGGCCGGTATGCCTGGACCCTCCTCTCCGGGGCGATTGCGATGATCGCTGCGATCGCCGCGAAGCAGGCGGCCAAGACGATCTGGCAGCTCGCCACCGGCGAGGCGCCGCCCAAGAAGAAGAAATGACGAAGGGCGACGTCATCGTCGAGCGTGGGGCCGAAGGCCTCGAGGAGCTCGCCCAGCGCGCGGCCGCGCGCCATGACGGGTTCGGCGAGCTGATTGCCGAGGAGCTCGACGCGAGCGCGAAGTTCCTGCGCAAGCTGAAGCCGAGCCTGATCGCCTCCCGGATCCGCAAGAAGAAGAAGGAGCACGAGCGAATGGACGCCCGCAGGGCACCGAGCAGCGGCCCGCCGCCGGTGCTGATCGTCGGCGGCGCGTTCCTCGCAGGGATGCTCCTCGCCAGACTGGTCACAGCGATAGGCAATGGAGACTGAGCACCCGCCACAGCCCGAGCAGCCCGCGCAGCCGGAGCCGCCGCCGGAGCAGGTCGTCCCGCCCGTTCAGAACGGCCAACACCCGCAGCCGAACGGCCACCCGCCGCTCGGGACCGCGGCCAAGAACTTCGCCGACCACCTGAGCGCGCTCGTCCGGCTCGAGATCGAGCTGGCGCAGCTCGAGATCAACCGCAAGATCGGGCTGATCGCGAAGGGCGCGATCATGGCCGGTATCGCCGCAGTGCTCGTGCTCTACATGATCGGGTTCGGGCTGGCCGCGGCGGCCGCCGGGATCGCGACGCAGATGCCCTGGTGGGCCGCGCTCCTGATCGTGACCGGCGCGCTGCTGCTGGCGGCCGTGATTCTGGGTCTCCTGGCCAAGCGTGCGATCAAGAAGGGCGCTCCGCCAGTGCCGGATCAGGCGATCCGCGAGGCGAAGCTGACGACGGAGGCGCTCAAGGGCGAAGCCCATCCGGAAGAGACGGCGCAGGCGATGACAGACGAGGCCGCGAAGGTCGGGAGGGCAGATGGCAGCTCATAACGGCCGCTCGGCGGAACAGGTCCGTCACGAGATCGAGACCGAGCGCGAACGGCTCGCGACCGCCGTCGACGACCTCCGCGCCGGCATCGACGACGCGACCGACATCAACAAGAAGCTCAAGAGCAGGCTGCCGGTCGTGACGGCGGCCGCCTTCGGCACGGGGTTCGTGATGGCCGGAGGCGTGGGGGCGACGGTGAAAGCGATCATCCGCTACCGCCTGAACCAGAAGAAGAGGAGCCTCCTCTCGTTCCTCTCGCTCGACTGACCTAGCGCGGAGGCGGCGGCGGGGGCACCATCGGCGGTGCGATGACCGTGAACGCCCGCTTGAGCTTCTTGTGGGCGTCCGAGCGGTACGAGCCCTTGCCGATCTTGAACGTGACCCTCCAGGTCACCGAGGCCTTGCCCTTGACGGAGGTGCGCTTGTTCACGCCCGGTCCGATCAGGTGGAAGTTGTCCTTCTTGCTCGAATCGCGGACGGCGACGCTGTAGGTGCCGAGCGGGAGCGACTTCACGAGCGCCCCGCCACGCTTGAGCGAGATCGTCTTGCCCGGACCGACGCGGGCGGTCAGCTTCGGCGGCGGAGGCGGCGCGGCCCCGACCCGGAAGCTGCCCTTCAGCTGCGTCGGGTGGGCGTCGCAGACGTAGGTGTATACGCCGTCCACAAACGTGACGTTGTTCCAGTGCGCGGTGCCGGTCGTCTCGACCTCGGTGTGCAAGCTCACGCCCGGGCCGGTCAGGTCGAAGTTGTGCTCCTCCGACTGGTCGGTGACGGTGATGTCGTAGACGCCGGGATCGAGCTGCCTGACGGCCTTCCCGTTCGCGTCCTTGAGGCTGATGCTGAACCCTGGCCCGACGTTTCCGAACAGCTGGATCGGAGCCGCCGAGGCGGCAGGTCGTGCCGATCCGGCCACCAGCACGGTGGCGAGCGCAGCCAGCACGACGACGATGGCAGGACGGCTTCTGTTCATGAGCACCCCTGGGAGATCGACGCGATCACGTTACCAATACGCGAAAAGGGGTCGATTCGGTTTTCTCGCGCGCGCGGGTGCGCTTAGACTCACGCCGTGCTCAGGCGCAACGAGAAGGTCGAGCTGATCAAGCACACGCCGCTGTTCGCGACCTGTTCCAAGAAGGAACTCCAGCTGATCGCGCAGCTGGCGGACGAGATCGACCTGCGCGAGGGCAAGGAGATGACGCGTGAGGGCTCGCGCGGCCGCGAGTTCTTCGTCCTGCTCCAGGGCGAGGCGGAGGTGACCAGGAACGGCCGCCGCATCAACGAGCTCGGCCCGGGCGACTTCTTCGGGGAGATAGCGCTCGTCTCCGACTCGCCGCGCACCGCGACCGTGACGGCGACCTCACAGGTGCGGACGCTCGTGATCACGGGCACATCGTTCAAGCGCCTGATGGCCGAGCAGCCGGAGATCCAGCGCAAGGTGCTGCTCGCCCTCGCGGAGCGGCTGGCCCCGGAAACGCTCTAGGAGCGAAGCTCCGCGCCGAAGCGCTTCGCCAGCGCCTCGACGATTCGCTCGCGCAGCGCGGCCGCGTCCTCGTCGGTCAGCGTCCGTTCCGGCGACTGGAACGTGACGGAGAACGCGATCGACTTGCGGCCCTCGCCGACCTGCTCGCCGCGGTAGACGTCGAACGGGCGCATCTCGAGCAGCTCGGAGCCCCCCGCCTCGAGCGCCGCGTCCACGAGCTCTCCCGCGCTCACGTCCTCCGCGACCACGAACGCGAGATCCTCGCGCACCGGCGGGAAGCCGATCACGTCCTGGTACCTGACCTGGTCCGGCGCTGCCTCCAGGAGCTTCTCGAGGTCTAGCTCGAAGACGCCCCAGCTCCCCTCGAGCAGCCGGGGGTGGAGCTCGCCGACGACCCCGGCTCCGACCGAGGCCGCCTTCTGCGGGTGGAGGAGCTCGTCGGAGGCCCGCTCGAAGCGCGGCTCGGCCTTGAGCGCTGCGTAGAGCGCGTCCACGATGCCCTTCGCGCGACTCCAGCCGCCCTCGACGATCCCGGCCACTAGGCGCCGCTCGTCCGGGAGGTCGCCGCCCGGCGGATACGAGTGCGCGACCTCGAAGAGCGCGACGCCCTGGGCGCCGAGCTCAGCGTTGTGACGGGCCGCGTCGACGAGGCTCGGCAGGAGGCGCGTGCGCAGAACTGCCATCTCGAGCGAGATCGGCTCGGGCAACCGCCAGGCGTCCGGGCTCGGGTCGCTCTGCCGGAGGGACGGCGTGTAGGTCTCGGCGAGGCCGAGGCCGGCGAGCGTGTCCTGGACGCGCCGGCGCAGGCGCTGAAGCGGGGTCAGCGCGCCGAACATCTCCCTGCGCTGCGGCAGCGTGAACGGCACCTCGTCCATCCGGAAGCGCGCGACCTCCTCGACGACGTCGATCTCGCGCGTGACGTCACGCGCCCGCCAGGTGGGGACGACGGTGCCGTCCTTCGCCTGGTCGAAGCCGACGCGGCCGAGCACGGCCTGCTGCTCGTCGGCGGGCGTGGGCAGACCGATCACTTCGTCCGTCCGCTCCGGCCGGAACGCGACGACCGGGCGCTCGGGCAGCTCGCCGTGGACGTCCACGCCGCCGGCCCAGCGGGCTCCTGCGGTCTCGACGATCAGCTCCGTCGCGAGCTTCGCGGCCGGCTCGGCGAGGTAGGGGTCGACGCCCTTCTCCCAGCGGTTGAGGCCCTCGGTGCGCAGGCGCAGGCGCTCGGAGGTGAGGAACGTCCCGGTAGGCTCGAAGTTCGCGGCCTCGAGCAGGACGTCGGTCGTCGACTGGCCGATCTCGGATTCCTCGCCGCCCATGATCCCGGCGAGCGCGACCGAACGCTCGGCGTCGGCGATCATCAGGTCGGACGGCTCGAGCTTGCGGTCGACGCCGTCGAGCGTGCGCAGCTCCTCCCCCGGCCGCGCGCGGCGGACGACGATCCTGCCGCCCTCCAGCTTCGCGAAGTCGAACGCGTGCAGCGGGTTCCCGAGCCCGAGCATCACGTAGTTCGTCACGTCCACGACGTTCGAGATCGGCCGCATCCCGGCCCCGAGCAGGCGCGCCTTCAGCCACAGCGGCGAGGGGCCGATCGAGACGTCGCGGAAGAGCCGACCGATGTAGCGCGGGCAGCCGTCGAGGTCGTCGATTGCCACGTCGACCGGCTCGTCGCCCCCGGCCGGCTCGTCGCCGCTGCCCGGCATCGGCGCGAGCTCGAGGTCGTAGAGGGCGGCGACCTCGCGTGCAACGCCGTACACCGAGAGCAGGTCGGGCCGGTTGCCGGTCGACTCGACGAGCAGGATGCTGTCCACCAGCGGCAGGACGTCGACGAGCGGCGTCCCGGGCTCGGCGTCCGCGAGCACCATGATCCCCGAGTGGTCGGTGCCGAGGTCGACCTCGTCCTCGGCGAGGATCATCCCGTCGGAGAGCTCCCCGCGGACCTTGCGCTGCTCGAGTTGCAGGCCGTTGGGCAGGACCGCGCCTGGGAGCGCGACCGCAACGGTCGCCCCGGCCCCGAAGTTCCAGGCGCCGCAGACGATCTGACGCGGCTCGCCCTCGCCCAGGTCGACCACGCAGAGCTGAAGCCGGTCGGCGTTCGGGTGCTTGGCCGCCTCGAGCACCTTGCCGACCCGGAACAGGCCGAGGTTGCCGTCGCTGTCCGCGACCCCGCGGTGCTCGATCCCCTCGACCTCCGCACTCGAGATCGAGAGCCGCGTGGCGAGCTCGTCCAGCGGCATCTCGACCGGGACGTACTCGCGCAGCCAGGAGACGGGGACCCTCAAAACTGCGTCAGGACGCGGAGGTCCCCCTCCCAGAGCGGGCGGATGTCCGGGATGTCGTGCTTGAGCTGCGCGACCCGCTCGATCCCGCAGCCGAACGCGAAGCCCGACCACACGTCGGGGTCGACGCCGACGTTCTCGAACACGCGCGGGTCGACGACGCCGGAGCCGCCCATCTCGAGCCAGCCCGAGTAGCGGCACGTGCGGCAGCCCGCGCCGCCGCAGATCCCGCACGAGACGTCCGGCTCCATCGAGGGCTCGGTGAACGGGAAGTAGTGCGTGCGGAAGCGGACGCGCCGGTCGGGCCCGAAGATCGCCCGCATCACGTGGAGCAGCGTGCCCTTCAGGTCGGCGAGCGTCAGGCCGCGGTCGACGGCGAGCCCCTCGAACTGGTGGAAGATCGGGTAGTGGGTCGCGTCGATCGTGTCGCGCCGGTAGCAGCGGCCGATCGAGACCATGTAGATCGGAGGCTCACGCTCCTCGAGCGCGTGGATCTGCGACGGCGAGGTCTCCGTGCGCAGAAGCCGGTTCTCGTCGAAGAAGAAGGTCGCGCGGTGCGACCGCGCGGGGTGCCACGGGTCGAACGCGAGCTTGTCGAAGTTGTACTCCGTCGTCTCGACCTCACGGTCGTCGCGGACCTCGTAGCCGAGGCCGATGAACGCGTCCTCGATCTCCCTCTGCGTCTGCGTGATCGGGTGGAGGTGGCCGAGCGGCAGCTCGTCTCCGGGGAGAGTGACGTCGACGGTGTCCTCCGTGAGCGCGCGGTCGAGCTCGGCCCGCTCGAGCTGCGCCTGGCGCTCGGCGACCGCGGTCTCCAGCCGGTTGCGGATGCCGTTCAGGAGCATCCCGGTCTCGCGGTCGCGAACGGCTCTCAGCGCCAGGGCGAGCTCGCTCTTGCGGCCGAGGTAGCCGACCCGCGCCGCCTCGAGCTGGGCTTGGGTCGAAGCACCTGCGATCGCGCTCTGCGCCTCGGTTTCGTGAGCCTCCCAGTCCACGCGGCGACTGTACCATCGCCCTTCGTGAGTGCCTGGGACGCGTTTGCCGTCGACTACGAGAAGTGGGCCGAGGCCATGACCGAGGACGTTCCGTTCTACGTCGAGCTGGGGCGCGAGGCCGACGGCCCGATCGTCGAGCTCGCCGTCGGCAACGGCAGGGTGGCGATACCAGTCGCACGCGAGACCGGCCGCGCGGTGCTCGGAATCGACATCTCGCCGGCGATGCTCGCCCAGGCGCGGGACAACGCCGAGGCGGCGGGCGTCGAGCTCCAGCTGCGCGAAGGCGACATGCGCGACCTCGAGCTCGACGAGCCCGCGGCCCTTGTCTACTGCCCGTTCCGCGGGCTGATGCACCTCCCCACGTGGGCCGACCGACGCCGAACGTTCGAGCGCGTCGCGGCCGCGCTGCGCCCGGGCGGCCGTTTCGCCTGGAACGCGTTCGTCTTCAACCCGCACATCGCCGCAAGCCTCGACGGCAAATGGGATGCCGACGCGCCCGTCCCGCACCGGGTCGATCAGGTCCCCGCCGACGCGCGGATCGACCTCACGCTCAGCGGCGGAGAGCAGATCTCGCTCTGGTGGTCGACGCGTGCGGAATGGGAGGGGCTGCTCGACGTCGCCGGGCTCGAGGTCGAGGCGTTGTACGGCTGGTTCGACCGTCGGCCCTTCGACGAGTCGAGCGAGGAGATGGTGTGGGTCGCCCGCAAGCCCGCGTGACACACGGCGAGAGTAGGTACGACTCGATCGCCGAGCTGTACGACTCGTGGAGCCGGAGCGTCACCGAGGACGTGTCCTTCTACGTCGAGGAGGCGAAGCGGGCGGGCGGGACGGTCGTGGAGCTCGCCGTGGGGACCGGGCGGATCGCCGTGCCGACCGCGGCCGAGGGCATCCGGGTGATCGGCATCGACTCCTCGGCCGGGATGCTCGAGGTCTGCCGGCGTAGGGCGGAGCTGGCCGGGGTCGCCGAGCTGATCGACCTCCGCGTCGGCGACATGGCGGAGCCGCCGGTCGACGAGCGGGTCCCGCTCGTCACGTGCCCGTTTCGCTCCTACCTGCACCTGCTCACAGACGAGGAGCGGCTGCGCGCGCTCCGCTCGGCGCGCGAGCTGCTCGTCCCGGGGGGGAGGCTCGTTTTCGACGTGTTCGCGCCCGCGGCCGACGACATCGAGGCGACCCACGGCCGCTGGCTCGAGCGCGAGCACGGGATCTTCGAGCGCGCCGACTGGGACACGCGGGAGCGAACCCTCACCCTGTCCGTGCGCGGCGACGACAGCGCGACGACGTTCACGCTCGCCTGGCTCTCGCCGGACGAGTGGCGGGCGCTGCTCGAGCAGGCCGGCTTCCAGGTGCTCGGCTGCTTCGGCTGGTTCGATCGCCGCCCGTACAGCGGCGGCGAGGACAGCGTCTGGATCGCGCGCAGGGCGCGCTGAGGGCTAGAGCAGCTCGACCCGGTCGCCGACCGCGACCTCGCCGGACTCGACGATCCGCGCTAGCATCCCGCGCTTGCCCTCGAGCTCAGTGTCGCGTGCGGAGCTCGTAGAGCGCGATCGCCGCGGCGAGCGCGACGTTCAGCGACTCGGCGCCGGGCTCGAGCGCGATCGAGGCGCGCACGTCGCACGCTGCCAGGACCGACTCGGGGATCCCCTCCCGCTCCGCTCCGAGCACGAACGTCACCGGCCCGCTCAGGTCCACGGCGTGCAGCGGCTCGCCGCCGCGCGCCACCAGCCCGACGCGCCGCCCAGGCGCGTCATCGAAACGGCCGAGCGGGACGCGGAAGAGCGCGCCCATCGACGCACGCAGCGTCTTCGGCCCGGTCGGGTCGGCGCACCCCGCCGAGAGCGCTACGAACGCCGGGCCGAGCCCATCGGCGGCGCGGACGATCGTCCCGAGGTTGCCGGGGTCGCCGACGTGCCAGAGCGCGAGCCCGGCAGGCGGCGTGCTCGAGACATCGAGTCGCGGCAGATCGTCGCGCCGGAAGACGGCGATCCTCCTGGGCGGATGCGGCAGCGTCGAGACCGACGCCAGGAGCTTCGCGGAGACGTCTGCGCCCGCCACGAGGAGATCCTCGGGCTCCAGCCCCGCGGCGAGCCCCGCCTCCACGAGATCCTCACCCTCGACCGCGAACAGCCCGAGCTTGTCCCGCCAGCGCCGGTCCTGCAGCTTGCGCACGAGCCGGAGCCGCGGGTTGGCGGCCGACGTGATCAGGAATCCAGCGCGGCCTTCGCCTGCTCGGCGATCTTGCCGAAGGCGGCCGGATCGCTCACCGCGAGGTCGGCGAGCACCTTGCGGTCGAGCGGGATCTCGGCCTTGCGCAGGCCGGCGACGAACTGGTTGTACGAGAGCCCCTCGCGGCGCGCGGCCGCGTTGATCCGCATGATCCAGAGCCGCCTGAACGTGCGCTTCTTGTTCTTGCGGTCGCGGTACGCGTACGCGAGCGAGTGGTCGAGCTGCTCTTTCGCGCGCTTGTAGCTCGAGTGCTTCAGGCCCCAGTAGCCGCGGGCCTGCCCGAGCACCTTCCGGCGCTTCTTGCGCGCGTGGACCGAGCGCTTGATGCGTGGCACGTCCTACCTCCCGAGCAGCCGCTTCACGGAGCGGACGTTCGTGGGATCGACCTCTGCGGCGCGACGGAACTCGCGCTTGCGCTTAGCCGACTTCTTCTCGAGCAGGTGGGCCTGCGGCCCCTTCCTCCGAAGGAGCTTGCCCGTCCCTGTCACCTTGAACCGTTTCTTCGCTGCGCTCTGTGTCTTCTGCTTTGGCATCGTCTTTCTTCACTCCTGCGTTCTTCGTCGGCCCCAGGACCATCACCATGTTGCGTGGGCTGTCCAGGATCGGCGGGGACTCCACCTGTCCGATCTCCTTCACGTCCTCCGCCAGCCGCATCAGCAGATCGCGCCCGCGCTCGGGATGGCTCATCTCCCGGCCGCGGAACATGATCGTCACCTTCACCTTCGCGCGCTGGTTGAGGAAGCGCTCGACGTGTCCCTTCTTGGTGTTGTAGTCGTGGATCCCGATCTTGGGCCTGAACTTGATCTCCTTGACGTTGATCGAGACCTGGTGCTTGCGCGCGAGCTTGGCCTTCTGCTCCTGCTCGTAGCGGTACTTGCCGTAGTCCATCACCCGCGCCACCGGCGGGTCCGCCTGCGCTGCCACTTCGACGAGGTCGAGATTCTTGCCCCACGCGTACTCGCGCGCCTCGTCCGTGTCCTTGATCCCGATCTGCTCGCCGTTCTCGTCGACCAGCCTGACCTTCGGCGCGCGGATCATCTCGTTGATTCGGGCTTGCGGGACCGGTGCCCGGTCCGGCTCGACCGTCCGCCGTGGTCTCAAAGGCCCTTCACCAAGTTCTCGTTTCCTCCTTTTCGAACAACAAGACCGCTGCCAAGCAGCGGCCCAGAGCTCTCCACCTGTTCGGTTGAACCTTCGCGAAGCGCGAGGCTTGGAAGGTGAGGGCTGGGACCCTGCTTGCCAGGGTCACAGCGTAGCAAGGTGCGCGAGCAGCCCGTCCAGAGACATCGTCGACTGCTCGCCGCCGTGCTCCCGCACCGCGAGCGACTCGTCGGATTCCTTGTCGCCGTAGACGATCGCGATCGGGATCTTCTCGACCTCCGCTTCGCGGATGCGCTTGCCGACGGTCTCGTCGCGCTCGTCGACCTCGACCCGGTACGCGCCGAGCTTCCCGGCTAGCTCGTGGGCCGGGGCGCGGTGGCCCTCGCCGACCGGGATCACGCGGATCTGGACCGGCGCGAGCCAGAACGGGAACGCGCCCCCGTAGTGCTCGATCAGGATCCCGATGAAGCGCTCGAGCGATCCGAAGAGCGCCCGGTGGATGACGTACGGCGTGTGCTCGGCGTTGTCCTCGCCCATGTAGGTCAGCCCGAACCTGACCGGCATCTGGGCGTCGAGCTGGATCGTGCCCATCTGCCAGGAGCGGCCGAGGACGTCGGTCATGTGCAGGTCGATCTTCGGCCCGTAGAACGCGCCGTCGCCCTCGTTGACGGTGTACTCGATCCCGCGCCGCTCGAGCGCCGAGCGCAGTGCGCCTTCGGTGAAGTCCCACTCCTCGTCGGTGCCGAGCTTGTTCTCCGGCCGGGTCGAGAGCTCGAACCGGGCCTCCACCCCGAAGAGGTCGTAGAGGTACGTCGCGTAGTCGAGGCAGCCGAAGATCTCCTCCTCGATCTGGTCGGGGGTCACGAACATGTGCGCGTCGTCCTGTGTCACGTGCTGCACGCGGAGCAGCCCGTGCAGGGTCCCGGCGCGCTCGTTCCTGTGCAGGGTCGAGGCCTCCGCGTACCGGACCGGCAGGTCGCGGTAGCTGCGCAGCGCGCTCCCGAACAGGAGCATGTGACCGGGGCAGTTCATCGGTTTCAGCCCGAGCGTCCGGTCCTCGCCGTAGGGGACGAGGAACATGTTCTCGCGGAACTTCTCCCAGTGGCCCGAGGTGACCCACGTGTCCACGTCGTAGAGGAGCGGCGTCTTGACCTCGAGGTAGCCGCGGGCGACGTTCTCCCGCCGGCGGAGATCCTCGAGCTCGTTCCAGATCACCATGCCCTTCGGGTGCCAGAACGGCATTCCCGGCGCATGGTCAGAGAGGTGGAAGAGGTCGAGCTCGGTCCCGAGCCGGCGGTGGTCGCGGCGCTTGGCCTCGTCGAGCCTGTGCAGATACGCGTCGAGGTCGTCCTGGCTGAAGAACGCGGTGCCGTAGATCCGCGTCAGCTGCGTGTTGTGCTCGTCGCCGCGCCAGTACGCCCCCGCGAGGCCCGTCAGCTTGACCGCCTTGATCGGCTTCGAGTCCTGGAGGTGCGGCCCGCGGCAGAGGTCGGTGAACTCACCCTGCGTGTAGAAGGTGATCGGCCCCTCGGCGGTGTCGACCAGCTCGACCTTGTAATCCTCGCCCTGCTCGGCGAAGTAGCGCTTCGCCTCCTCCGCGCTGACCTCCTCGCGGTTCCAGGACCGGCCCTCCGCGAGCTCGCGCCGGATCTCCTCCTCGATCCGCTCCAGCGCGTCCTCGCCGATCGGCTCCGGGAACTCGAAGTCGTAGTAGAAGCCGTTCTCGACGGGCGGGCCGATCGCGATCTTCGTGCCCGGATAGAGGCGGCGCACGGCCTCGGCGAGCAGGTGCGATGCCGAGTGGCGCAGGACGTAGAGCGCGTCCGGGTCGTCCGTGTCGCGGGTGGTCAGGATCTGGATCTGCTGGCCGTCCTCGAGCGACGCGCGCAGGTCCATGACGCGGCCGTTCGAGCGCACGAGCACGGCCTGCTCGGCGAGCCTGGGCCCGATCGCCTCGGCGGCGTCGAGCCCGGTGGCGCCCTCTGGGAGCTCGAGCTCGGAGGAATCCGGGAGAACGACCTTCACGGTGGCCAGGATACGCGGTCAGGCTGCGGCGTCCCGCCGCGCCCAGACGACGATGCCTTCGCTCCAGAACGGCAGCGGGCGGTTGACCGCGGCGAGCGCCCACCGCCCCGCGTTCGCGAGGTGCGCGCGGGCCCGCTCGCGGCCGCGCAGCCGCGTGGGCACGGCGCGAACCGGGGCGTGGTAGTAGGCCATGTCCTCGATCTCCCAGCCGGACTGCCCCAAGAGCGTGCGCAGGGTCTGCGGGCTCTGCCACCCCGTGTGGTCTCCGTGGACGAGCTCGGCGCCCGTGAGCGGAGCGAGGACGTTCAGCAGCCGATACGCGTTCGGGGTCGTCAGCACGAGCACGCCGTCGCGCGTCACCAACGGGTGCAGCGCCCGCAGGAAGGGCCCCGGCGCGTCGAGGTGCTCGATCAGCTCGCCGGCCACGACCACTTCGGCTGGCTCCAGCCCTGCGGCCGCTACCGATTCCTGCGACTGGACGTCGACCACGTGAGCCTCGTACCCCTGCGCCCGCGCCCACTCGACGCCTTCCCCCGAGGAGTCGACGCCGACGATCGTCCGCGCGACCCCGGCGAGCCGCGCATGAAGCCAAACGCCCTCCGCGAGCTTCTGCTCGGCCCGCTCGTCCACGAATCCGAGGTGCAGCACCGACCGGCCGCGCGCGGTCTCGATCAGAGCGAGATGGCGATCGACAGGCCCGCGCCGCGGAAGCGGGTGCCGCGCACGCAGGGGCGCAGACGGGTCGACCGAGCCTGCGCGGAACGGGCGCTGCTCGCCCAGCCTCAGCCCTCGCCTTCGACCGCCGCCCGCAGCTCCGACGGGCACTTGAGCCAGTACGACTCGCGGAGCCATTCGAGCGCGGCCTCGAGCGACTCCTCGTCGGTCACGGCCGCCGTGATCCAGCCGTAGCGGCCGACGTAGCTCGCCGTCCGCACGTACGGGAGCAAGTGCGCGATCTCCCGCTCCTCGGCGGTCAGCTTGACCGTCACGTTCACGGCCTCGTCCTCGGTCACCGCCCAGCCGAAGACCTTGTTCTCCCCCACCTTGAAGACCGGGAAGTCGCCCCAGGGCCGGTCCTCGTACGACTCCGGGAACGAAAGGGCGAGCTCGCGAATCTGCTCTTCGATCGTGGCCAGGCGCACGACTGCCATTCTCGCCGTTCCGCACCGGGCGGCGCGGCATACACTCCGGGTGTGAGGCCGAAGACGCTGACGTGCCGAGTCGGGGCCGGGCTGTCCATCGCCGGCGACGGCGTGCGTGCTGCGCACCGGGCCGCGCGGGACGCGCGCGACGAGCTCGGCGGCGCCGAGGTAGACCTCGCCTTCCTCTTCCTCTCGGCGGAGCATCACGAGGACGCCGAGGAGGCGCTCGCCGCTGCCTCCGAGCAGCTGGACGCGGCGAGTCTCATCGGGTGCGTCGCCGAGGGCGTCGTCGGCCGCGACCGCGAGCTCGAGCACGGGCCGGGCGCCGTCGTCTGGGCGGCCACGCTCCCCGGGAGCCTGATCGAGACCTTCCACGCGGTCGCGTTCGGCACCGACGAGGGCGTCGCCGTCGGCGGACTGCCTCCGCTGGACGACGCCGACCTGGTCACGCTGCTCGTCGATCCGTTCACCTTCCCGGCCTCCGGGTTCCTCACGGAGCTCACCGAGAGCGAGGGCGACATCCCCGTCGTCGGCGGGCTTGCCGCCGGCCCGGGCGGGCCCGACGCGCAGGCGCTCTTCCTCGACGACCAGGTGCTGACCGACGGCGCGGTCGGCGTTGTGCTCCGCGGCGTGCGCGTGAGCACGGTCGTCTCGCAGGGGTGCGCGCCCGTCGGAGCCGACTCCGTGATCACGAGCGCCGAGGAGAACGTCGTCTACGAGCTGGCCGGAAAGCCGGCGCTCGAGCGTTTGCACGGCGAGCTTCGCTCGATGCAGCCCGAGCAGCAGCAGCTCGCCGCACAGGGCGGCCTGCTCGCCGGGCTCGTGATCGACGAGAACCGCTCCGAGTACGGGCGCGGCGACTACCTGATGCGCGGGCTGCTCGACGTGGACGAGGAGTCGGGCGCGCTCACGATCGGCGAAGCCGTGCGCGTGGGCCAGACGCTGCGCTTCCACGTCCGCGACGCCCGCTCCGCCGACGACGACCTGCGCGAGGCACTGGCCCAGGTCATGGCGGACGGCGACCGGGCGGCCGGCGCGCTCCTCTTCACCTGCAACGGCCGCGGAACGAACATGTTCTCCGAGCCCGACCACGACGCCCAGACCGTGGCGGACGCGATTCACGGCGAGGCGCTCGCCGGCTTCTTCTGCGCCGGGGAGATCGGCCCGGTCGGAGGCCGGCCCTTCCTGCACGGCTTCACGGCGACACTGGCCGTCTTCCTCGAGAACTAGCCCGTCCAAATCCCTCGCGCGAGGGATTTGGATCCCCCTTCAGGGTCATGGCACCCCGCTCGCGCCCCACTGAACCTGTGTTTGCAGGTCCAGCGGCGGCAAGAGGACGGGAGGACGGCGTGCGAGGGGTTTTGCGGCTTAGGAGAAGCGAACAGGGGCAGGTGCTGGTGCTGATCGCGTTGATGCTCGTGCCCCTCCTGGCGATCTCGGGTCTGGTGATCGACATCGGCTACGCGTACTTCGCGCAGCGCTCGCTGCAGGCGCAGGCGGATGCCGCGGCCCTCGCCGGCGCTCAGAACCTGCCGGATGCGAACAGCGCAGTCTCGGTGGCGCAGCAGTACGGAAGCAGCGCGGCCGGCAAGAACTTCAGGGGGAACGTGGGCAACGTCACCGAGCGCATCTCGACGAAGTGCCTGACCTCGGTGCCCGGCTGCGACCCGGTGAACGCCGTCGTGGTCGACGAGTACGCGACGACGAGCACGCTGTTCACGAAGGTGCTCGGGATCAAGTCGCTCAACATCCACGTGCGCTCGACGGCGTGCTCGCCGTGCGGCACGCAGCCACTAGACATCATGATCGTCCTCGACCGTACGGGCTCGATGTGCCAGGACCACAACGGCAACAACGACCCTGCATGCACGGACCTCAACAACGCGAGGAACGGGATCAAGTCGTTCCTGCAGGTGATGAACCCGAAGAACGACAACGTCGGACTGGCCGTCCTGCCACCGGCGACGAGTGTCGGGAACCGCTGCGCGACACCGGACACGGCGAACTACAACTCGACGTCGGCCGCCTACACGATCGTGCCGCTCTCGAACGACTACAGCGTCAACGGCGCGCTCAACCCGAGCTCGAACCTGATCACGACGCTCAACTGCATGAAGGCCGCGGGCTCGACCTCGTACGCGACCGCGATCGAGAAGGCGCAGAGCGAGCTGGACACGCACGGCCGCGCGAACGTGAAGAAGGTGATCGTCTTCTTCTCCGACGGCGCCGCCAACACCGGCCCGAGCTACTACCCGTCGAGCTCGCCCTACCGTCAGCAGCCGTGCCACCAGGGCATCACGTCGGCGAACGCCCAGAAGGCGAAGGGCACGACCATCTACTCGATCGGCTACGACCTGAACGCGGTCAACGGCGGCGCGAACAAGTGCCAGGCGCAGTCGTCGAGCGGGCCGCTCGAGTCTCCTTCGATCACTGCCTACCAGGCCCTGTCGGGGATCGCCTCCACTCCGGACACGTTCTACAACCAGCCCTCGGCCGGGCAGCTGAACTCGATCTTCCAGCAGGTCGCGATGGACATCCAGCGCGGCGCGTCGGGTCTGATCGACAACGACGCGAGCTAGGCGAAAGCTCCGGGGCGGCGGCGCTGCTCGACGCCGCCTCGCCCCGGGTTCTTCGTCGCTAGGCCGTCTCGGCGAGCTGCGCCGTGCAGCTCGACCGGCCCTGCTTCTCGAGGTACCGCTGGTGGTACTCCTCGGCGGGATAGAACATCTGCGCCGGCTCGATCAGCGTCACGACCGGCTTGCGGTACCGGCCGGACGCGTCGAGCTCGGCCTTGGACTTCTCCGCGGCCGCGCGCTGCTCGTCGTCGTGGAAGAAGACGACTGAGCGGTACTGGTCGCCGATGTCCCAGCCCTGCCGGTTCAGCTGGGTCGGGTCGTGCTTGCCCCAGAACACGTCGAGCAGCTGCTCGTAGGGGACCTGCTCCGGGTCGTAGGTGACCTCGACGACCTCGGCGTGGCCGGTCGTGTGCGAGCAGACGTCCTCGTAGGACGGGTTCTCGAGCGTGCCGCCCTCGTACCCGGCCTCCGTCTTCGTCACGCCGTCGATCTGGCGGAACGCGGCCTCGACGCCCCAGAAACAGCCGGCTCCGAACGTTGCCTTCTTCTCCACTACTCCTCCTCCAGTTTCAATGCTGCCGAGTTGATGCAGTAGCGCAGCCCGGTCGGCGCGGGCCCGTCCGGGAAGACGTGCCCCAGATGGCCACCGCAGCTCGCACAGAGCACCTCGGTGCGCACCATCCCGTGAGTCGTGTCGACCTCCTCGCCGACCGCCTCCGCGTCCGCGGGCGCGTAGAACGCGGGCCAGCCGCAGCCCGAGTCGTACTTCGCGTCGGAGCCGAACAGCTCCGCGCCGCATCCGGCGCAGTGGTACGTGCCCGGCTCGAAGACGTGGTCGTACTCGCCGGTGAACGGCGCCTCCGTTCCCTTCTCCCGCAGCACGCGGTACTGCTCTGGTGTCAGCTCCGCCTGCCACTCGGCCTCTGTCTTCTGAACTCTCTGGATTTTGTTCACGCTGAACAGTCTGCCCGACGGGCCCAGCGTTACAGGAGGGAAGCGGGTTGTCGCCGCCTGGCCGCGGCCGCTACGGCTACCCTCCGGGGGCGCCCAGATGCCTGATGATCGAAGTCCCGTCGAGGCTCGAGGCCTCGTCAAGCGGTACGGCGAGATCACCGCGGTCGACCACGTCGACCTGACGGTCGAGCCCGGGGACGTCTACGGCTTCCTCGGGCCGAACGGCGCGGGCAAGACGACGACCTTGCGGATCATGCTCGGGCTGATCCACTCCGACGAGGGCGAGGTCAGACTCTTCGGCCGCGACCCGCAGCACGACCTCCCGAAGGCGCTCGAGGGTGTCGCGGGCTTCGTGGAGACGCCGCACTTCTACCCGTACCTGAGCGGACGGAAGAACCTCGAGCTGCTCGCGGCCTTCGACCGGAACGGCCACGGCGGCCGGATCGACGGCCTGCTCGAGCTGGTGCAGCTCGAGGGACGAGCCGGCGACCGCGTCGGAGGCTACTCGCAGGGCATGAAGCAACGACTGGGCGTCGCGGCCTCGCTCCTCCGCCACCCGCGGCTCCTCCTCCTCGACGAGCCGACGAACGGCCTCGACCCGGGCGGGATGCGCGACATGCGCATCCTGATCACCCGCCTGTCAGGCGAGGGCATCACCGTCGTCCTCTCGAGCCATCTCCTGGCCGAGGTCGAGGAGCTCTGCAACCGCGTCGGGATCATCCGCGCGGGACGGATAGCCTACGAGGGCACGCTCGCCGAGCTCCGGGCGAGCGCAGGGGCGAACCGCTATCGGCTGCGCACGACCGACCCTGCGCGCGCCCGGCGCGTTCTCTCCGCGCTCTCCAGAGTCAGGAACGTCCGGCCCGACGGCGAGGAGCTCCTGTTCGAGGCGGGCGAGGACGACGTGGCCGACGTGTCGCGCGCGCTCGTCGGCGCGGGCCTGGGACTCACGGCGCTGATCCCGGAGCAGGCGAGCCTCGAGACGTTCTTCTTCGAGCTGACGGAGGCCGCCGAGCGATCCGAGGAGGCAGCGTGACCGGCACCCTGATCGCCTACCGCTGGGAGCTCCGCAAGCTCGTCTCCCAGAAGCGCACGTACATCGGCCTCGGCGCCGCGGTGCTCCTGCCGGTGGTGTTCGTCACGGTGATGGCACTGCAGACGGGCGGACCCTACGACGCGCCGCTCGGGCACAACCTCCGCAAGACGGGGCTGGCGCTCGGCCTCGTCCTGCTCACGTTCGTCTCGCACTTCGGCGCACAGCTCGCCGCGGCGCTCGTCGCCGGGGACATCGTCGCGACCGAGCATTCGGGCAAGACGCTGAAGATGATCCTCACGCGCTCGCTCCGCCGCGGCCAGATCCTCGGCGGAAAGTCGCTCGCCGCGTTCACGTACGTCATCGCGACGATCCTCGCGCTCGGCCTGACCGGGCTGATCGCGGGCTCGATCGCCTGGGGCTTCAACCCGCTCACGAACCTGAGCGGGGTACGCCTCTCGGCGCTCCACGCGCTCTGGCTGAGCGCGGCCGCGCTCGGAGTCTTCTGCCTGCCGCTGATCGCGGTGGCGGCGTTCGCGATCCTGCTCTCCACCTGGACGAGGAACAGCGCGGCCGCGATCGTGGGCACGCTCGTCTACGCGCTCGGCCAGGAGGCGATCGGAGGGCTCGTTCACCAGAACTGGGCGAGGCATTACCTCCTCTCCGACCAGTTCGACGGCTGGCACGGCGTGCTCATGTCGCCGGTCGACTGGACGCTGATCCTCCGCGCCGTCTGGGTCTCGGCCGTGTTCATCCTCGTGCCGCTCGTCATTGCCTACGAGATCTTTCGAAACCGCGACGTCGCCGACGACTAGACCCTCTACGTGAGACGCTCCGCGGCATGAGCGTCGTCGAGACGGTCCGCGGGCCGGTGGAGCTGTCGGAGCTCGGACCCGCGCTGATGCACGAGCACATCTTCGTGCTGCTGCCCGAGGCGCTCCAGAACTACGGACACGTCTGGGGCGCGAGCTACTGGGACGAGGAGGAGCGGGTCGCGGATGCGATCGTCAAGCTGCGCGCCGTGCGCGAGGCGGGCATCCGGACGCTCGTCGACCCGACCGCGCCGGGACTCGGGCGCTACATCCCGCGCATCCAGCGCGTCAACGCGGAGGTCGACCTCAACATCGTCGTCGCGAGCGGCATCTACGCGTTCCTGGAGCTGCCTGGCTTCTTCCAGTACCGCAGCCCCGAGGCGATCGCCGGGTTCTTCGTCCGCGAGATCCGGGAGGGAATCGACGACACCGGGGTCAAGGCGGCGTTCCTCAAGTGCTGCGTCGAGGCGCACGGCCTGGTCGGCGACATCCCGCGGATCCTCTCGGCGATCGCGATCGCCGCCGTCGAGACGGGCGTGCCGGTGATGGTCCACACGAACGCCTCGGCGAAGACCGGCCTGCTCGCGCTCGAAGCGCTCACGACGGAGGGCGTCGACCCCGCTCGGCTGCTGCTCGCGCACGCCGGCGACAGCAACGACCTCGACTACCTGCGCACGCTCGGCGACAGCGGCGCCTGGCTCGGCTGCGACCGCTTCAATATCCCGCACTTCAACCCGGACGCGGACCGGATCGCCACGCTGACGGAGCTCGTCGCGGAGGGCTACGCCGGTCAGATCCACCTCTCGCACGACGCGGCCTGCTTCTACGACTTCATGACCGGCGACCCGAACTTCGCCGACGAGCGGCCGAACTACCTGCACATCTGGACGACGATCCTGCCTGCGCTGCTCGAGGCGGGCGTCACGCAGGAGCAGATCGACCAGATGACGGTCGAGAACCCTCAGCGGTTCTTCGCACCACCTTCCCGGGATTCATGATCCCGCGAGGGTCGAACAGATCCTTGATTCCGCGGTAAAGCGGGAGCAGATCCGGGTGCTCGAGCTCGAGCGCAGGCATCTTGCCGATGCCGACGCCGTGCTCTCCGGTGCACGTCCCCCTGCGCGCAACGGCGTCCTCGACGACGAGGCGCGAGAGCTCGTGCCAGCCGTCCACGTCCTTCGGGTCGTCCGGGTCGACCGTGACACCTACGTGGAAGTTGCCGTCGCCGACGTGGCCGAGAATCCCGGCGCGGAGCCCGAGCCGGTCGGCGGTCTCACGCGCATGCGTGACTGCGGCCGGAAGCTCTTCGAGCGGCACGCAGACGTCCGTCACGCACTCCCTCGTACCCGGCCACAGGTGCGCCCATGCGTAGGCCGCGCTGTGACGGGCCGACCAGAGCTGCGCGCGGCGGTCGGCGTCGCGCTCGTGGACGGCCTCGACAGCGCCCTCCTCCTGGGCGAGCGCTAGGACGAGCTGGAGGTCGTCCTCGACCGAGCCCTCGCTGCCCGCTGCCTCGACGAACAGGGACGGCACCTCCGGGTAGGCGGTGTCTGCGTACGCGTTGATCGCATGGATGTTCATCGCGTCGAGCAGCTCGAGCCGGCGGACGCCGGTCCCCGCCGCCACTGCCGCAACGGCCGTCCGGCACGCGGCCTCGAGGGTCGGGAAGGCAATCCGCGCCGCGACGACGTGCTCGGGGATGCCGTAGAGCCGAAGCGTCAGCTCCGTGATCACGCCGAGCGTGCCCTCGGAGCCGACGAACAGTCCGGTGAGGTCGTAGCCCGCCGAGGTCTTGAGCGCCCGCGAGCCGGTGCGGATCACCTCTCCGCCGGCAAGGACGGCCTCGAGCGCGAGCACGTTCGGGCGCATCTTCCCGAAGCGGATCGTGGTCGTCCCGGCCGCGTTCGTCGCGGCCATGCCTCCGAGCGTCGCATCGGCGCCGGGGTCGACCGGGAACCAGAGGCCGTGCTCTCCGGCCGCCCGCTCGAGCGCGAGGCGGGTCACGCCGGGCTGGACAGTCGCGGTCAGGTTCGCCGGCTCGACCGACAGGATCCGGTCCATGCGAGAGAGGTCGATGCTGATGCCGCCGTCGACCGGGATCACGTGGCCCTCGAGGCTCGAGCCCGCGCCGAACGGCGTCACCGGCACGCCCTCCTCGTCCGCGACTGCGAGCAGCCGCGAGACCTCCTCGGTCGAGACCGGGTAGACCACGACGTCGGGCGGCCGCCGCTCGTGGAACGTCATGTCCTCGCCGTGCACGACCCGGTCCGACTCGCCCGTGGAGACGCGGCCGGGTTCGTCGAGAGCGGCCCGGAGAGCCTCGAGGTCCATGCGGCGAACCCTACGACTCTGGCTCGTCGCGCTTGAGAACCGTGCTGGCGACCTTGATGCCGAACCGCCCGGGCATCAGGACGACGTCCCACATCTGGTTGACGACCCCGCCTCCGGGGAGGTCATCGGCGAGCGACTCGACCATGTCGTCCGAGGCCTCGAGGATGTCCGAGCCCGCGTCCACCACGCCCTCGGCCATGTCACCGGCCATCGGCACGGCCGCGGCGGCGATCTCGATGGTCAGAGCCGGCGCGAGCCGCGCGAGGGTCTCGCGCACCGCCTGCTCGGCCTCGTCGCGGGCGCTCTCGAGCTCGTTCAGCGTCTCCTCCGGGCCTGCGGTGAACACGTGCCACCACTTCCACCCGGTCACGTGGCCGGCGCGGATCATCAACGCGATCGCCAGGACGCCGCCGAGTACGATCCAGATGATCGCCATGATCACCGCCGCGAGCCAAGGCGAGACGGCGGTCGAGAGCCCGAGCATCGCCGCCGCGTTCACGAACACGAACGCGGTCAGGAACGCAACCGCGGCGAGGACGGCGCCCAGGATGTCCCGCGCGGTCCGCCGAACCTCTGGCATGTTCCGGTGCGCGGCGAGCTGCGCCTCGCAGAACGCCAGAACGCTGACGTCGTGCCCGAGCTGGACGGCGAGCTCGGTTACGGACTCGGCTTCTTGCTCCTGCTCCCCGTTCTCGGCCTCGTCACGCTCCGCCACCTCAGTCGGCGCCTCAACCGAGTCGACCGTCTCGCTCACGACACGGTCAGACTAGCGCGGCCGCGCCGGGCAGGTGCAGCCGCGCTCTTCACGATGGCCGACCGGCTCTACTGTGCGTCTCGCTCGAGAAGGACCTCGAACGAATCAACCGAGACGCGGCGAATGTTGCTGTCCTCGGGCGGGCTCATCGCCTCGAACACGGCAGCCGCCTTCTGCATGTCCTCTTCCGACTCGTACCGGGTCGAGACCACGACCTGTCCAGCCCCGCGGTCGGCGAGAACCGTGATCCGCTTCGCGGGCACGCCCTCGGGCGGTCCCTCGGCGGAGTTGATCTCGCTGACGAGCGCGTCGATGGCTGCATCGTCGGCCTCGAACGTGACTACGCGAGCGTGCTGGCCCACAACGTCCTCCTCCATTCGGGTTCCGTGGACCCTAGCGCCGTTTGGGCGAGATCAGTCCACCCAGCCGAGCGCGCCGCAGTAGAGCCACGCCGCGAAGGCGTCGGGCAGCTCACCCCACTCGTGCAGCGCGGTGAGCAGCGAGTCGAGCTCGGCCTGCGTTGCCCAGCCCTCGCCGACGATTACCTTCGCCATCTCCGGAGCCGAGAACAGCCCCACGGCGAACTCCGCGAACCAGCGCGTGGACGCGAGGTCGCCGTAGACCTCCGGCGCGTGCGCCACCCCCTGGGTGCGGGCGAAACCCGCCTCCAGCATCAGCGTCCGCAGCCGTCGTGAGTAGCGAGCGTTCCCGCCCTCGTGCGCCACGGCGCGCTCGAACAGGCGAGGGCCGAGCTCGAGCGCCGGGATCTCCGGGGACATCACGACCGTGCCGAGGTCGTCGTCGGTGACCGAGGCAAGACCGCCGCTGCGAAGAACGCGCCGCATCTCGGCCAGCGCGCGAATCTGCTCCCGGACGTACATCAGGACAGCGTTGGCGTAGACGACGTCGAAGGTCGCATCGGCGAACGGCAGCTCGTAGACGGAGGACGTGAAGAACTCGGCGTTCTCGATCCCGCGCTCGGCCGCGGATCTCTGCGCGACCTCGACCTGGCCGGGGTCGGCGTCGATCCCCACGATGCGGCCGGGAGAGACGGTCGCGGCGAGGTCGAGCGCAATGCTGCCCACGCCGCAGCCGACGTCGAGCACGTCCATGCCGGAGCGCACGTGCGGCAGGAGGAACGGGAGGAACCCGCCCGCGTCGCGGTTGGCGACATAGCCGCGCTGCACGCCTTCCTCGATCACGTAGCGCTGGTCGATGTGTCAACCCTAGTCCCGAGCAGGCGCTCAGGTCGTCCGGTGAGACCGGCGGAGGAGTTGCTGGCCGGGGACGAACCGGGGCACGCGCTCGCGGTAGCGCGCGTACTCCTCGGGGAACGTCTTGCTCATAAGACGCTCCTCGATCGGGATCCTCGTCGCGACGACGGCAGCGCCGACCACGAGGAAGGCGAGCGTGGTGCCCAGGCCGTTCAGGAGCACGGTGCCCACGAGCATCCCGAAGAGGCCGGTGTAGATCGGATGGCGCGTGACGGCGTAGGGCCCGTCGGTCCGGAGCTCGTGGGGTGCCTGGAGGACGTCCGGGGATGCCGACCACATGCGTCCGAGCTTGACGCGCGCCCACACCGTGAAGGCCGTGGAGGCGACCAGGAGGACGAGGCCGGGGATCTCGATCCACAGCGCGTGGTCTGTGACCCGATGCAGCTCGTGCCGGCCCAGGCGGGAGACGAGAACCAGGGCGATGACCGCACCGATCCGCCAGATGGCTCCGCTCCCGTAGCCCTGCCGCCGCCCGTGCGGTCCCCGGGCGCCGTACGCGGCGCCGGCGATCCACGTTACGAGGACGAGGCCCCAGCAGATCGCGGTCGCGATGACAGCCACTCCTGCATCTTGGCGACAGTTGGAGTCTCGGCGTTCCTCAGGGACTGTGTAAGGTGCCCCTTACATGCTTGTGGGCCGCTGCACGACCGCCGAGGAGCTAGCGCTGCGACGGCGCATCCAACGGCGCGCCGCTTGGAGCCTGGTTGCGGGAGCGGCGCTCGCCGCCCTCGTCTGGAAGGCAACGACCGCGCCGGGCGGGGTCCCCGATCCGACAGCGCCCGGCGCGAATCTCAGCCACGGGGCCGTGATCGTCGACAGCGGCCTGCTCGTCTTCCGGGAGGGGCTCGAGGCGGTGCTCGTGCTCGCGGCGCTGACCGCGAGCTTCGTCGGCGCCAACAGCGGGCTTCGCCGCCCGGTCGCAGCTGGAGCCGGCGGCGCGCTTCTCGCCTCGGTCGCGACCTGGTTCCTCGCCATCCTCGTGATCGGCGCGCTCGGCGGCCCGGGCCTGGACATCCAGGCGGCGACCGGGCTCATCGCCGTGGCCGTGCTGCTCGTCGTGATGAACTGGTTCTTCCACAAGATCTACTGGACAGGCTGGATCTCGGCTCACAACCGGGTCCGCCGCCGCCTCGCGGCGCCCGGCATCGGCCGGCGAGCTCTGCTCGGCCTCGCGATCCTGGGCTTCACCTCGGTCTACCGCGAGGGGTTCGAGGTTGTGCTCTTCCTGCAGAACCTCCGCCTCACCGCTGGCTCCAGCGCCGTGCTCGAAGGTGTGGCGATCGGCTTCGCGCTCACCGTCGCCGCCGGCACGATCACCTTCTCCGCCCAGCACCGACTCCCCTACCGGCGCATGCTCGTCGCGACCGGGATCCTGCTCGGCTTCGTCCTGCTGGTCATGGTCGGCGAGAGCGTGCAGGAGCTGCAGCTCGCGGGCTGGATTCCCACGACCCCGATCGGCGTCGGCTTCCCGGGCTTCGTCCAGCTCTGGTTCGCCATTTTCCCGACCGTCGAAGGGCTCTTGGCCCAAGTTGGAGCGGCCGCCGTGGTCATCGGCTCCTACCTGCTGGCCGAGCGCGCTCGCCGGCCGGCCCTCCAGACCCTGGAGCCCGCCGCCGACACCGTCCTCTGACCGGCTCGACAGCACACGGTGTCGGACACCGTGTCGTGTCAGAGCTCGCCGGGCTTGCCTCCTCTCGGACGTGTCCGGCGAGTCGGTGTTTTCCCGAACGCTATTTCAGAGGATCGTCGGATGAAGCGGCCGACGACTACCAAGAGACTGCCTCTGGAGCCGGGCGGGCTCGGCGATTAGTCCACCTCACCGGCTGGCGGCGTTTCGGCACGTCGCTGGGAGTCCACCCGGCTCCTTCGCTGCGCCGTTGCGATCATGCTTCGGCATCGCCGAAGCGCCCTTCGTCGGGGAGATGGGCGGTACTGGGCTAGAAGCCCGCTGCAAATCGCGGGGTTTATCTCACCGAGGTCTGCACCGGGGTCAGCACCGTTCGAGCACATCCGTGCTTATTCACCGGTGCTGCGGAAGCCAATGATCGTTCCAGCGCAGTCGGGCACCAGGTCGTCGAGATCGAGCTGGGCCGGGTGGGGGGCCGTCAGCTCCTCGTCGATGATCTCGTTGCAGAGGTCGATGCACTCGTCGCAGATGTAGACCCCAGGGCCCGCGATGAGCTTCTTGACCTGACGCTGGCTCTTGCCGCAAAAGCTGCAGAGAAGCTCCTCGTTGCCGTCGGATTCGCGGGCCACGTCTCTCCTTTTACCTCTGATGTAGCTTCACCGCTAGGTTAGGGCTCCCTCCTTCTGGGCGAGCCAACGCAGATACTCGACCTCAGCCTCGGTGAACCGCTCCTTTCACGACGCAAGCAACTCCGCGTAGTCAAGCTCGGCCTCGTCCAGCACGACGTGGGTGTACGTATTCGCTGTCACGGCGAGGTTGCGCTGGCCAACGAACTCGCCGATCCGCGCCCAGGGCACACGGCGCAGGTGGAGGAGCGAAATCCGCCGGTGGCGGAGGTCGTGCGGTGACCAGAGCGGGATCGCCTCCGCCTTGCACGCCTTCGCGATCGCAGTTCGCAGCGCATCAGCGCCGCTCGATGCGAACAGCCGGGCCTCTCGGTCGCGGAAGTGCGGATGCGGCAGCTCTCGCTCGATCGCCTGGGCGAGCGTCGGATGCAGTTCGATCCAGAGCGCCCTCCTCGTCTTGGTCGTCGCCGCCCGGAGCCGGACGCGTCGGCGCGCCTGGTCGTAGTCGTCGACGCGAATGTGGTCGATCGCGCTGACGCGGGCGCCCGACCAGTCCAGGAACAGGAGCGCGAGCCGGTGCCGCTCGGGGATGCGTCGGAAGACAGCCTCAACGTGCGCGGCCGTGGGCGGGTTGGACTCCTCCGGCTCCTCTCGCGGCAGCTTGACGTTCGGGTCGCGGGCCGGGTTGGGACTGATCCCCGCGTGGTCGAGCACCATCGCGATCGCCGTGCGGGCCTTGCGGATCGACTCGCGAGCCTTCTTCGCATCGTGAAGCACAGCCACCAGGTCAGCGATTTCCTTCGGCCCGATCTCGTCGAGTCGCTTCACTCCCAGAGTCGGCAGCGCCCGGTTGAGGGCGGTTGTGGTGCTGCACCTTCGTGGCCTCGGAGACGTCGACGCGCGACGCCTGCCAGCGCGCCGCAGCGTCGCGCAACGTGGGCACAGGCTCCGTCCCAACGAGCAGCCGTAAGTCGGGTACGCGCATCGCGGCCAGTTCGCCGGCGATCCAGTCACGGCGGATGCGCGCCTCGCGCATCGTCGAGAACGGGCCACCGTAGCGGGGCGCTGCCTCGCGACCGCCGAGCCGGTACATGACGCGAAAGCGGGTACCGCGCCTGGCGGGCCGCTTCGCGATCCAGACTGATGCCATTTAGGCCACTTCCCTCGCGCCCGCCGTCGCGCGGCGATTAGGGCGCCGGCGACAAGCGGGCGCGAGCCTTGCAAAGAGTGATGTGCCGCCCTAATCGACACGGCGCCGATCATGCCAGAGGGCGAACGCGATCGCCCCGGTAGCCTCCTGATCCGCTGGAACGCTTCGCGGAGATGGCTGATGCGCTTCGCGGCGTGGCTCACCAGGGAATAAGCGCCCGGCTCGATCTGCTCGACTCAGTTTGCAGAGCGTGCAACGTTCAAGGTATCACCGGGGTCTGCACCGCATGCGCCTCGCCGCCCTTCCCGACACAACTGACCCGCGTAACCATGCGGGGGTCGCATGATTGCGCGAGCCAGAGTGGGCGGTACTGGGCTCGAACCAGTGACCCCCAGCTTGTCGAGCTGGTGCTCTCCCAACTGAGCTAACCGCCCCGGGGATTCGGATTGTACCGTCCACACGGGAAGGATCGCCCCGGCCGGGGCGGAACCTATGCTGTGGTGGCCGTGAACCAGCCTCCCGTTTCTTCCTGGGCGCGCCAGCCGCAGCTGCGCGTCGGCGCGGTCGTCGCCGTGGCTCTCGCGATCGGATTCATCGTCTGGCTGATCGTGCGCGGCGGAGGAGGCGGCTCGTCCACGACGGCCTCGACCACCTCGTCGCGCCCGGCGGTCGGGCCCACTGCGGTCAGCGTCAACGACCTCGGCAGTGTGGCCGACAAGGCCGGCCACCAGGTCTACTGGGCCGGGCCCGCGGCGAGCAGCAGGTACGAGCTGACGCAGACGTCGAGCGGCAGCGTCTACATCCGCTACCTGCCGCAGGGCGTGCCGGTCGGCACGAAGGCGCTGTTCACGCTCGTCGGCTCGTATCCGGTGACGAACGCGTACAAGGTGCTGCAGGGGCTCGCGAAGAAGAGCGACTCCACCTCGTTCACGGCACCCGGCGGCGGAATCGCCGTCTACTCGCACAGGTCGCCTACGAACGTCTACCTCGCGTACCCGGGCTCGAACGTGCAGATCGAGGTCTACGACCCCTCGCCGAAGCGCGCACGCGCCCTGATCTCCTCGGGTCACATCGCGCCCGTTCCGTAGCTGAGTGCGCTAGCCGTCGCCTGGATCGCGTTCCCGCTGGTACTGGCGGGGCTGTCGCTCGGGTGCGGGCGGCTGGTCGAGGTCGTGATCGGCGAGCGCCTGCCAGGGCCGCTCGTTCTTCCGGTCGGGCTCGCGGTGGTGATCCTCGCCGGAGAGCTCGCGACGCTGACCGACGCGACCGCGGAGCTGGCCGGGCCGCTCGTTGTCGTGCTCGCGGTCGTCGGGCTCCTGCTCGCGCGGCCCTGGCGGCCCCGCGACTGGCCGTGGCCTGCGGCGACCGCACTCGGCGTGTTCGCAGTGTTCGCGGCGCCGATCGTGCTCTCCGGCCAGGCGACGTTCGCCGGCTACATCAAGCTCGACGACACCGCCACCTACTTCGCCATGACCGACCGCGTGATGCAGCACGCGCGCAGCCTGGCGGGGCTGGCTCCGTCCACGTACGAGGCGACGCTCGCGACGACGATCGCGATCGGCTACCCGACCGGGAGCCTGATACCGCTCGGGATCGGGCACCAGCTCCTCTCCTACGACATCGCCTGGCTCTTCCAGCCGTACCTGGCCTTCCTGGCGGCGATGCTCGGGCTCTCGCTGTACGAGGTGCTCGAGCGTGTGATCGCGCCGCGCGGCCTGCGCGCGCTGGCCGCCTTCGTGGCCGCCCAGCCGGCGATCCTGTTCGGCTACGGGCTCTGGGGCGGAGTCAAGGAGCTCTCCGGCGCGTGGCTGCTCGCGCTGATCGCGGCGCTCGGTCCCTGGACTCTGGCGAAGCGGAAGAGCTGGCGCAGCGTCGTGCCCATGGCGGCGTCGTGCGCGGCCGTCGTCTGTGTCCTGAGCCTTCCCGGATCCGTCTGGCTGCTCGTCCCGCTCGTCGCGGGAGCGGTCGTGCTGCTGCGCCGGCCGGGCTGGCCGCCGGTGAAGACCGCGGTCGCGTTCGCGGTCGCGCTCGGGCTCCTGGCGATCCCGGCCTTCGTCGCAGCGGTCGACTGGCTCCCCCATGTGCACGCGTTCAGCGAGGAGACCGAGCTCGGCAACCTGATCCGGAGGCTGAGCCCGCTCCAGCTCTTCGGCATCTGGCCGATCGGGGACTTCCGACTCCGGATCCACGGGCGCGACTCCGCGCCGGGTTACGTCCTGATCGCGCTCGTGATCGCCTCGGGCGCGGTTGGCATCTGGTGGGCCTGGGCGCGCCGCAGCTGGGCGCTCCTGCTCTACGTGCTGACCGCCGCCGTCGGCTGCGTGCTGATCGTCGGGCTCAGCTCGCCGTGGGTTGGCGGCAAGGCGCTCGCGATGGCCTCGCCCGCGTTCCTTGCGGCCGCGTTCGCCGGGTGCGGCGCGGGCGTCGCGCAGAAGCGCTTCGTCGAGGCCGGTGTCGCGACGATCGCGATCGTGGGCGGCGTGCTCTGGTCGAATGGGCTCCAGTACCACGACGTCTGGCTCGCGCCCCGCGGCCAGCTGCACGAGCTCGAGGTGATCGGCAACCAGATCGCCGGCCAGGGGCCGACCCTGATGACGAATTACGAGCCATACGGCGCGCGGCACTTCCTACGGCGTGCCGACGCCGAGGGCGCGTCAGAGCTGCGCCGCCGCTTCGACTACCTCACGAACGGCGCGATGCTCGACAAGGGCGAGTCGGCTGACATCGACCGCTTCAAGCTCGACGGGATCCTCGTCTACCGGACGCTCGTCCTGCGGCGCGGCCCGGCCGCCAGCCGCCCACCGTCCGTCTACCACCTCGTCAGGAGCGATCGCTACTACGAGGTCTGGCAGCGGCCGGCCGGGCAGCCGAACACGATCATCGCGCACCTGCCGCTCGGCGACGCGGATCAGGCGGCGGCGGTGCCGCGCTGCTCAGACGTGCTCAGGCTCGCGCGCCTCCCGGGCGTCGTCTCGCTCGCAACCGCGACGAGGCCGGAGGCGATCCAGCTCGGGAACCCGCCCGCGTCCGGCGCGCGCACCGTGCTCGTCGATCTTCCCAAGAGCGGCGTGTACACCGCCTGGATGGGAGGCGACTGGTACGGGCTCGCCTCGATCGCGGTGGACGGGCACAAGGTCGGGGCGAAGCGCGAGGACCTCGACTGGCCCGGCCTCTACACGGACCTCGGCACGATCCGGCTCGCCGCTGGCAAGCACCTCGTCACGCTGGGCTACGACACGGGCGGCCTGCATCCGGGCAGCGGCCAGACGCCATACGCCTTCGGCCCTGCGGCGCTCACGCTCGAGAACGCACGCGATCCGTTCGTGACGCTGCCGCCAAGCCAGGCGCGCGCGCTCTGCGGCAAGCGGCTCGACTGGATCGAGGCGCTCCGCGGCTAGAAACGGACGGGAGGCCCGGAGGCCTCCCGCCACTGCTCTCTCACGGGAACTTTCTAGGGCAGCGGGACGACGACGATCGTCCGGTTCAGGAACGTGCCCGTGCCGGCGCTCACCCTGTACTTGGCGGTGAAGGTGTTGCTCCCGGCGGTCAGCCCGGTCACGTAGAACGTCGCCGTGCCCTGGTCGAGGCCGGCGCCGGTGCCGTTTTTGACGACCCGGGCCTCGTTGTCCGTCGCCGCCTTCGTGGTCGCGCCCGAGACCGCGTACGCCATGTAGATGGAGTTGCCGTTCCCGGTGACCGACAGCGAGCCGGTCAGAATCACCAGCGCGTTCCCGGAGGCCGGGATCGTCACCGTGACCGCGGGGCCCACGGTGGCAAGGTCCGTGTACGTCGTGCTCGTGGTCGTCTGGGCGCTTCCCAGGCCTACGGTGTTACCGGCCGTTCCGGCGGTCCCCGTAGCGCCCGTCACACCCTTCGCTCCTGTGGCGCCCTTCGCCCCGGTCGCGCCCTTGGCCCCCGTCGGGCCCTTCGCCCCCGTCGGGCCCTTCGCCCCAGTCGCACCCTTCGAGCCTGTCGGGCCCTTGGCTCCCGTCGGGCCCTTCGCGCCGGTCGGCCCCTTGATGCCGGTCGCGCCCTTCGTCCCGGTAACGCCCTTGGCGCCGGTCGCTCCTTTCGCGCCGGTCGGGCCCTTGGCGCCCGTCGGCCCGGTCGCGCCCTTGGCGCCCGTTGCGCCTTTCGCCCCCGTCGCACCCTTGGCTCCGGTCGCGCCCTCGGAACCCGTCGCTCCGTTCGCTCCGGTTGCGCCCTTCGCGCCTGTCGCACCCTTGGCTCCGGTCGCGCCCTTGCTTCCCGTCGGGCCGTTGGCGCCCGTCGAACCGACCGCTCCCGTGGCACCCTGCGCGCCAGTCGAGCCCTTCGCTCCGGTTGCACCCTTGGCGCCGGTGGCTCCTCTTGCACCGGTGGGGCCGACCGCACCGGCCGGGCCCGTCGCACCCTTGGCTCCGGTCGCGCCCTTTGCCCCCGTGGCGCCCGCCGGGCCCGTGGCACCGGTCGTCCCCCTGTCCCCCCTAACTCCTTGCGCGCCCGTGGCTCCCTTCGCGCCAGTGCTGCCGACCGCGCCGGTCGCGCCGGTGGATCCCTCGGAGCCGGTAGCGCCCTTTGCCCCCGTGGCGCCCTTCGCGCCGGTGGGGCCATTCGCGCCCGCCGGGCCGGTGGCACCCCGAGCACCGGCCACGCCGGTCGCGCCCTTCGGTCCCGTGCTCCCGGTCGCTCCGCGGTCACCCTGTGAGCCGGTCACGCCCCTCGCTCCGGTCGCTCCAGCCGCTCCGGTTGCGCCCTTCGTGCCGGTGCTGCCGACTGCGCCGGTCGCTCCCGTCGATCCCTTCGTCCCGGTCGTTCCGTCAGCTCCGGTCGCGCCCCTTGCTCCGGTCGGACCGTTTGTGCCTGCCGGGCCGGTGGCGCCTCGGGCACCCGCAGCGCCGGTTGCGCCCTTGGCTCCCGTGCTTCCGGTCGCTCCGCGGTTGCCCTGCGGACCCGTCGAGCCCTTGGCTCCAGTCGCGCCTGCGTTGCCGGTTGCGCCCTTCGCACCGGTAGCTCCCGCGGCTCCTGTCGTCCCCTTCGCCCCCGTCGATCCTTTCACCCCGGTCGCGCCTGCGGGTCCGGTTGCGCCCTTCGCGCCGGTCGGCCCGGCTGCGCCGGAGGGTCCCGTCGCGCCCTTGGCTCCCGTCGCACCTGCGGACCCGGTCGTGCCCTTCGCACCCGTCGAGCCGACGGCTCCGGTTGTTCCCTTCGCCCCCGTCGATCCTTTCGCCCCGGTCGCACCTGCCGCCCCCGTCGCGCCCTTCGAACCGGTCGGTCCGACCACGCCGGCCGGTCCGGTCGCGCCCTTCGCTCCGGTCGCGCCCTTCGCTCCGGGGGGCCCGGCCCCGCCCGCGGGACCGCTTGCGCCCATCGCTCCGGTCGCGCCGGTGGCTCCCTTGCTGCCGTTCGCCCCCTTCGCGCCGGCAGCTCCGGCGACCCCGGTCGCACCGCGAATCCCCTGCGGACCGCGCTGGCCCTTCACGTTCCAGCTGACCTTGTGCGCCTTCCCGTGGCAGCGCTTGTTCGCCTTGACGAGGCGCAGCAGGCCGTTCCGCTTGCCTGCGCACGCGTAGATCTTCCCGTCCTTCGCAGCGCCCCCGCTGACGAGCACGGCAGCGCCCACCACGAGGGCGATCAAGGACGTGAAGAAGACGCGCTTGTGGGTCACGTGCGTTTACTGGCCAGCCGGGCGCAGCACCGTGCGGTGCCGCAACGTCTGACGGTAGCCGCGGTCACGCGCGACGGCATCCCCTGAAAGGAGTACGTGCGATCGAGCCCACCCGTTACGCTGAGCGCCGCTTGATCGAGGGAAAAAGTGTCGCGGTCGTCATCCCCGCCTACGACGAGGAGCAGCTCCTCCCGGCGACGCTGAGCGGCATCTCGGAGTCGGTCGACCGGATCTACGTCGTCGACGACGCCTCCGGGGACGGGACCGCGGCACGCGCCCGGGAGGCCGCCGAGCAGGACCCGAGGATCACCGTGCTCACCCGCGAGCGCAACGGCGGGGTCGGCGCGGCGATCGTCACGGGCTACCGGCAGGCGCTCGAGGACGGCGCCGAGGTCGCGGTGGTCATGAACGCCGACAACCAGATGGACCCGGACGACCTCCACCACCTCGTGGAGCCGGTCGCGCGCGGCGAGGTCGATTACGCGAAGACGAACCGCCTCTTCACCGGGCAGGCCTGGCAGCTGATCCCGCACAGCCGCTACCTCGGAAACGCGGTGCTCTCGCTCTGGACGAAGATCGCCTCCGGGTACTGGCACATCGCCGACGCGCAGTCCGGCTACACCGCGATCGGCCGCCGGATGCTTGAGCTCCTCGACCTGGACAACCTCTACCCGCGCTACGGGTTCCCGAACGACATGCTCGTTCACCTGAACGTCTGGAACGCGAAGGTCCGAGACGTGCCGTCTCGGCCGATCTACGGCGTCGGCGAGCGCTCGGGGATCCGCCTGCGCAAGGTAGTCCCTGCGATCTCGTGGCTCCTGTTCAAGGGCTTCTGGTGGCGCATGTGGCAGAAGTACGTCATCCGGGACTTCCACCCGCTCGTCTTCTTCTACGTGTTCGGGTTGATCTCGCTCCTGCTAGGTCTCGGGCTCGGGATCTACCAGGTGGTGCTGAAGATCGTCGGCTACGACGCGACGGTGGGCGTGGTGGTCCTCGTCGCGCTGCTGCTGCTGTTCGGCCTCTTGTTCTCGCTGTTCGCGATGTGGTTCGACATGGAGACGAACAAGGACCTGCGCTAGAGCCCGAGCTCGGCGCTCAGGCGGGCCCGGCCCTCGTCCGTCACCTCGACCGAGCGGTTGCGCTCCCGACGGCGGATCCAGCCGAGCTCGAACATCCGGGCCGTAAGCGCGGCGCCAAGGCCCCCGGCGACGTGCAGCTCGCGCTCGCTCCAGTCGAGGCAGCCTCGGACGACCGGCCGGCGCTGCCGCTCGAGCGCGGCCAGGTCGATCCCGAGCTCGGCGCAGCGAGCCGCCGCCCTCGGCCCGAGCACGAAGGCGCCGTTGCGGCGGCTGACGACCCTCTGACGCTCGAGCGCGGCCGCAAGCGAGACGCCTAGGCGCCCTGCGAGGTGGTCGTAGCAGGTGCGCGCAGACCGGAGCAGCTCGCTCTTCGTCGCCTCTCGCAACGTGCGGACAGGCGGCTGCGGGGCGACGCACGCGAGCGCCTCGACCGCGGCCGCGACGGCCGGGTCGGCCAGGCTGAAGTAGCGGTGGCGGCCCTTCGCGCGAGTCGCGAGGAACCCGCCCTCGACGAGCCTGCGGAGGTGTTCGCTGGCCGTCGAAGGCGCGATCCCCGCGTGAGCGGCGAGCGCGCTCGCCGGCAGCGCCTCGTGCTCGGTCAGCGCGACGACGAGCTTCGCTCGCGCCGGCTCGGCGAGCAGCGCCGCCGCGGCCGCCACGTCGGCTTCACCGTTCATGCTCAGAGAGTATCGCGCTGACGCTTCGGTCTCGGACGAAGCGTTCTAGAACAGCTCGGGACACCACGGCTGGCGTGGCGTCCGGAA
>Ga0335085_10002222_pt1 | contig 37036 bp, 37 predicted proteins | sample Lox_Sample_45_FD_206712 | JGI IMG/M metagenome (GOLD analysis project Ga0335085, IMG submission 206712) | Soil microbial communities from Loxahatchee National Wildlife Refuge, Florida, United States - Lox_Sample_4.5 | ecosystem: Environmental > Terrestrial > Soil > Wetlands | place: USA...
TGCGCGCCCAGAGTAGTGCGCCAGTCCGGCCCAGATCAATGGGGGTGTCGGGCACCGGCCGGGCCAGGACCGCCAGGAGCCTGAGCCGTTTCGCCCTGCGACCGCGTCGGTACAACGCAGGACGGCCAACGACAGAGGATGTGACGCATATCGGTCTTGGCGCCGTCGCAGTCGTCCTGGTGATCTTCGCGTTGGTCGGCGTAGTTGGATAACCGAACCAGACGAGAGGAGCATTCATGCCTGCGGGATCGTCGCCGAAGCGCGAGCGCCAATACGAGCACATCCTCGAGGTCGAGAAGCGTCGCCATGTTTCCGCAAAGCGAGCGAAAGAGATCGCGGCGCGCACCGTGAACAAGCAACGCGCCCGCGCGGGCGAATCCAAGACCGTGTCGAAGTTGTCGAAGTCGGACATCTCGTCGCAGCGCCGCGCCTCCTACCGCCGTACCCACGGCGGCGGCGGCCGCACGCGCGATCAACTGTACGAAGAGGCGAAGAACCGCAACATCCCGGGCCGGTCGCGCATGAACAAGGCGCAACTCGAACGCGCACTGAGATAGTTGTCGCGCACGCGTCTGCTTTCAGCCGCCGCGCGCGTCGACGAAGTACTCGTCGGCGGCCCACGTGCGATACTCCCTCTCCCCCATCATCGCCATGAGTTCCGCGGTCTGCGACGCATGCGCGAGGAGAGCGGCGATCTTGCGGTCGAGGGCGTCGCCACGGAGCTCGAGCGCGAGCGCGAGCCGGCCCCGCTCGACGGCCGGCGGACCTTCCGGGCCGAAGATCGCAAGGCGCCGATGGAGCTCCGCGTGCGTCTCGCCCCACCCGAACGTTTTCGTCGCGTGGAGTAGCCGTCGCCGGTGCCGAGCGCCGGCAACGGCGGCGGCCGCCCAACGCCCGACCGCGACATGGTCGGGGTGCCCGGTCATGCCGTCGGGCCCGAACGTGACGACCGTGTCCGCACCGATGTCGTCGAGCACTCGCCGGACCATGAACGTAGCCTCGGCCGGCTCGACGGCCGCGCAGGCGCCGTCGTGGTAGGGCAACCAGGTGTGCTCGCGTACGCCCAGGGCCGCGAGCGACGCCTGCAGTTCGCGCTCACGAGCATGGGCGAGCCGGGTGGGCGGCCAGCGCGTGGGATCGGACGTTCCGTGTTCGCCTCGCGTCGCCGTCACGCACACGACGCGGTTGCCGGCTTCGACCGCTGCGGCCATGAGGCCTGCCGACAGGTACGCCTCGTCATCGGGATGCGCCCAAACGCCGACGACGGTGCCGAGGCGGCGCACGACATCGCGCACGTCGTTTGATGGAATGCGGTTTGTCAGGGTCACGATGTGCCTCCTGTTCGATAGAGACGGGGACGGCGAGACTGCGAGCAATCCTCTACGACGGTGCGCTCGTGTCATCCCGTATGGACCTCGACATCGACGCAGCGATCACCGCGAAGACAACCGCCGCAACGCTCGTCGACGCAGCCAAGCGACGACCACGCCCAACCAAGCGATAGTTCCCGAGCAAGTTGGACGTGCGATTCGTCCGTGGGTTCAGCGCGTCGCGCCGCGTGTTCTGCGTGCGAGCACTCCCCAGGTTGCGACCAGAAACATGACTGCAAACGCGCTGAGAATGAGCCAGTAGGCGCCGGTGGACGCGGTGCCGGCATTGCCGAACGATGCGAGCAGCGGAGGTCCGAGCTTCGAGCCGCCATGCGCGAGGATGCGTCGTGCACCGAGGTCGTGGCCGATGGCCTCGAAGGCCCAGCGCGATGGCATTATTCCGCTGAGCGCGGCGCCGGCTCCGGCCATCAGGTGCACGGGCAGGATTGCGCCCGCGAACAGTACGGCGGGAAAGCACAACATCGGCAGGGCGAGCGTCGCTTGGGCGACGTTTCCGACGGCGGCGGACGTGAGCAGGCCCAAGCCGAGGGCCGCGATGGCGCACAACAGCAGGCCGACCGCGATCGACGCGTAGGTCGGTAGCGGACGGTTGGGGAGGCGGTCCATCAGCCGTAGCACGCCGAGCATCGCCACGATGACGACGAGCAGGGACGGGACGAGGACGGTCACTTTTGACGCTACGTATGCGCCGAGCCGGAGGCCGACCAGGCGCTCGCGCCGCACGATCGTGCGCTCGGTACAGATCTGGAGCAACCCGTAGGTGAGCCCGAAGAAGAACGCGGCGAAAACGATCCAAAAGCCGATCATGACCATCGAGCTCGGGTCCGGGTGGTGGAAATCGAACGCACCGGGCCGGAACAGAATGGCGAACATGGCGACAACGAGAACCGGTGACGCGAGCAGGATCGCGAGTGTCAACGGATTGCGCACGAAGGTCTCGAGCGTGCGGCGGGTGAGGACATTCCACTGGGTGAGTCCGCCGGCTACGGGCCGCTTCTTCACGTCCTTGCTGCCGGCACCGGCGGCACGTGGCGTAGTGGTCGTGTCTCGTGTGTAAGGCCGGAAGTCTGCATCACCGAGGCGGCGGTAGAGCGCCGGGACCGCGCTGACCTCGAAGTGCCGGAGTGCTTCGTCGACGCTGCCGACGAATCCGACTCGCCCACCCCGCGCCATGAACACGACGCGATCGCACCGCGCGAGGTCCTCTACAGAGTGTGTGGTGAACACGACCGTCGCGGACCGGTCGGCAAGTTCGCGCAGGTGGACGATCAGCTCCGCGCTCGTGGCAGGATCGAGGCCGGACGTCGGCTCGTCGAGGAAGAACACGCGCGGTTCGGTAAGGAGCTCGACGGCAATGCTTGCGCGCTTGCGCTGCCCGCCGCTCAGCGACCCGACCCGGACGTCGGCGTGCTCGGTCAACCCGACGGCGTTCATCCCGGCATGGACCGCCTCGTCGATCTCGGCTGCGGTGGTTGACGACGGAAGCCGGAGCCGGGCTGCATAGCGGAGCATGTGTCGCAGCGGGAGGTCGGCGTGGATGATGTCGTCCTGGGGCACATAGCCGACCACGCCTCGGAACTTCGCGAGGTTGGCGTGCAGGTCAGTGCCATCGAAGCGCACGGATCCCGCGCTGATCGGGCCGATGCCGGCGATCGCCTCCAACAGCATCGTCTTGCCGGCACCACTGGGACCGACGATCGCGACGAGTTCACCAGCCGCGACCGCAAACGACACCGCGTCCAGCACCGTGACGTCGCCTCGACTCCGCGCCCGGACCCGTCGGGACAGCTCGCTGACGTCGACACACAAGCCCTGGGGTTCGACGCTCACATCCTGCGCCGTCATGGTTCGGCCCCTGCGGCGAACGACGTCATCCCGTTGTTCCTGCAGGTGTGTCTTCACGGTCGCCTCCTAGATAGCACGACCGGTCGTGCTGCGATTGACTATACGACCGGTCGTGCTATCTTGTCAAGGTGCCGGATCAACGAAAACAACGCGCGGACGGAAAGCACACCCGCGAAGCCATCGTGCGTGAAGCGGTGTCGCTCGCCACGCTCGACGGCCTCGAAGGGCTCTCGATCGGCAACCTCGCCGCCGCGCTCGACATGAGCAAGAGCGGCATCTATGCCCACTTCGGCTCGAAACAAGATCTCCAACTCGCCACCGTCGACGAAGCCGGACGGATCTTCCAAGCCGAAGTCATCGAACCTGCACTCGCCGCGACACCCGGACTCGGTCAACTCGTCGCTCTCTGCGACGCGTTCTTCGACCATCTCGAGCGGCGAACCTTCCCGGGCGGCTGCTTCTTCGCCGGTGCCGTCTTGGAGATGGGTTCCCGACCGGGACCGGTCAAAGAACAGCTCGCCGCGTTTCAGAACGAATTGTCGGCACTGATCCACCAGTTCATCGTCACCGCGCTCGAACAACACGAACTCCCCGCCGACGAAGAGCCCGACGCACTCACCTTCGAGCTCAACGGCCTCATCCTTGCCGCCAACTCCAACTTCGTCCTCCGCCAGGACCCCGCCGCGCTCAACATGGCCAGAAACGTTGTTCGCCGACGACTCGGAATCACAACCACGACCCGACTCCGACACCAACGAACCGCACCGACTCGAGGCCCGAAAAGAAATCGAGCAAAAGGACCCGACCCGACGGCCGCCATCGCCACAGTCCCTCAGAACACGCCACGCACCCACACCACCTGACAGCACACCCTGCAACACCCTGACGAGCGCACCAGGCCCGAGGAGTGCGACTTGCGACGCGGCCACCCCGATAGCAACAACTCGCCTCAGAGGCCGGGTCGTTCGACCGCGCCGCTTGGCACATGTATGACGATCTGTCATACTAGATACATGAGCAAGGCGATCTCCGTCCGCCTCGATGACGACGCTGAGCGGGCGTTGCGGATCCTCGAGGCCTCCGGGCTGAGCCCTTCGGAGGCCATTCGTTCGTCGCTGCTCGCATCGGCCGCGCGGTTGCGGCGCTCGAAGGATCTCGCGGCCGAGGCCGCCGCGCTCGAGGCGGACGATGCCGACCGCGAGGAGATGCTGTCGGTGGCGGCGCTGATGGAGTCGCTGCGTGCACCGCGGTGAGGTGTACCGCTTCCGAGTTCCCAAAGGCGTCGGTCACGAGCAGCAAGGGCCGCGGTACGGCGTGGTCGTGCAGGCCGAGGAACTGCTTCCGCGTTCGGTCGTGCTCGTTGCGCCGACATCGCGCAGCGCTCGCGCTGCGTCGTTCCGGCCCGAGGTTCTCGTCGCGGGCGACCAAACGCGAGTGCTGGTCGAGCAGGTCGGCGCAGTCGACGCTCAGCGCCTCGCCAAACGCGTGGGACAGCTGACCGCCGACGAGACGTGGTCGGTCGACGAGGCCCTCGCGACGGTGCTCGGCCTCGCCTGAGGGGAGAGCGGCTCGGCTAACGGGCGCGCTCGCCGCACGGCGGCGCCGTCGTCCTCCTCGACGATCGCGCTCGGATCCGTCGATCCGAGCCCTGAAGAACCGCCACAGACTTGCCGGTTGCGCTAGACACAACCAGCTGGTTCCGCTGCTCAGCGGAACCGGCATATCTGTGCCGTTCTCGGAGACCGTTTCGCGTGCCGACGCGCGGGCAGGTTTCGCGACGCGTTTCGGCTGGAACTCGCGCCATTCCACGACATGAGGACGAACGACGACGGACGACGGCTGCTGCTCACGATTCCGGAGGTGGCACAGCGGCTCGGGGTCGGGCGCACGACGGTCTACGAGCTGGCTGCCCGAGGCGAGCTCGAGTTGGTACACATCGGCCGCGCGGCCCGCATCCCGACCACCGCGCTCGACGCCTTCGTCGCGCGCCTCCGCGATCAATCGGTGACCAAACGTTGACCAACTGGCCCGATCGAGCACCGGCGAACACGCGTCGCAAGCGCGTTCCCGCTGGTAGCGCGCGTGGGCCCGGCTGGGATCGAACCAGCGACCGAGGGATTATGAGTCCCCTGCTCTGACCACTGAGCTACGGGCCCGCGAGGTGAGAGCGTACGCGGCGCTGTGGCGGTACACCGATCCACGCCGGCGAAAAAGGAGCCGGCCATGAGGAGGGCTCCGGGGGAGAGGCTCGAACTCTCAACCTACGGATTAACAGTCCGCCGCTCTGCCGATTGAGCTACCCCGGAATGGCGCCCGAGATTATCAGCGCAAACCGGCGACTCAGGACTCTTCGAGATAGTCGCGCAAGCGCTGCGAGCGGGTCGGATGCCGCAGCTTCGCGAGTGTCTTCGATTCGATCTGGCGGATCCGCTCGCGGGTGACGCCGAATTCCTTGCCGACCTCCTCGAGCGTGCGGATCTGCCCGTCGTCGAGGCCGAAGCGCAACCGGACAACGGCGCGCTCCCGGTCGTTCAACTCCTGGAGCGCCTCCTCGATCGCTTCACTCAGCAATGCGCGCGCGGCTGCGGTTGCGGGCGCGATGACGTTGGGGTCCTCGACGAAGTCGCCGAGGAGACTGTCGTCCTCTTCCCCCACTGGTGTCTCGAGCGAGACCGGCTCCTGCGCGATGCGCTGGATCTCGCGAACCTTGTCGGGAGTCATCTCGACCTTGGCCGCGATCTCTTCGACAGTCGGCTCGCGCCCGAGCTCCTGCAACATCTGCCGCGAGAGGCGCAGGACCTTGTTCATCGTCTCGACCATGTGCACCGGAATGCGGATCGTGCGCGCCTGATCCGCGATCGCTCGCGTGATCGCCTGACGGATCCACCACGTCGCGTACGTCGAGAACTTGAACCCCTTCGTGTAGTCGAACTTCTCGACGGCACGGATGAGCCCGAGGTTGCCCTCCTGGATCAGGTCGAGGAGCGCCATGCCTCGCCCGACGTAGCGCTTGGCGATGGAGACGACCAGGCGCAGGTTCGCCTCGGTGAGCTGCCGGCGGGCCAGCTCGCCGTCGCGCTTCACCGCCAGCAGGCTGGAGCGCTGAGACTCGCTGATCTCGATCGGCTCGCCCGCCGCGTCGAGGCCCGAGAGCTTTTCGCGGGCCAGCAACCCGGCCTCGATCCGCTTCGCCAGGGTGACCTCCTGCTCGGCGGTGAGCAGCGGTACCTTTCCGATCTCCTTGAGGTACATCCGGACCGGATCGAAACTGCCGCTCTCGGTGTGCGCGGGCCGGGCCGCGGCGCGCACCGCGACGAGATCGGGGTCGGCCTCGTCGTAAGAGGCCGAACGCGCCGCGCTTCCCGGTCGGGTCGCTGCGTTCGGCCGGTGCTCCGTTCGTCGCGCGGCCGCGGGTGGCGATGAGGATGCCGGGGTCGCGCTCTGCGCGCCGCGTCGTGCATCTTCGAGCTGCAGCTCCTCGGCGATCTCGTCGAGCACCTTGATCCCGCGCGACTCGAACATCTCCCAAAGGTCGCGCAACTCGTCGGCGTCGGGTTCGAGATCGGGGAAGGCCGCGAAGATCTCGCCGGTGGTGATGAACCCGCGCTCGCGCACCTGTGCGAGCACGTCGTCGACTGCCGAGCGGGCACCGTCAGTCGCCGCTACTTGTCCGGCAGGCTCGGTCGCCGCGAGGGAAGAGCCCTCGGCGGACCCGGCGGTATCAGACTCCGGCGTCTGCGTCATCGGTGACCCACGTTACCAATTGCTCGGCCGCGGTCTCGGCCGCGTCCCAATGTTCCGATCCACGCGCATTCGCCAAGTAGTCGAGACGCGACTTGAGCTCCGACGTGCGCGGGTCGTCGCGCCTGAGCATCGACGCGAGCAGTCGTTGACCTGACGCCTCCACAAGGTTGACCACGACACGCGTCGCGAGATCCTCGCTCGGGTCGCCGGCGTCGAGATCTTCCACCGCGAGCCGCTGCAGGAGCGCCGCGACCTCGGGCGACGCGCGTTGCAGGCACTCGTGCCAAGGTAGCTCGGTGAGGCACGCAAACGCCTCGCGAGCGAGCGGGTCGACGAACAGGGCGACGTCGAGACGGCCGCTCATCAATTCCGGCGCCTGAACCGCCCAGCGCAAGGCGTCGAGCTCGCGCCGATCGACGACACGCTCCGCCCGTCGCTCCGCCGGACGGGAGTCGGTCGCGGTCGCGGATTGGACGTGCGGTCGAGCGCGAACGGCGGTGACCGTCTCGCGTATGCGATCAGGTGCGATCTCGAGTCCGTCGGCGAGCTTCATGACGTACTGGTCGCGCACGAGGTCGTTCGGGTGTTCGGCAATCAGTGCTGCGCCGGCCTCCGCGGCCCGGGCGCGGCCTTCGAGCGTCGCGGTGTCGGCGGCTCGCAGCAGACGTTCCAGCCGAAACTCGAGGAACGGCATCGACCCCTTGACCGCGCGCACGAGACCCTGGGGATCGTCCTTCCACACGTCGGCGGGATCGCGTCCCGCCGGAAGATCGGCGACCTGGAACTGCACCTCGAACCGTTGCTCCCACTGGTAGCAGCGCTCGGCCGCCGCCTGGCCGGCCGCGTCCGCGTCGTACGCCAGCGTCACCTTGCGGGCGAGATTCTTCAGCGTGAGGAAGTGGTCGTCGGCGAGGGCGGTCCCGCATGTCGCGACCGCCATCGGGACGCCGGCGAGTGAGAACGCCATGACATCGGTGTAGCCCTCGCAGATGACCACCTCGCCCTGCGCGACGATCTCGGCCTTCGCGAAGTTGAGGCCGTACAGCAAGCGCGACTTGTGGTAGATCGCAGTCTCCGACGTGTTCTTGTACTTGGGCCCGTCCCCCGAGAGCGTGCGACCACCGAAGCCGACCGGATCGCCGCGCATGTCCCAGATCGGGAACATCAGCCGGCCCCGAATGGTGTCTTGCAACTTTTTCGCCCGGTTCACGAAGGACAGCCCGGCATCCACGAGATCCTGGCGCGAGAACTTGGCGCGCTGCAGTTGCGCACTCAGCGGATCGAAACCCTCGGGTGCCCAACCGAGCGAGAACTTCCGCACGGCATCACCGTCGAAGCCCCGGCTGCGGATGTACCGACGAGCGAGGCCCGCTTCGGGCGACTCGAGCAGCATCTGATGGTAGAAATCGATCGCCGCCTGCACCGCCGCGTGCAACCGCTGCTTGCGCTTGCGCTCCTCCGAGTACGACGCGTCGTCGTACCGCAGCGTGATGTTGGCCCGAGCGGCGAGCCGCTCGATGGTCTCGACGAAGTCGAGGTGCTCCACCTCGCGCACGAACGTGATCGCGTCACCACTCTTTTGGCAACCGAAGCAGTGCCAGACACCCTTGTCGGGACTGACCGAAAACGATGGCGTCTTCTCCTGGTGGAACGGGCACAGACCTTGGAAGCGGCGACCGACCCGCTTGAGGGCGACGTGCTCGCCTACGAGCGCCACGAGATCGGTCGCTTCTCGTACGCGCGCGACGTCGTCGTCGAGAATGCCCATCGCGGGCAGGTTACGGGTTCGCGGCGCGGCTCACACGCCTCGCGGAAGGTCCTCGGGGCGCCATCCGAGCAGCTCGACGCCGAGTCCGAGCGCGTACCGATCGGTCATGCCGCTCACGTAACGCACTGCCACCGCCGCGGCTTCGAGCGAGCCCGGCGCGAGATCGGCGCGCACGCCCGTCGCCGCCGCGGGCAGCCGAACCGGTGCATCGACGAAGAAGTCGACGAGGCCGCGGAGCAGTCCGACGACCTTCTCGGCTTGGCGGCGGGCGGCCGGCCGGAGGTAGATGCGGTCGAAGTTGAACGCGCGGAAGGCCGCCAGCGCGCCGGCCGCGGGTTCGGTCATTCCGACGCGCCCGGTGCGGTCGATGGCCTCGAGCACGGCTCCGACAAACGCGTCGACCTGCCGGGAGCCGGTAGCACCTACGAGGGCGGCGATTTCGGGCGGGAGGTCGCCGGGACGGAGGATGCCCGCGCGCACTGCGTCGTCGAAGTCGTGGCACACGTACGCGATGCGGTCGGCCCACGCGACCACCTCGCCTTCGGGAGTGGACGGAGACGGCCGTCGCCAGGAGTGGTTCCGCACGCCGTCGAGCGTCTCCGCACAGAGATTCAACGGCGCCAGCGTGACGTCGGCCCCGTACACCGCGTGGTCGTAGCCGCCGCGCACGTACGGGGCGAACGCCTCCTCGGACGCGTGGCCCGCCGGTCCGTGCCCGCAATCGTGCGCCAACGCGATCGCCTCGGTGAGCGGTACGCAGAGGCCCGCGACGCGCGCGATGCCGGTGGCGATCTGCGCGACCTCGACAGCATGGGTGAGCCGCGTTCGCAGGTGGTCATCCTCGGGGGCGATGAAGACCTGACACTTCCCGGCCAGGCGCCGCCAGGGATGCGAATGCTTCACCCGGTCGAGGTCGCGCTCGAAGCACAGGCGATACGGGTCGGGCTCCTCGTCGCGCGCCCGAGTGCCGGCGCCGACCGGCCGGGTCGCGCCCGGCGCGAGCAACGCGTCGAGCTCGGCTTCGCGCGCCTCGCGGCGCGCAACCGCCCGACCGACGCGCGCCTCGGCCCCGGAATGCGCCATGCGCACGACACTCGGCTCGACCAGACCGGGCTCGACCAGACCGGGCTCGACCAGACCGGGCTCGAGCTTCGATTCCAACTGCATGACCCGAGGGTACCGACGGGGTGCGACACCAACGTCGCATCCCCCCGTCTCAGGCCGGCGGCCTGCCGTTCCACCTCTCCATCCAGCGTTCGGTCCGGATGAGCGGTGCGAACCCGACCTTGGCGTACACGCCGTGCGCGTCGCGTGTGCCGAGCAAGAGGCGGGAGACGTGCTCGTGCGACTCGACGATGCAGCGCATCAGGAACACTCCGAGACCCCGGCCTCGGTGCGGCTCGAGGACGAAGACGTCGGCGACCCAGGCGAACGACACGTCGTCGGTCAGCACACGACCGAACCCGACGAAGGCTGCGGTCGGTTCGTGCAGCACGCTGAAGCAGGTCGACGCGTCGTTCGCGCGCGCCTGGTCGGCACGCGAACGACCGAGCGCCCAGTACGAATAGCGCGACAGGAATCCGTGAACCGCATCGAGATCGACGCCCGCACGATCGGTCGTGACGGTGTAGTCGCCGCTACTCCACCGGCGGGTCGAGGCGGACGGAGGGAATGGCATAGGTGACGGATGCTCGCGCGCACGGGACGTCTTCACCAGCGGAATACATGATCACGTCGCCGACCGCGAGACGCTTGCCGATCTTGTGCAATGCCGTGTGCGCGATCACATCGCCGGCGGCCGGCTTGCGCAAGAAGTCGATGTCGAGATGAGAGGTCACCGAGAACGGCTCGCGCCCGATCATCGCCAGCAACGCCACCCAGAGTCCGGTGTCGGCGAGCGACATCAACGACGGGCCGCTGATCGTTCCGCCGGGCCGCAAGCGGAACTCGTTGAAGAGCATGCGCACCCGGGCGTGCATGGGCCGCACTTCCTCGATGACGAAGTGATCCATCGCGCCGGGGAACACGTCGGCGAGGAAGTCGGTGATCTCCTCGGCCGTCAGCCGCGTCGACAACGCTCGTTCGGAGGTCGTCACGGGTCGGCTGTGGTTCAGGCCGTCGCGCCGGGACCGGCGGCGCCGATCGCCGCGTGTGCGGCGGCGAGCCGTGCGATCGGCACGCGGTACGGAGAGCACGACACGTAATCGAGGCCGACCTCGTCGCAGAACGCGACCGAGGCGGGGTCGCCGCCGTGCTCGCCGCAGATGCCGAGCTTGAGGTTCGGACGCTCGCGGCGCCCTTTCTCACAACCCATGCGCACCAACTGGCCGACGCCGGCGACGTCGAGCGTCTCGAACGGATTCGCCGCGAGGAGCTTGTGCTCGAGGTACTCGCTCATGAACCGGCCCTCGATGTCGTCGCGGGAGAACCCGAAGGTCATCTGCGTGAGGTCGTTGGTACCGAACGAGAAGAACTCGGCGACCACTGCGATCTCGTCGGCGACGAGCGCGGCGCGCGGCGTCTCGATCATGGTGCCGACGAGGTAGTCGATCTCGACGTTCGACTCGTGCAGCACCTTCGCGGCCTCTTCACGAGTCCACTGTTCGAGTAGCCGGAGCTCGGGCGCGCTCACGATCAACGGGATCATGATCTCGACGACCGGATTGCCGCCCGCCCGGCGGCGCGTCACCGCCGCCTGCATCAGCGCCCGTACCTGCATGCGGTACAGGCCGGGCTTGATGATCCCGAGCCGGCAGCCGCGCGTGCCCAGCATCGGATTCGACTCGCGCCACAGCTCCGCGGCGTGCAGGAGCTTCCGCTCCCGCTCGGTGATCTCGCCCTTCGCCTGCTTGATGATGAGCTCCTCATGATCGGGCAGGAACTCGTGCAGCGGCGGGTCGAGGAGACGGACCGTTACCGGCAGCCCGTCCATCGCCTCGAGGATGCCCTCGAAGTCGGCTTCCTGCTGCGCGCGGAGCTCCTCGAGCGCGGAGGCTTCGTCGTCGGGCGTATCGGCGAGGATCATGCGCTGCACGATCGGGAGGCGATCGCCGAGGAACATGTGCTCGGTTCGGCACAGGCCGATGCCCTCGGCGCCGAACTCGCGCGCTTTGCGCGCGTCCTCGGGGAGATCGGCGTTGGTGCGGACCTTGAGCCTGCGCAGCGCGTCGGCCCAGCCGAGGATCACGCCGAACGGACCGGTCGGCTCGGGCGTGATCACCGGCACCTCACCGACGACGATCTCGCCCGTGGTCCCGTTGATCGAGATGACCTCGCCTTCCCGGACGGTCGTTTCGCCCGCGGTGAAGGTGCGGCCCGCGAGATCGATCTTCACCGCTTCCGCGCCACAGATCGCGGGCTTGCCCATACCGCGCGCGACGACAGCCGCGTGAGAGACCAAGCCGCCGCGTGACGTCAGGATCCCCTGCGCCGCGATCATCCCGTGCAGGTCGTCGGGCGACGTCTCGGGGCGCACGAGGATCACGCGCTCCCCCGCCTCGTGTCGGGCCTCGGCATCGTCGGCGGTGAAGTACACCTTGCCCACGGCGGCGCCGGGCGACGCGTTCAGGCCCTTGGCGAGCACCGTGAACTTCGCGTTCGGATCGAACTGGGGATGCAACAACTGGTCGAGCTGCGCCGGTTGCACGCGCAGCACTGCTTCCGTCTTGTCGATGAGTCCCTCGTCGACCATCTCGACCGCCATGCGCAGCGCGGCCGCCGCGGTGCGCTTGCCGACGCGCGTCTGCAACATGAACAACCGACCTTGCTCGATCGTGAATTCGATGTCGCACATGTCGCGGAAGTGGTTCTCGAGCAGGTTCATCAGCCGCAGCAACTCCCGGTGCGGCTCGGGGAACTCGTTGCCCATTGCATCGAGGTGCTCGGTGATACGGATACCGGCGACGACGTCTTCGCCCTGCGCGTTCTTCAAGAAGTCGCCGTACGGCAGGTTCTCGCCCGTCGACGGGTTGCGCGTGAAGGCGACGCCGGTTCCCGAGTCGTCGCCCTTGTTCCCGAACACCATCGTCTGCACGTTGACGGCGGTACCGAGGTCGTCGGGAATGCGCTCGAGCCGGCGATAGTCGCGGGCCCGCCGGCCGTTCCACGACTTGAAGACGGCGTCGATGGCGTACGCGAGCTGCTCTTGCGGATCGCTCGGGAAGTCGACGTTCTTCTCCGACCTCACGATGCCCTTGAACGTCTCGACCAGACCGGCGAGATCCTCGGCCGACAGCTCGGTGTCGACGCTGAAACCCCGCTGCTCGACGAGGTCGTGCAACGACTCCTCGAACAGTTCACCGGGGATGTCGAGCACGATCTTGCCGAACATCTGCACGAAACGGCGGTACGAGTCGTACGCGAAACGTTCGTTCTGGGTCTGCTTGGCGAGTCCCTTGACCGACTCGTCGTTGAGCCCGAGATTGAGGACGGTGTCCATCATCCCGGGCATCGAGAACGGGGCGCCCGACCGCACCGAGACGAGCAGCGGGTCGTCGGCGTCGCCCAGGAGCTTGCCCATCTTCTTCTCGAGCTGCTCGCGCGCGACCGCCACCTCGGCCATCAGGCCCGGCGGCAGCTCGTCGCCGCGAGCCATGTACGCCTTGCACGCGTCGGTACTGATCGTGAAGCCGGGCGGGACGGGCAGCCCGAGGTTGGTCATCTCGGCGAGGTTCGCACCCTTGCCGCCGAGAAGATACTTCTGGTCGCGACCGCCCTCCTCGAACGCGTAGACGTACTTCTCGCGCGCTTGCTCCGTCATCGACATGCCTTTCGAGCCTTGGCTTTCAAGTTTGAGCGTCGCTCACCACGATCGTGTGCGCGAGGCGGTCGTGCAGACCCTGCATGTCCGGGTTGCGCATCCACATCGTCACACCGAACAGCACGATGATCGCGGCAATTTGTTGCAACAGGTAATACAGCACGAAGGTCACCAGGACCACGACCCCGTATCTCATGAGCGCGCCGGACGCGCCGAGCGGTGAGCCGTCTTCGCGCAACACCTTGAGGTGCTGGAAGTGTTTACCGAGCGTTCGGCCCGTCAGGGCGCTCGGTATCACCAGATAGAGCAGCCCGAGGAAGAACGCGATCGCGACCATCGCGATGTAGTAGACGTTGACCTTCGCGAGAGCGTCGTCGCGCTGCTTGGTGAGGGTGGTGACCTTCGCCTTGGCGTCGTCGGATGCCTTCTGGTCGGTAGATTGCGCGGCGGTGTTGTTCGCCTTCTTGTCGGCACTGACTCGCTTGTCGGCGTCGCTCTTGACCTTGTTGGTCGCGCTGATCTGGTCGTTCAGGCTGTTGATCTGCTTGACGACCGCCGGTTTTTGCGACTTGGCGACGTTCCCCGCGAGCAGCTGTCCGCCCATGACGAGAAAGAACAGCACGAGGAGGTCGATCGCCATCGCGAGCAGGCGCTGTTTGGTGGTGGGCCGGCGTGTGCCTGCGGGAAGGGGGATCGTCGGCTCACGCTGCGTTCGTTTGGCCCGGGCGTCGCGCGCCGCTTGCTGACGCTGCTTGCGCGGCGGGAGGGCCGCCGGCGAACGTGAGCCGTTCGAGGCGGGCGTGAGGTCTTCCACCTCGGATCCGTTCTCGGACCCGTTCGCGCGCTGCTCGTCGTAGCGGCCGCGCTGATAAGGGTCGGACAGGACGTTCCACGCCTTGTTGAGCCGCGCCGCGTCGGAGCGGCCCGACTCGCTCGACGTGTCGATGCCGTTCTTCCGCTCGCGGTATGCGCCGCGAATGTCGTCGACGCTCGCGCCGGGTTCGACTCCGAGCAGCGAGTAGTAGTCGTCCATCAAGCTTTCACACCCAGCCGGTCTCGGAGCTCGCCGAGCAGTCGGTCGAGCGGGATTCGTTCTTGTTTCATTGTGTCGCGGTCGCGCACCGTCACGGCACGGTCGTCGAGCGTCTCGAAATCGATCGTGACGCACAGCGGCGTGCCGATCTCGTCCTGGCGGCGATAGCGGCGCCCGATCGCGCCGGCGAGGTCGACGTCGATCATGAAATGCGCACGCAGTGCACGCGCGACGTCGGCCGCGACGGGAACCAGCGTCTCCTTCTTCGACAGTGGCAGCACCGCGACCTTGATCGGCGCGAGCCTCGGATCGAGACGCAGGACGGTGCGCTTTTCGACCTTCCCCTCACCCGTCGGCGCTTCGTCCTCGTCGTACGCCGCGAGCAGGAACGCAAGAGTGGCCCGATCGGCGCCCGCCGCCGGTTCGATCACGTAGGGCACGTAGCGCTCGTCGTTCTCCTGGTCGAAGTACGAGAGATCCTCGCCCGAGAACTCGGCGTGTTGCGTGAGGTCGTAGTCGGTGCGGTTGGCGATGCCTTCCAGCTCACCCCAACCCCACGGATAGGCGAACTCGACGTCGCTGGTCGAGGCGGAATAGTGGGAAAGCTCCTCGGTCGCGTGCGGGCGGACCCGCAACAGGTCGGGCGCGATCCCGAGATCGGTGTACCAGCGGAAACGCTCCTCGACCCAATACTCGAACCACTTCGGCGCCTCGGCGGGCGGGACGAAGAACTCCATCTCCATCTGTTCGAACTCCCGGGTCCGGAAGATGAAGTTGCCGGGCGTGATCTCGTTACGGAACGACTTGCCGACCTGCGCGATCCCGAACGGCGGTTTCTTGCGCGTCGTCGTCTGCACGTTCTTGAAGTTGACGAAGATGCCCTGCGCCGTCTCGGGACGGAGATACGCCACCGAGGCGTCGTCCTCGACGGGGCCCACGTGGGTCTTGAACATCAGGTTGAAGTGGCGGGCCTCGGTGAAGCTGTCGCGCGCACCGCAGTTCGGGCAGGCGCCCGAGTCGGGAAGCTGGTCGGCGCGGAACCGCTCCTTGCACGTGCGGCAGTCGACGAGCGGGTCGGTGAACGTGGCCACGTGACCACTCGCCTCCCACACCTTGGGAGCCATGAGGATCGCCGCGTCGAGGCCGACGATGTCGTCTCGGAACTGCACCATCGACCGCCACCAGGCATCCTTGACGTTTCGCTTGAGCAGGACACCGAGCGGCCCGTAATCCCAGGTGGAGCGGAATCCGCCGTATATGTCGGACGAGGGGAAGACCAGGCCGCGGCGCTTCGCGAGGTTGACCACCCGCTCCATCAACTTCGGGTCGGAGCCGCTTGCCATAGACGAGCCAGGCTAGTCGGCAGGCTCTCTGTCTCCCCGCCCGAAGCGGGCCCGTGTGCAGGCAAAATGCCCCTGTCGGAGCGAAGCGATGTCGAGTCAGAGCAGGGCGGTGGAACGCAAGCGCCGCTCGACGTGGTGCTCGACCGCACGGATGCCGAGCTGTTCGACCTCGTGCGTCTCCGGGCCGGACGGCTCGGCGAACACGCCGTTCAGTCCGCCACCGAGCATGCGGCGCAACAGGTCGACCGCGGCGTACGAGACCGGCCGGCCGCCACCCCTCGCGCAAGCCCGACACAGCATTCCGCCCTCGTCGAGATCGAACGCGATCAGCTCCGTCTCGCCGTCGCCACCCTCGGCGCCACAGCGGGCACAGTCGTCGAGCAACGGATGGATCCCCTCGAGCGACAGGAGCTTCCAGAAGAACGCCGAGGTGACGACGGGATTCTTCAGCTCGCCAAGGGTTCGCAGCGCACCGGTCAGCATTCGATACAGCGCCGGGCTCGGCTCGTGCTCCTGCGCCACCTGATCAACGGCCTCGAGCATCGGAATCGCGTGCGTGAGCAAGAGGTACTGCTCCCGAATACCCCGGTTCGCCTCGAGCGTCTCCGTCTGGGTGACGACGTCGAGGTCGCGGCCGCGATAACACTGCAGCGCGACCCGGCTGGTCGGCTCGAGCCGGGCCCCGAACCGGCTCGACGTCTTGCGGATGCCCTTGGCCACCGCCCGAACCTTGCCGTGGCCCTGGGTGAGGATCGTGACGATGCGGTCGGCCTCGCCGAGCTTGATCGTGCGCAGGACGACCCCCTCGTCGCGATAGAGCCCGGGCATCACACGAGTGTAATTCCCCCCCGCCCTCCCAACAGTTGGCACGGTCACCAGCCGTTGGCACGGCTACAGCCATTAGATGCCGCCGTAGCGGCGGTTCCGACGTTGGTACTCGGCGATGGCTTCGACGAGGTCTTTCGTACGGAAGTCGGGCCACAACACGTCGGTGAACACGAGCTCGGCGTAAGCGAGCTCCCACAGGAGATAGTTCGAGATCCGGAACTCGCCCGAGGTCCGGACGAGTAGGTCCGGGTCGGGCATGTCGGGCGCGTACAGGTGACGGGCAATCGTGCGCTCGTCGACCTTGGCCGGGTCGAGGCGACCGGCGGCCGCTTCCCGCGCGATCGCGCGCACCCCGTCGACGATCTCGGCCCGGCCGCCGTAATTGAACGCGAACGTCAGCGTGAGCCGACGATTCGTCGCCGTCAGCGCTTCGCTCTCCTCGATGCGGCGGCGGACCCGCCCCGGCACGCGCCCGGTGCGCCGGCCGATGAAGCGCACGCGGACGCCCCGCTCGTTCAGGTCGTCGCGACGGGCGAGCAAGAGACGTTCGTTGAAGTTCATCAAGAAGCGAACCTCGTCGAGCGGGCGTCGCCAGTTCTCGGTGGAGAACGCGAAGACGGTGAGCCACCGCAAGCCGAGCTCGAGCGCACCGTCGACAGTGTCGAACAGGGCTTCCTCGCCCGCCGCATGGCCCTCGGTGCGCTTCAACCCGCGCTGTTGTGCCCAACGGCCGTTCCCGTCCATGACGATTGCGACGTGCGAGGGCATTCGCTCGGCGTCCAAGCCGTGGGGCACGGCGAGGACGCTACCCGGGGCGACCCTGTAGCTTCCGGCGGTGCCGTGGACCGTGATCGTGAATCCGGTGGCCGGACGAGGCCGGACGCAGAAGCTGCTTCCCGAACTCGAGCGAGCCGCGAGCGCAGCGGGGATCGCGCTGCATGTTTCGCCCGAGCCCGGCGCGCCGGCCAAGATCGCCCGCGCCGCGTCCGACGAAGGACATGATCTCGTCGCGTGCGGGGGTGACGGACTCGTCACAGAGGTAGCAGGCGTCGCGGCCGACACCGGACGGCGGCTCGCAATCGTCCCGACCGGTGCCGGCAACGACTTCGCACGCGTGCTCGGCTACGACGCCAAGCAGCCGTTGCGCGCGCTCGACGCGCTCGAGCACGGAACCGATCGCGTGGTTGATCTCGGCCGAGTGAACGGCAGGTGGTACACGTGCGTCACCGCGTCCGGCTTCGACGCCGAGGCGAACCGCTGGGCGAACACGGTGCGGCGCCTGTCGGGCACCACGTTGTACGTCGCGGCGGTCCTGCGAACGCTCGCGGTCTACCGTCCGCACCGCTTCCGGGTGACGGTCGACGGGGAGTCGATCGAAACACGGGCCTGGCTCGTCGCGGTCGGCAACGGACCGGCATACGCGGGCGGCATGCACGTCACTCCCGCGGCCCGTCTCGACGACGGCCTGCTCGACGTGACGATCGTCGGCGCGATGTCGCGTCCGGAGTTCCTCTGGAACTTCCCCAAGGTGTTCAAGGGCACCCACGTGCATCTCGCCAAGGTCACGACCCGCCGCGGCGCGCAGGTGTACCTCGAGTCGCTCGACCCGTCGGTCCCGATGGAGGTCTACGCCGACGGTGAACGCGTCGGTCCGCTGCCGGGGACCATGGAAGCGGTGCGCGCGGCCTTGCTCGTGCGCGTTCCCGCGGCCGGGCGGTACGGATCGACCGGCGCGGCCGGGCCGGCGGGTCGTTAGCCGGCGGCGCCCGGCGGGTTGCCCGCGGCGGTGACCGCCTGGTCCAACGTCATCGGGTCGCCGGTGACGTTGATCTCGCCCTTCATTCCGGCGGCCTCGTGACCCGGCACCGCGCAGAAGAACGTGTAGCTGCCCGCCTTCGGGAAGAACGCGACGCCCTCCTTCTTGGCTCCCGCCGCGTCGAGGCTGAGCGACTCGAACAACGTCGTCGGATCCTGGAGGTTGAAAGTGTGACCGGCACCCGCGACCGTCACGACGATGGAGGCGAGACCGGTCTTCGCGCTCAACTCGTTCGGCGTGAACTTGAGCTGGCCGCCCGGCGCGGCCGTCACGTTGAGCGTCTGCTTCGTCTTCAACGTCGCCGGAAGCGTCGTTGGGCCGGTCTTTTCCGGCTGTGAGTGCCCGAGCACCAGCCAGCCGCCCGACATGATCGCGAGGATGAACGCGGCGCTGACGATCGTGATGAGCGACTCGCGCATACGCGGCGCGGCGTACGACAGCGCGGCCGCGCCGGCGAGGATCAAGACGAGGATCGCAGAACCGACGAAGATCGGGATGTGGCCGTGGCCCGACAAGAACAAACGCGAGATGTTCAGGACGTACGCAACCAACCCGACGATGACGGCGATCGGCACGACGAGCGGGATGAGGAAGCGCTCTACCAGCGGGCGCTGCCAGAACGGCACCGGCTCGGGCGACGTGAGCGCGACGTCGGCGGCCGTTGCCGGCACGGGTGTGGCCTCGGAGGTCGCCGGGCCGGGCGCGTCGGGCGCGGCGACCGCTACCGCGGCGTCGCCCTCGGACGACTCGGCCTCCGCAACTCCGGGCGCGTCGGTGGGGGTGTCGGTCATTGCTGCTGCAACTCCATGAGCTCGCGGTCGAGGTCGCGCGACACGCGCCGCGCGGGCGGTCCGGTCTGTTCGGCGTTGTACCACCGGAAGAAGATGACGGTGATCGTGATCCAGAGGCTGAAGCCGACGAGGAGCTTCATGATCAGTCCGGCGAAACGCATGTCGTCGAGCGCGGACAGACCCCAAAGGCGAGGGACGGTCTCGTAGAACGAATAGAGCGGCCGGTCACCGAAGGTCAGGAACGACGCGGGGACGGTCGGCACGATCGACTGCAGGAACAGGAAGAGCATGCGCGCGAGAGGCTGCAGCCTGGGCACCTCGGGCAGCGGGCTCAGCAACGGCATCCAGACGATGAGCGAGGACACGACGATCAGGGCATGGATGCCGAAGTGCAACAGCGCGTGGTGCAGCGAGGCATTCACCACGACGGGGATGTGCGTGACGATGATGACCACGTTGAAAATGATCGTGGCGGGGATCAGGCGCGACAGGTAACGCACCGTGTGCAGCAGCCACCGCGGCGTGAGCAGCCACCGCGCCAGCCACGCCGGCGTTCCCATGAGCAGCAAAGGCGCGGCGATGATCGCGTACGTCGTGTGCTGCACCATGTGGACCCAGAAGAAGTAGCGCTCGGCAATATCGTGGATCGGCCAGTCGGAGGCGACCCAGAGGGCAAGTAGACCGGCCGAGAACGTCGTGATCTGAAAGCGCGTCACGACAGCCGTTCCCGTCGGAGCGAGTCGTGGCCCCAGCCGCTGGATCGCCACCGCGTAGCCCGCCGCGATGGCGGCGACGAGCAGCCAGACGTCGGGGTGCGGTGTCCAGGCAGGGAAGGGGACGTCGGCCAGCACGATCGTCTACGACTTCAGGACCGTGCTCGAGAAGAAGAAGAACACGATGCCGTACACGACCGTGGCGAGCATTATCCCGGCGACGAAGACGCGACGGAAGAAGTGGTTGTCCATCCGCATGTGCATGTACCAGGCGGCCACGAGGAAGAACTTGACCGAGGCCATCAGCGCGAGCGCGACGATCAGCAGGTTCGAATTGACGTGACCCTCGAGGTACGAGGTCGCGACCTCGACGCCCGTGAGGATCACGAGGATGACGCCGATGAGGACGTACTGACGCGGGCTCGGATGCTTGTGGCCCTCGGCGGCCATGGGCTGCTGCTCGCCGAGCGTCTCGAGCTCGGAGAGGAGCCCCGCGTGGGGAGGCTCGTCAGCGGAAACCGTGACCAGGTCGGTGCCGTCGGTCATGCGTGCGTCCTCAGTGCGTCGGAATCAGGTAGACCGCGGTGAAGATGAAGATCCACACCACGTCGACGAAGTGCCAATACAGACCCGCGATCTCGACCGCCTCCGACTTCTCGGTGGGAAGTCGCCCCTGCATCGATCGGCTCCACAACAAGAGCAGCCAGATGATGCCCATCGTGACGTGCGCGCCGTGCAGGCCCGTCAGCACGAAGAAGGTCGTGCCGAACATGTTCGTGGAGAGGTGCAGGCCTTCGCGGTAGAACTCGGTGAACTCGAAGACCTGACCGCCGATGAACGTCGCGCCGAACAACGCGGTGGCCAACAGCCAGATCCGGAACCGCCGGTGGTCGCCGCGCTGGATCGCGGCGAGCGCGAGCACCATCGTCAGTGAGCTCATCAGCAGCACGAACGACGTCACCGACGTGAACGGGATGTTCAAGAGCTTGTCGGGCGTCGGGCCCTTCAGGTACTGCGCGTCGCGACCGCGATAGAGGAAGTACGTCGAGATGAACGCTCCGAAAAACAGTGCCTCCGACGAGATGAACAGCCAGATCGCCAGCTTCGGGTTGCTGACACCGGTGTTCGTGTCGTGCGCGTGCGGGCCGACGGGGAGCGCGTCGACTTCGGAGGGGCCGGCGGTGACGACTGCCTGCGACATCAGTGCGCCTCCGTTCCGCTGTGCTCGGGCTCGGCGGACGGCTCGATGGCCCAGCCCTGCAGCCCGAAGAAGCCGACGACGACACCGGCGCCGAGCAGCCACCAATTCTTGAACACGAACCCGTATCCGAGGATAGGCAGGCACATGGCGAATATCAGCGGCCAGTAGGACGGCGAGGGCATGTGAATACTGTGCGGATCGAAGCTGACCGGGAGCGTTTCGGCCTCGTCGGCGCCGCCCGCGGGCAGCTTCACGAGGTGGCCCTCGTCGTCTTCGGTGTACTTACGGTGCCAGAAGTCGTCGAGGCTCGTGACGACCGGCACCACCGCGAAGTTGTACTCGGGCGGTGGCGACGACGTGCTCCACTCCAATGTGCGCGCGTCCCATGGATCGCTGCTCGCACGCTCGCCGCGCCGTGCGGTGTAGATCACGTTGACGATGAACACGAGCACCGAGGTGGCGATGATGAAAGCCCCGATCGTCGCGAGCAGGTTCAGCGTGTCCCAGCCCATGCCCGACGGGTACGTGTACGTGCGGCGAGGCTGGCCTTCGAAACCGAGGAAGTGCATCGGGAAGAACGTGAGGTTGAACCCGATCACCATCAGCCAGAAGTTCAACTTGCCCATCTTCTCGTTGAGCATGCGTCCGAAGAACTTCGGCCACCAGTAATAGAAGCCGCCGAACACGGCGAAGACGAGCCCGCCGAACAGCACGTAGTGGAAGTGTGCGACCACGAAATAGGTGTCGGTCTGCTGTGTGTCGCTCGGAACGATCGAGTGCATGACCCCCGAGAGCCCGCCGATGGTGAACTGGGCGATGAACCCGAGCGCGAACAACATGGGAGTTCGCAATCGAACCGCTCCGCCCCAAACGGTCGCGAGCCAGTTGAAGATCTTCACCCCGGTCGGGATCGCGATGAGCATCGTCGACAGTCCGAAGGCCGAGACGGCGACCGGGCCGAGCCCGGACGCGAACATGTGGTGCGCCCACACGCCCCAGCCGAGGAAGCCGATCGCGATACCAGAGAACACGACGATCGAGTAGCCGAACAAGGGTTTGCGGGAGAACACCGGCAGGATCTCGGAAACGATCCCCATTCCCGGCAGGATAAGGATGTACACCTCGGGATGGCCGAAGATCCAGAAGAGGTTCTGGTACATCAGTGGATCGCCGCCGGCCGCCGCATTGAAGAAGTTCGTATGGAAGTTGCGGTCCATGAAGACCATGATCAGCGCGGCCGTGACGGGCGGCATCGCGAACAGCGTGAGGAACGCAATCACGAGGATCATCCACACGAACACCGGCATCCGCATGAGCGTCATCCCGGGCGCGCGCATGTTCAGGATCGTGACCAGGAAGTTGACCGCGGTCGCCACTGATCCGATGCCGAGCATGATCAGCCCGACGCACCAGAAGTCGGCACCGCGACCCGGCAGGTAACCAGCGGCGAGCGGTGTGCTCGTGAGCGGCGCGTAGCCGAACCAGCCGCCGTCGGGGGCGCCCCCCAGCGCGAACGACGAATAGAGGAACAGGCCTCCGAACGCGAACACCCAGAAGCCGAGCATGTTGAGCCTCGGGAACGCGACGTCGCGCGCGCCGATCATCAACGGCATGAGGTAATTGCCGAACGCGGCCGCGATCGGCATTCCGAGCAGGAACACCATCGTCGTGCCGTGCATCGTGAAGAACTCGTTGTAGCGCGCCGCGCTGAGGATCGTGCCGTTCGGCTGGGCCAGCTGCAGCCGGATGAACAAGGCTTCGATCCCGCCCACTATGAAGAAGCAGAGCGCGAGCGTGCCGTACATGATCGCGATCTTCTTGTGGTCGACGGTGGTGACCCAGCTCCAGGGCCCCGTGGTGGCCCGCGGTCGCTCGAGGATGCGTATGCGCTTCTCGGGTACTTGAACGAGCGTGGTGGCGTCTTCGACGGTTGTCATTTGCCTGCACACTCCGGCGGGGGACTCGGATTCGTTGCGGTGTTCGTGAGCAGGAAGCACGCGATCTTCTGCGCTTCGGCCTGCGTCATTCCCGCCGCGCTGAAGTTCGGCATGTGCTGCTCGAGATTGCCCATCGGTTTCCGGCTCGGCGCGTCATATACCCAGCGCCAGAGATTGTCGAAGTTCACGAGATAGATGTCGCCGGCGAATGCCGTCCGGTCGGCGAGATGGGAGAGGTTCGGGGCGACGGCGCCGGCCGTACCCGGCTTGAAGCTGTGACATGTCGCGCAGCCCCATTGCTGGGCGTCGACACCCCTTTCGAGCGCGGCCTCCGACCGCGTCGCGACCTGCTGGCTCTTCACCCACGCGTCGTAGTCGGCCTGGGATTCCGCGATCACGCGCATGCGCATGTTCGCGTGAGAGAGGCCGCAATACTCCGCGCACTGGCCGAGGTAGGTACCGGGCTTGTCCGCTTCCAGCTTCAGGAACTGCTTGCGCCCCGGGACGACGTCCTTCTTGCCGTTGAGCGCCGGGACCCAGAACGAATGGATGACGCCGTTGGCATAGCACGGCGTCGGCGAGCAGGCGGGGGGTCCCTGCAGCGTGAGCGAGACGGGCACGCCGACGGGGATGTGGAGCTCGTTCGCGGTCTCGACGCCGTTACCGGGGTCGTCGTAGTGGAACTGCCACCACCATTGGCGCGCGGTGACGGTGACGTTCACGACGTGGCCGGTCGGCTTCTTCGCGAGGCTGAAGATGGTCGCGACGGTGGGCACGGCCATCACCGCGAGGATGACGGCCGGGATCACGGTCCAGCTGATCTCGAGCGCCGTGTTTCCGTGCACCTGCTTCGGCGCGCGCTCCTCCCCCGGCTTCTCTCGGAAGCGCAGCGCGACGTAGAACGTCGCCGAGACAACGGCGAGACCGATGACGACCGCGATCCAGAAGAACGGCTCGGTGAGGTTGAGGATCTGCCGCGCGTACTTGCCGGCCGGGCGCAGCGCATTCTGCTTGTTGTTCGGGCCCGTGCTGTCGCCACAACTCGCGAGCGTGACGGCGGCGATCGCTACGGCGGCAGTCGTGCCTGCGCGCCGCAACCGGTGCGTGCGGTCCAACATCAGCCTCTCTCGGCAACGAGTCTCTGCGGGAGATCGGCCGGACTCTACAGCCGTCGATTCTCCGAAACTCAACTCTGGCATGCCGACCGCGCGCGGTGGTGTCACGCGCATGATCACAAGCCGAACGGGCCCGATCGGTCAGAGACCGAGGCGGTCGAGCGACCCCGGTCTACGCTGCCAGTCGGGATCGACCTTCACCCGCGTCTCGAGGTGCACCCGCGTTCCGAGCAGGGCTTCCAGCTCGAGCCGAGCGGCGGTGCCGGCGGCCTTCAACACCGCTCCGCCGCGGCCGATGACGATGCCCTTCTGCGAGTCGCGTTCGACGCGAACGGTCACGCGCAGCGCGAGCAACGGCCCGGAGTCCGTCTCGCGTTCCTCGACCTCGTCGGTGGTGACGGCGATCGAGTGCGGGAGCTCTTCTCGCGCCACCGCGAGCAGCTGCTCCCGGAGCAACTCCGCGGCGAGGAACGACTCGGGCTGATCGGAGACCACCCCGGCCGGGTAGTAGTGCGGGCCGGGCGGCAACCGCACTTCCAGCTCGCCGATCAGCGCGTCCACCCCGTTGCCGTCGACGGCCGAGACCGGAACGTACGCGGCGAGCTCGCCGAGCTCGGCGGACGCCTGCGCGAGCCGGTCGATGATCTGCTCGCGCGTGGCGACGTCGACCTTGTTCACCGCCAGCACCACCGGCGTGTCGACCTCGGCCAGCCGGGCGGCGACGAACCGGTCGCCGGGTCCGATCGACGCATCGGCCTCGATGAGGAAGCACACCACATCAACCTCGGCGAGCGTCGTCAACGCACGGTCGTTCGATCGCTCCCCGAGCAACGTTCGGGGCTTGTGAACACCCGGCGTGTCGAGGAAGACGATCTGCGTCGCCGCGGTCGTCCGCACGCCGCGCACCTGCGTGCGCGTTGTCTGCGGGCGATCGGAGACGATGGACACCTTCCGCCCGATGATCCGATTGAGCAATGTCGACTTGCCCACGTTCGGCCGGCCGACGATCGAGACGAAGCCGGAGCGGAACGCCCCGTCCGTCAACGCCGCGCTCACTCGCCGCGCTCGGCCCGCAGCGATGCTTCCTCGCCGCGCGGCGCGGTGAGCCGCGTAATGATCACCGACACGATGCGGCGGCCCTGCACGCGTTCGGCGCAGAACTCGAGACCGTCGACCGTCAAGCATTCTCCCTCGTCGGGAACGTGCCCGAGGGTGTTGAACACGAGCCCACCGACGGTGTCCCATTCTTCCTGGGGGAGATCTGCGTCGAGGAGCTCGTTCACCTCGTCGATCGGTGTCCGCCCGGGAACGCGCAACGTGCCGTCGCCCAGCCGCTCGACCTCCGGTTCCGGGTTGTCGTACTCGTCGGTGATCTCGCCCACGATCTCTTCGAGGAGGTCCTCCATCGTCACGAGACCGGCTGTGCCGCCGTACTCGTCGACGACGATCGCCATGTGGAACTTCTCGGTCTGCATCTCGCGGAGCAGCTCGGCGACGCGCTTCGATTCGGGCACGAAATGAGCCGATCGTGTGCTCCCGCGCACCGGTTGGGCTCCCTCGCCCGACGCGCTCCGGGCGACGAGATCCTTCAGGAACACGAGTCCGACGATGCCATCGGTCGTGTCCTCGTACGCGGGGAGCCGGGAGCGCCCCGCCTCGATCGCCGTCTCGATCGCTTCGTCCACGGTGGCTTCCACCTCGACCGCGATCATGTCGGTGCGCGGCACCATGACCTCGCGCACGACCGTGTCTCCGAATTCGAAGATGGAGTGGATCATCGCGCGCTCTTCGGTCTCGATCGTGTCCTCCTGCGCGGCGACGTCGGCCATGGTGAGGATGTCGGCTTCGGTCGTGAACGGACCGGAGCGCATGCCCCGGCCCGGCAACACCACGTTGGCGAAGCCGATGAACATGCGCGTGATCAGCCGCAGCGGCAGGAAGCCGGTGATCGAAACGAGCAACGGCGAGATCGCGAGCGCGGTGCGCTCGCTGTGCTGGAGCGCGAATGTCTTCGGCACGACTTCGAACAACGTGAACACGACGAAGATCTCGACGACGATGCCGACCGCGATCCCGGCCGCGCCGAGCGACGGCTCGAGCACCGTCCCGAGCAGCGTCGCGCCGATGAGCTGACAACCGAGCACGAGCAAGAGGATGCTGTTGAGCGTCTGCTCCGGCCGCTCGAGCAGGCGCAGCACGCGCCGCGCGCGTTTGTCGCCCTCTTCCTCCAGCGCGAGGAGGCGGATGCGGCTGACGCGCGTGAAGGCGGTCTCGGCGAGCGCGAGCACACCGGACAGTGCCCATAGCAGGCAGACCACGACGACCGCGAAGGCGCTCATGCGAAAGCTCTCGGCCCGCGCGCCCTCATAGACCAGGGCACGGTATCTGGAGGCGCGCCGCGTCCCACGGATCTACACCCCGTCCCGGTCACGCTCGGAGTCACGGAAGCGCGCGAGCAGCTCCTGTTCGCGGTGGCGCATCGCGGCGGTCTCCTCCGGCTCCGCGTGGTCGTAGTCGAGCAGGTGCAGGACGCCGTGCACCACGAGCAGCGCGATCTCGTCGTCGGCGGGGACACCGCGTTCGAGTGCCTGGCGGCCGGCGACGGTGGGGCACACGATCACGTCACCGAGCAAGGCCGGTGGATCACCCGGATCAGACGGCGCGCCCGGGCCGCGCCCGCCCTGATCGGGCTGGCGCCCTGCCGGCGGGAGCTCCTCGTCGAGCGGGAACGACAGCACGTCCGTCGGGCCGTCGCCGCCGAGAAAGCGCGCGTTCAGCTCGGCGATGGTCGTCTCGTCGACGAACATGAGCGACATCTCGACGTCGGCGCCGTACCGTGCCTCGACCCGTTCGCTGTCCAGAACAAGACGTGCCAGCCGAACCCAGCGCGGAACGTCGACCTCGACCTCGTGCTGCTCGTCGGCGCCGAACACGCTGGGCGACTCGGTGTCGGGCACCGGTGGATCGGCGGTCATTTCTGGTGACGCTCGTAGGCGTCGACGATCTCTTGCACGATGCGATGACGAACCACGTCACGCGAACCGAGCTCGACGAACATCAAGCCGGGGATGCCGTCGAGAACCGCCCGAACCTGCATGAGGCCGGAACGGCCGCGCCCTTCGGGCAGGTCGATCTGGGTGACGTCCCCGGTGACGACGACCTTCGAGCCGAAACCGAGCCGGGTGAGGAACATCTTCATCTGCTCGGGCGTGGTGTTCTGTGCCTCGTCGAGAATGATGAACGAGTCGTTCAACGTGCGGCCGCGCATGTACGCGAGCGGTGCGACCTCGATCGTTCCGCGTTCCATCAGGCGGACGACGACCTCCGGCTCGAGCATGTCGTACAGCGCGTCGTAGAGCGGCCGCAGGTACGGATCGACCTTCTGCATCATGTCGCCCGGCAGGAAGCCGAGCCGCTCCCCTGCCTCCACGGCGGGGCGGGTCAGGATGATGCGATTCACTTCCTTGGCCTGCAGTGCCTGCACGGCGAGCGCGACGGCGAGATAACTCTTCCCCGTTCCAGCGGGCCCGATCGCGAACGTCACCGTGTGGTCGCGCACCGTGTCGACGTATCGCTTCTGCCCCGCGGTCTTCGGGCGGATGGTCTTGCGGCCCCGCACGACCTCGGTAGAGAGCACGTCAGTGGGGCGCTGATCCGCCTTCATCATCTCGATCGAGCGTCCGAGGTTCTCGCGGTCGAGCTCGTGGCCCTGTTCGAGGAGGACGACCATCTCCTCGAACAGCCGGCCGACCCGCTCGACCTCAGTGCCGCTTCCGGTGATGTTGATCTCGTTGCCGCGCACGAGGATCTGCACGTCGAATTCTGCTTCGACCAACCGCAACAATTCGTCGCGCTGACCGAGGAGCCCGACCATGAGATGGTTGCCCGGCACGAGGATCTTGACGGACGCGTCCTGGTTGGTTTGGCCAAGCGCGGAGCTGACGGCGTGCGAACGTGCCAAGGTGCGCGCGAGGGTAGTCGAGCCCGGGGCGACCCGGCTCCGTCCGGGCGGCTAGCCCGCGGACGCGACGGCCCGGAGGCCGAGTTGCTCGAGCCGCGAACCGAGCTCTTCGAGGCTGCGGCCCATGCACGAGGCGAGCACCCGCAGGTCCGAACGCCGGATGGTGAGCATGCGGCCGTTGAAGTCCTGCCGCTCCCGCTGCAGGGAAGTCGCGAATCGATCGAGGATGTGGGCCTCGGGATCGTCGAGCTCGTGCAGACGGACGAGATCGATCGTGAACTTGGTGTTCGAGTCGATCCCGTTGGTGGCGCCGGTCTCGACCAAGCTGATCTCGCCGTCGAGCTCCCGCGGCAGGAGCTGGTCGGCCGGGACCTCGTAGATCTCGGCCAGACGCAGCAGCCGGGGCACCGAGATCGCGCGCTCACCGCGCTCGTATGCACCGAGCACGGATGCTTTGAACTCGAGACTGGAACGAGCCTCCACATCGTGCAGCGACAGGCCCTTCTGGCGCCGGATGGCGCGCAACCTCTCGCCGACCCGCGCTCCAGTGTTCGCCACTTGGTGCCCCCTCGCCCGGACTCGAAGTCTGCCTCGCCCGCGTTGCTCGTACCCCGCGTACAGCGCAGGGTGCGGCGCAGCGATGATAACAGCACGCTCCGTGAAAGTCATGCTTCGCATCGCTTCTAACAGCGGTCACTCCGGCCGAGGGGGATGTGCACCCGTCACTCTGGGAGCAATCGCGACGCCTCCCCGACCATGACCGCCACCGCCGCGACGGGCGCCGTCGCGGCCCGCAGAACGTGCACGCCGAGCCGGAGGCGGGGCGCGTTCCCGAGTGTTGCGAGCTCTTCCGGTGCCAGCCCGCCCTCGGGCCCGACCAACACCGTCCAGCCGTCACGACCGGTCGGCGGGCGCGCCAGCTCGCCCGCGCCGACACCGTTGCGGTCGGCGACGACGAGGCCGGGCCGGGCCGCCACCTCGTCGAGCGTTGCCACTTCGTCGACGCGAGGCACGGTGGCGCGCCGGCTCTGCATCGCCGACTCGCGCGCGACCGACCGCAGCCGGCGCACCGCCCGGCCGGCACGGCCGGCGTCCCACCGGACGACGGTGCGGGCGGTGGTGATCGGCGTGACGCGCGCGACCCCGAGCTCGGTGACGGCCGCGACGATGTCGTCGAGACCGCCCTTGGCGAGCGCGACCGCGAGCGACACCGCCGGCGCGGGTTCCGTCGCGACCTCGATGTCCCCGCACGCCTCGAGCACGAGGTACCCGGGCGCGACCTCGCCGACGGCATACGGGCGCCACGCGCCGGAGCCGTCGGCCGCGGTCACCCGCTCTCCCGCGACGAGTCGCCGTACCCGCTGGAGGTGGTGGCCGTCGTCGCCGCTCAGGCGGCACTGTTCCTCGAGCGCATCGACGAACACGTGCGCCACTGCGTCCGCGTCGGCGGGGCCGGGCGCCGGGTGCGCGCTCACGGTTCGCGAATCACGGCTCGTAGGTCACGTCTTGAAAGCAGACCGGATCCGCGAGAGCAGACCCTCCGGCGCGGCGCTCACCTTCTCGCCGCGCAGCTCCGCGAATTGCGCGAGCAACTCGGCCTCCTCGTCGGTGAGGCGCGTCGGCACCTCGACGCGCACCTCGATCACGAGGTCGCCCCGCCGGGTCGTGCGTAGTGAGGGCACGCCGAGCCCGCGCAGCCGCACGAGCGTGCCGGGTTGTGTTCCGGCCGGGATGTCGACCTCGTGCTCGCCGTCGAGCGTGTTGATGTCGAGCTGGGTCCCGAGGGCGGCCTGCACGATCGAAACCGGGAGGTGGTACCAGAGCTCTTCTCCCCGGCGCTCGAAGTCGGCGTGCCGAGCGACCCGGACCGCGACGTAGAGGTCGCCGGCCGGTCCACCCCGCGGTGCGGCGGGCCCGCGCCCGGCGAGGCGGAGACGCTGACCGTCGTCGATCCCCGCGGGCACGTCGACCTCGATCGACGTCTCGCCGTTCACGCGGCCGGCCCCGCTGCACATGTCGCACGGGTTCGGGATGACCTGCCCGCTCGCGCCGCACGCGCCGCACGGGCCCGCGGTGACGATCTGGCCCAGCAGGGATCGCCGGACCTGGCGGACCTCGCCGGTGCCCTCGCACGTCGGGCACCGGTCGGGATGCGTGCCCGGCGCGCACCCGCTCCCCGAGCAGCGTTCGCAGACCACCGGCATCCGGACGTCGAGCGTCTTGCGCGCACCGAACACGACGTCGACGAGCGAGAGCTCGATCACCGTCTCGAAGTCGGCACCGCGCGCGGCGCCGGCCGGCCCCCGGGTGCGCGTCCCGGCGGCACCGCCGAAGAACGCGTCGAACAGGTCGTTCAGCCCGAACGCGCCGGCGTCGAACGGGCTCCCGGAACCGAACGGACCCGCGTTGGCGCCTTCCGGGCCGAACATGTCGTACCGGCGCCGACGCTCGGGGTCGCGGAGCGTCTCGTAAGCCTCGTTGATCTCCTTGAAGCGTTCGACCGCCGCCGGGTCGTCGGGGTTCGCGTCGGGGTGGAACTTGCGCGCCTGGGCGCGGAACGCGCGCTTGATCTCGTCGTCGGTCGCGTCGGACGAGACGCCGAGCAGCTCGTAGTAGTTCATCTCCACGTTCCCGTCGTCATGATGCCCGACTCAAGGTGAGAGCTGGCGCCCGAGCTGGCGCGAGACGGCCGTGACCGCGGCCTGGGCCTTGCGATAGTCCATGCGCGTCGGCCCGAGAACACCCACGCTTCCGGCCGGCTCGCCTTCCACGAGATACGGCGCGAGCACGAGCGAGCACTCGCGCAGGTCGCGGCTCGTGTTCTCGGAGCCGATGCTCACGGTGAGCCCGGGGCCGAGGAGCTCACGCATCAACGACGCGAGCAAGGCGTGCTGTTCGAGCAGTTCGAGCAGGCGCGTCGTGCTCGTCACGGCGAACGCATCGTGCTCCGCGGCGAGGCGGCTCGCACCCCCGACGTACAGGGGTTCGCTGCGGTGGTGCTCGAGGCGCGTCCACAGCGCCCGCCGGGCGGCGTTCGTGATGCGGGCGATCGCGTCGTTGCCGGCCGGATCGGGCCGGCGCGGCGCCGGAGGATCGGGCGTGCCGACCTCGGGATCCGGCACGGAGAGGTCGGCGAGCGGGCTCCCGACGAGTTGGCCCGCGAAGCGAGCGCTCGCGGCGGCGACGTCGGCGTCGGCGAGGTCGTCGTCGAAGGCGACGACCTCCTTTTCGACGGAGCCGTTCGACAGCACGACGACGGCGAGCGCGACCCGCGGCTGGAGCGCGACGAGATTCGCGGCGCGCACCACCACGGCCTGCGACTCGGGTCCGACGACGACCGCGGCGTGGGCGGTGACGCCGGCGAGCAGCTGGCTCGTCTGGGCGAGCAACTGATCCATGGCGAGCGTGGCGCTACTGAAGAACTCGACGATGCGCCGCCGCTCGACGGCGGGAAGCTGCGCGGAACCGGCGAGGTGGTCGACGTAGTAGCGGTAACCCCGGTCGGTCGGGACCCGGCCGGCCGAGGGATGCGGTTGGGCGATGTAACCGTCGCGCTCGAGGAGCGACATCTCGTTGCGCACGGTGGCGGCCGATACGCCGAGTCCGGTCGTATTGGTGACGGTCTGCGAGCCGACGGGCTGGGCGGTGTCGACGTACTGCTCGACGATGGCGCGCAGCACCGCCGCCTTGCGTTCGTCGAGCTCGGTCATTCGCTGCCCCTCGCTGCGGTTAGCACTCAATGCTACCGAGTGCCAGGGGTACCGAGTGCCAGGGGTACCGAGCGCCGGCCTCGCAAGCGGTCACGGTTCGCGGGCGTTCGACCCGCCGGGTCACGCGGCGGCCGCGCCCGCGAGGAGCAGGCGAGCCGTGAGGTCGGACGCGAGCATCCGACCCGGCCGGGTGAGCACGATCCGCCGGCCGCGGTCGCCGTCCCGGTCACCGGGGTGACGGGGATCACCGTCGTCCCCGGGAGAACGGGGATCGCCGGAGTCACCCCGTTGGAGCAGGCCCGCCGCGCACAATTCCGCGACGACACGCGCGGCGCGCCCGGACACCGTCACGCCGGCCCGCGTCCTGAGCGCGAGCCCGAACGCCTCTTCGGCGCGCGCGGTCGCCGCGAGCGCCTCCGAGCCGGCGACCGCAGACGCGCCGCCCTCGATCGCGCGGATGTACCGCTCCGGCGTCCGGACGTTCCACCAACGCCGTCCCTCGGTATGCCCGTGTGCCGCACAGCCGATCCCGAGGTACTCGCCGCCCGTCCAGTACAGCTCGTTGTGGCGGCACTCCTCGCCGGGCCGCGCCCAGTTCGAAACCTCGTACCACTCGAATCCGGCGGCGCCGAGCGCGCTGTCGGCCAGCGCGTACGCGTCGGCCTGCAGATCGTCGTCGGGAGCAGGGGCGCCCCCCGCGACGCGGCGCCCGAGCGCCGTCGCCGGTTCGACCGTGAGCGCGTACGCGCTCAGGTGCTCGACCTGTAACGCGAGCGCGCCGTCGAGCGATCGCCGCCAATCGTCGAGCGACTCACCCGGCGTCCCGTAGATGAGATCCACGTTCAGGCGCGCGAAGCCGGCGTCACGTGCGAGCGCGACGGCACGCTCCACGTTCGCCGGATCATGGGTCCGGCCGAGGGCGGCCAGCACATGTGGAACCATCGACTGCACGCCGAAGCTGAGCCGGTTCACGCCGGCCCGGCGATACGACGCCAGTTTCGCCGCGTCGACGGAATCGGGATTGCACTCGACCGTGACTTCCGCGCCCTCGGTGCGCTCGATCGCGTCGAGCACGCGGGTGAGCTGATCCGCGGCGAGCAACGACGGCGTGCCGCCCCCGAAGAACACGCTCGACGCCGCCGGGAAACCTTCGGCCCGGCGCCCGGCGACATCGCGCACGCACGCCGTGACGTACTCGTCGATCAGGTGGCCGCGATCGGTCCAGGTCGCGAAGTCGCAGTAGTCGCACCGCGACGCGCAGAACGGGATATGGACATAGACGCCGAAGGCCACGTCACATCGTCGCGCTCGCGTACGGCGGCTGCGTCGACTGCGCCACCCCGCCGGCATGCTCGACCGTGAGGACGAAGCCCCTGACGTCGGTCGAGGCCCGGAACGCGGCGGCGGCCGGATCGGGGCCGAGCACCCCGGCGGAGATGGCCACCGGCCGGGCGCGGCTGCCGGTCAACGCCCACAACTGGTACGTGTACGCCTTACCGAGACGGGTCATACCGTCGTTCTTGAGGTACCCGCTGCCGTCGGGCAGCAATACGACCCGCGCCACCTCGGCGCCGTGTGCCGCCGTGAGTGACACCTGGCGGGCGCCCGTGGCGTGCTGCGCCCGGTCGAAGGCGGCGACCGTCGCCTTCTCGCCGGCGCCGTGCTCGCTGTCGAGGCGCCGGCTCAGCGAGATGACCTGCGCGACCAATGCGAGCGCGACGATGGCGGCCGCCGCCGCGACGAGCGACATCCAGTACCCGCGCCGGTCCGAGTGCTCGGCGCGACGGGCCGCGAGATCGTCGTCCGAGAGATCGGCGCCGGGGCCGGTGTCGCCGGCGGCTTCCGTGTCGATCGTGCGCGCGATCCGCTCCCACAGCTCGGGCGGCGCCGTGGCGTCGTCGACGGGCGCCATCGCCAGCGCCGCGGCACTCTCGCGCAGCTCGTCGACTTCGAACCGGGCCCGCGCGTTCTCGGCGAGGTACGCGTCGACGTCCTCCCGCTCGCTCGACTCGAGCGCGTCGAGTGCGTAGGCGCCGAGGAGGGCGTCGAGCTCGGGGTCGTTGGGACTCGACGAGCTCATTCGTGGACCCCCGCTTCGATCAACGCCGCCCGCAGGCGGAGCAGCCCCGACCGGATGCGACTCTTCACCGTGCCCTCCGGCAGCTCGAGGAGCGTGGCGACCTCGCGGTAGGTGTGACCGCCGAAGTACGCGAGCTCGATCGCGTCCCGCTCACCCTCGGAAAGGGCGGCCAGCGCGCGCCGTACCGCCTCCCCTTCGCTGAGATCCGCCACCGCCCGCTCGAGGTCGACATCGGTGATCGGGCGGCGGAACGCGTCGCGTCGTTCGCGGGCGCGGCGGGCAGTCTCGGCGCGCAGGAGATCGACGGAACGGCCGTGCACTTGCGCGAACAGGAAGGACCGCATCGTCCCACGCGTGGAGTCGAAACGCTCGGGGCGGCGCCACAGACCGAGGAAGACCTCCTGCACGACTTCTTCGGCGAGCACGCGATCGGCGAGCACGCGTCGGGCGAGTGCGAAGCACGGACCCGCGTGCCGCGAGTACAGCTCGCCGATCGCGAGTCTGTCGCCGTCGGCGATCGCCTCCGCGAGCTCACCGTCTCCCGCCGCGCCACGTCGCGCGTCGGGAATCGCGGCCGGCACACGGGCCCCGCTTCGCATACGGAGAGTTCGAGACAACCGGTGGTCGCGGATGAAATAGCTTCGCGCCCGTGCCCGGGTCCCGCATGCAGTCGCCCGCCGACGGCCTCCGGGCGTTCGTCGCGGAGCACGCGCCGGGCGGCCGGTACCCCGTGGATTGGAACCGCCGGCTGGCCCGAGCCGGTTTCGTGGCCCCGCACTGGCCCGAGCCTTGGGGGCTCGGAGCCGGTCCGACCGAGCAGCTCGAGCTGGACGAAGCGATGCGCGCGCTGGAGGTGCCCCGCCCGATGAATCCCATCGGCATCGGGTGGGCCGGTCCCACGCTGCTCGTCGCGGGGACCGAGGCTCAGCGGCAACGATGGCTCCCCGGTCTGCTCGACGGCTCCGAGCTCTGGTGCCAACTCTTCAGCGAGCCCGGAGCGGGAAGTGATCTCTCGTCCCTCACGACGGGCGCGGTTCGCGACGGCGACGAGTACGTCGTGAACGGGCAGAAGGTCTGGACAACGCTCGCCCACGTCGCGCGGTGGGGCATCCTGCTCGCGCGCACCAACCTCGCCGCCGAAGCGCATCAAGGCATCACCTATTTCGTCGTGGACATGCGCGGCCCCGGTATCGAAGTGCGGCCGATCGTACAGATGACCGGCACGCACGAGTTCAACGAGGTCTTCCTGACCGACGTGCGCGTGCCGGTCGAGAACGTCGTCGGCATCGAGAACGACGGCTGGCGACTCGCCAAGGTCACACTCGGAAACGAGCGCGTCTCGCTCTCCGGCGAAGGCGCGCTGTGGGGACGCGGCCCGACCGCCGGCGACGTACTTCAGTTGGTGCGCGACCGGGGCGGCACCCGCGACCCGCTGCTGCGGCAGCGGCTCGCGCGCCTCTACGTCGAATCCGAGGTGTTGCGACTCATCCGGCTGCGCACCGTCTCGGCTCGCCTCCGTGGCCTCGAACCGGGTCCCGAGGCGTCGGTGCGCAAGGCGATCTCCGACGAGCATGGTCAGCACGTCATGGAGACGGCACTCGCGCTCGCGGGAACCCACGCGCTGTGCGCCGACCGCGGACCGTTCGGCGAAGCCGACGGGGGTGCCTGGCAGTACGGCTACATGTATGCGCGCGCGCTCACCATCGGCGGCGGTACGAGCGAAGTGCAGCGCAACATTCTCGGCGAGAAGGTCCTCGGTCTCCCGCGTGAGCCGTAGGCACCACCGCGACCCACTGGCGCGCCCGGCCGGAGTCGGCGCGTGAGCCTCGGTTGGATGCCGTGGAACGTCGCGGTCGAGGCGGGCGCGGTCGTCGGTGCCACGGGCGCCGTCGCGCGCGCGTCCGGCCAACGCCGCCTCGCGAAGATCGCGCCGTTCACGATCGAGTTGTCGATCGTGCTCGTGTTGTACGCGCTGTGGCGCGTCGTAGGGACGATCTCGCTACTGAAGGTCGACGGCGCGAAGGATGCGGGCGTCCACATCTGGGACCTCGAGCGCGCGCTGCACCTGCCGAACGAGCAGGGCCTCCAGCACCTGTTCCTGAAGAGCTCACCGCTGATCCAAGCGTGCAACGTCTTCTACGCGACGGTCCACATCCCCTCGATGGGCATTTTCTTGGTCTGGCTGTGGTTCCGCCACCGCGACCGCTATCCGTCGATCCGGAACACCGTCGCGCTCACCACGCTGTGGTGCCTCGCGATCCAGCTCATCCCCGTTGCACCGCCGCGCCTGATCCCGCAGCTGCACGTCGCCGACACTCCGGCGCTCTTCGGTCAGGCGGTCTACCCGGCGTTCGGGAAGTCGGGACCCGCGCAATTGTCGGCGATGCCCTCCGTGCACGTGGCCTGGGCCGCGATCATCGGCACGACAATCTTCGTCGCCGCGTCCCGACCGTGGCGCTGGTTCGGCATCGCACATCCGGTCGTGACGATGGTCGTCGTCGTGGTGACGGGCAACCACTACTGGCTGGACGGGGTGGTCGGCGTGGCGATCGCGGCGCTCGCGTTCGCGTCCGACCGGCAGATGCGGCTCTTCTTCAGTCGCCGCCGGCGGGCGCCGCGCCCAGAAGCTTCTCGTGTACTTGTCGAGTGAGCTCGTGGATCGCCTTGGTCAGGTCGGTGTTCTCCTTGAGCATCGCCTCCTCCTCTGAGTAGTCGTGATCGGCCTTGGCCTGCTGGAACGAGGCCTGGCGGTTCTGACCGATCATGACGAACGTCGAGAGGAAGATTGCCTCCAGGGAAACGACGAGCGTGAGGGTCGGCCAGGGGCTCTTCTCGAACACGATCATCCAGACCGCGAACAGGACCGCGTGGATATAGACGAATCTCATCGAGCCTGCGAACGCGGTGATGGAGTCGGCCACTCTTAGCTGGACGTTCGCCGCCCGCTTCTCGAACTGCTTGACGACGACGGGACTGTGCTCGGCGTTGAGGTCGAGCTTCG
>Ga0335085_10002224_pt1 | contig 37012 bp, 20 predicted proteins | sample Lox_Sample_45_FD_206712 | JGI IMG/M metagenome (GOLD analysis project Ga0335085, IMG submission 206712) | Soil microbial communities from Loxahatchee National Wildlife Refuge, Florida, United States - Lox_Sample_4.5 | ecosystem: Environmental > Terrestrial > Soil > Wetlands | place: USA...
TACAGCGGCCCGACAACCAATTCCATCGGCACGCTGGTTTTGGATTTCACGCAGGCGGGTTCTCCGGCGAGCGGCATCATCAACTCTGCTTCCTCTTTGGAACTGGGCGGCGGCAATGCCGGCGGCGGCGCGGAAAACGTGGCGCAGTTGATCATGTCCGGCGGCGCGGCGCCGGATGTTCAGAATTTTAACGGAACGTTCTCCACCTTTGGCGGCTCGGCCATCATCGCAACGAATCGCTCGGGCGGGACGGTGAATTTGGGTCTGGGCGCGTTGAGTCACAGCCCTGGCGGCACGATTGCATTCGTCACCCCGCAGGCATCCGGCGGCGGCCATGTGACGACCACTTCGCCCAATGTCAACGGCATCCTGGGCGGTTATGCGCTGATCAGCGGCGATGCGAACGCGGGAACCATTTTCACTGATTCCGGCCACTCGCTTTTGACCGGGACCAATTATGCCGCGGTTGATGGGAGCGGCAACATTGTCAATTACACCGGCTATTCCAACGTGACGTCTTCCAGCACCGTGGCCAGCCAGACGGCTGGCAGCCCGGCGCCGCCGAACATCGCCATCAACGACGTGGGGGGCGCAACGGTGGTGAACATCGCCTCCGACAACGCCGGGACCACCAATGATTACAACGCCATCAAGTGGACGACGTATTCGGGCGGGTTCGACAGCATATCGATTGGCACTGGAAACACGCTGCGCCTGGGCCAGTTCGGCGGCATTATCCGAAACGGGCCGAGCACGGGCAACGCGGTGTATATCGGCGGACCGAACAGCACAGCTCAAACCGGCAGTGGAACGACGGGCTACGGCGACATTGGCACACTGACGGCAGGCGGTCCGACAGTCAATACGCCGGGAGAAATCATCGTCGTCGCGAACAATGCAAGCGAAACGAGCGGCACCACGATTTTGGAACCGACAATCGCGGACAACGGGACCGGTCCGGTGACGGTGGTGAAGATGGGGCCGGGGAGCATCAAGCTCGACGGGCACAATACATTTTCCGGCGGGTTGTATCTCCTGCAGGGCCGCGTGCAGTTTGCCGGTTCTGAGATCGGCAACGCGAATCCTGACGGCGGCGGCCTGGGTCCGATTTACGTGTTGCCGGGCGCTTATTTGTTCCCCAGTGGAATCGGCACTGGCGTCGCCATTACCAACGATATTTTCATTGCCGGCGCCGGCGATGCCCACGAGCCGCTGGGCGCGGTTCGCGGCGGCACTTACTCGGGCACGGTTACTCTTATCGGTGACGCCGATTTTGGCGGCAACGCTATTTTCAATGGGCCAATCGTCGGGCCGTATAACGTAACTCTGGGTTCAGCCGCAACGGTCAATGGTGGCGCGACGTTGAACAGCTCGGCTGATAATTGGACCGGCAACACCTTCATGACGGCGCGCAACAACACTGGCGCCAATACTGTTACCAGCGGCGCCGCGAATGTTATTCCGAATGGATTCGGTTACGGCAACGTCATCATGCAGAGTTTCAGCACCGGCACCATCACATGGAATTTGAATGGTTTCGATCAGACCATCAACGGCTTGTCCGACACCGGCCCGGGCACGACCATCTTCATCGAAAATGCGGCCGCCGGCACGAATTGCACGCTCACCATCGGCAACAACGATCAATCCGGCACGTTTGACGGCGTGCTTGAAGACGTGGGCAGCCCGCTGGCGTTGACGAAGATCGGAGGCGGCATTGAAACGTTGACGGGCACGAGCACTTATTCGGGTTCGACCATTGTCAACGGCGGCGCGCTGGCGGTGACGGGCACCGGTTCAATTGCCGGCAGCACGAATATCGCCGTCAATGCCGGCGCCACTTTGGATGTTAGTGGCGCAAGCGGCTTCTCCACTCCCAGCCCGGTGCAGCTTGTTGGCGGCACGCTGGCAGGAAATGCGGCGGTCGGAGCGTTGACCATGAACAACGGCGCGCTGACTCTGGATCTCAACCCGTCCACGGTCAATGTCACGGCCAGCGGCCTGACGCTCAACGGCAGCTCGAACGTGGTCAATATCTCCACGGTTAACGAAGTGCCTGGATATCCGGCTTCCTTCACGCTCGTTCAATATTCCGGCACTCTCGGGGGCAGCATGAATTTTGTCATCGGCACCGTCCCCAACGCCAGCACCGGCGGATACGTTTCCAACGACGTGAGCAACAAACGCATCGTGCTGGTGCTCACCAATGGCCCGGCCCAATTGACGTGGGTGGGCAATGATTCGGTCAACCCGACCTTCTGGGACAATGGCATCACCACCAATTGGCTGGCCTTCAAAGGCACAGCGAACCAGGTGCCGTCGGCTTTTGAACAGCAGGATCCGGTTATCTTTGATGATACGGCGTCTTCCTCGACGGTAAATCTGCAAAACGGCGGCCTGCTGCCCGCCTTCGTTACTTTCAACAACAACACGCTCAATTACACCCTTAACGGTGTCGGCTCAATTGGCGGTTCGACAGCGTTGGTCAAGAACGGCTCCGGTTCGCTGACACTCCTCAATACGGGCGGTGACAGCTACAAGGGCGGCGTGACGGTCAACGGCGGCTCGGTGGTGTTTGGCTCGGACAACTCGATCTCGGGCGGCGTGACCATCGCCAGCGGCACGTCTGTACAGGTGGGTGTCAACGCCGGTGCGGGCACGTTGCCGGGCGGCAATGTGGATGATGAAGGCAGCCTCACGTTCAATCGGGGCGCGAACCTGACGGTGGCCAACACCATCTCGGGCGCGGGCGTCATTACCAAGCAGGATACAGGCGTGCTGACCTTGAGCGGCGCCAATACCTTCAGCGGACCGATTGGTGTGCTGGCTGGCACTTTGAAGGCCGGCAGCGGCAGCGCGCTCGGCACGGGCGCCACGACCGTCAACAGTGGCGCGGCCCTGGATGTGAACGGCCAGACGCTCAATGGCACAACGACGACGCAAGTGACGGTTTCCGGCACGGGCATCGGCGGTCAGGGCGCCATCATCAATTCCGGTGCGGCCAGCCAAAACGCGCTGGGTTCTGTGACGCTCGCCGCCAATACGACCTTCGGCGGCACCAACCGGTGGGACATCCGCGGCGGCACTGCGCAACTTGCGACTTCGCCCGCGGGCAGCGCTTATACGCTGACCAAAGTCGGTCCGAATTTCATCGGCCTCGTCAATTTGACGGTGGATTCGGCAATTGGAAACATTGACATCCAACAAGGCACGCTGGATTACGAAGGCACGACCAGCGGCCTGGGCGATCCGAATGCGACGCTGACCGTTGAGAACGGGGCGACTCTGGAGTTGTATAATTCCTCCAGCGCCCTGGGCAAAAACATTGTGCTCAACGGCCTCGGGACGAATGACACGGTTGTGAGCGGCAACGGCGTCGTCAATGCCATCAGCGGCCTGGTGACGGTGAATGGGACGTGCGTGATCGACGCGACTACGGGCACCGCGTTGAGCTTTAACAACACTGTTTCCGGCAGCGGCAGCGTGGTTAAGACGGGCACCGGAACCAATATCATCGCCAGCGGTGTGACCGCCAGTTACAGCGGTGGAACAACCGTCAGCAACGGAACGTTCGAGGTTGATGGCACGCTTTCCAGCGCGGTCCAGGTGGTCACCAACGGCATACTGGGCGGATTGGGCACCGTGAGCGCAAGCGTTACCGTGCCGGGCGGCACCATTTCGCCCGGCGGCAACGGGACGCCGCAAGGCACCCTCACCGTGGGCAATCTCACGTTGAACAATGCGACGGTCGCGTCGGAATTGTCTTCCAGCCCGTCCTCCGGCAACGACCTGCTCGCCGCGGGCAACCTGACCTTGAACGGCACGAACACGTTGCAGATCACGCCGCTGTCGTTCATGAACATCGGGGATACTTACACGCTGGTCACTTATACCGGAGCAACGCTCCTCTCCAGCGCGACGAATCAATTGAAGGTTGTGTCCAGCCGCAATTTCTTCACGTTCGTCGTTGTGGATCCCAGCACGACGCCGGGGATGATTCAAATTAAAGTGCTCGCGGCGGTGGGCAACGATCTCTGGACCGGCGCCAATTCCTCGACGTGGGACAACACCACGACCAACTGGACGCGCAACAGCAGTCCGGCGAACTTCAATGACGGAGACCAGGTGACCTTTGATGATTCTTCATCGGTGAACAACGTGACTATCTCGGGCACGCGAAACATCTCCGGCATCCTGGAACAAGCCTCCAGCAAGACTTACACGTTCAGCGGAACGGGCGGCCTGACCGGCACCGGCGGATTGGATTTCGAAGGTGCGGCTTTGACGATTGCCAATTCGGGAACCAACAACTACACCGGCCCCATCTTCATCAACTTCGGTATCTTGCAGGTGGGCAATGGCAGCACGAACGGCAGCCTCGGCTCGGGCGCCATCACCAACAACGGCTCGCTGGTGTTTAATCGCAGTGACACCAATCTTGTGATTGCCAACACCATCTCCGGCACGGGTTCATTGACCAACGTGGGCACGGGCACGGTGACGTTGAGCGGGGCAAATGCCTTCACCGGCGATGTCACGATATTGCACGGAGCCCTGCGCGTTCTGAACAGCGCCGCCTTGGGGACCACCTTTGGTGTGACGGTCGTCAGCAACGGTGCGACGCTCGACATCACCAACAGCGCCAACCTGGGCCAGGAACCGATCTTTGCCTCCGGCTCGGGCGTGGGCGGCAATGGAGCGATTGTCAACAGCAGCGGCAACTCCGGATTTGTCGCGGCGAACTTCGCCCACCTGACCATGACCACGAACATCGTCATTGGCGGACCGGGCCGGTTGGATTTCCGCGCCAGCAGCGCGACGGCGCAGGACGCGAATCTGTCCACCACGGGCGGAGGCCCGTCATTGACCAAAGCGGGCACCAATCTGTTGCAGCTGGCTGGTGTGCAGGTTGACTCGTCGCTGGGCGATATCCTTGTGGGCGCCGGCACACTCGGGTTCCAGTGGCAGATTTCGAGCCTCGGCGACCCGACCCGTTACCTGAGCGTTTCCAACGGCGCCTCGGTCGGCTTCTACGACATGTCCAACGCCGTCAGCAAGGTTATGTTGCTGAATAACGCGTCGGTCCTGGGGCAGCACGGCACGAACGACAATGAGTTCGACGGCCCGGTGACGTTGACCGGCACCGATACGTTCAACATCAGCAGCGGCGTGACGATGTTGTTCGCCAATGAATTCAGCGGCCCCGGCAACCTGATCAAGACCGGCCCCGGCGAGCTGCTTCTGTCGCTGTTGCAAACCAACGGCGGGGCGGAGATTTACTCCGGCAACACCTACATTGGCCAGGGCACACTGGCCTTGTTGGACAACGCGGCTCTTACGAACAGCCCGATAATCATCCTGACCAATGCCACGTTGAGTGTCACGGGTCGTGTTGACGGAACGTTCACCCTGGGCGCGGCGATGCCGCAAATCCTCGCCGGCGGCGGCGTGATTGACAGCACGTTTGTGGAAAATGCCGGCTCGACGGTCAATCCGGGCAATGGCCTTGCCCCGTCTGTGCTGACCGTCTCCAACTCTGCCACGCTCAATGGCAGTGTGATCATGAACCTGAAACGCGGAAGCGGAGTGACGAACGACGAGATTGTGGCGTCGAGCATTTCCGCCTCCGGAACGCTCACGGTGACCAACCTCGGCGCGGACTTGCAGAACGGCGACAAGTTCCAGTTGTTCAACCTTGCGGTGCCGGGCTTCGCCACCGTCAGCCTGCCGCAGAGCAATGCGTCGGACACGACCACGTATCAATGGAGAAATGACCTCGCGGTGAACGGTTCGATCACGGTCACCAACGTCGTCGTCTCGGGCGGCCCGACGACGAATGCGACCATCACGAAAGTGACGCTCTCGGGCACGAACCTCGTGTTGCACGGCACGAACAACAATGTGCCGAACACGGGCTTCCATTACGTGGTGTTGACAACCACGAACATCAGCGCGCCGTTGAGCAGCTGGACGCCGGTGACGACGAACTCGTTCAACAGCGACGGCACGTTCGATTACCAGAGCCCGATCGTGCCTGGTGTGGCGCGGCAATTCGTCACCGTGAAAGCGGCGCCGTGAGCCGCTGAGCGAAAGAGAAGCATTGCAAATGCCGACGCCGTAAGGGCGTCGGCATTTGCTTTTTTATGACAGACTTTTTTGTCGAACGTACGTTCTATTCCAAAGGCGCTTATTTCATGCATAATCATTGATGTTCTGCGACCCCTACTTAGCCAGATGAGAGACGTCGGTTTCCTCGCTGGAACTCCTACACCGGCGTCTCTTCTGGCGAAAAAAGCATCCGTGAACTGACCTTTCAGACAGAAATTTTGTGTTGCGCGACATCGGAAAAAAATCGTTGAACAACAAGTTCCTTTCCGTGGCGGTATTGAAGACCAATCGTGCCACGCCGTCGGGCGACAACAGTTCGCCGATGTGAAAGCTGTTCCGCGGCGCACCCATTGCGGAATCGGCAGCGAACCGCCGGATGATCACCCCTCATCCGGCGGTTTTTCCATGTCGAACAAATGTTTAAGCGACAAACCCCCTCAAAAATGGGATGATGGGAGCCAGAGCAATTCTCGAAATAAATTTCCGGATAGAAAGCAGACACTTCGTGCCCCAGTTCCCCGAGCGCCACCTCACCCCGGCCCTCTCCCCCACTTCAAGGCGGAGAGGGAGGCGAGATCGCGCGCTTGCAATAATTCCAGCATTCGCGCCGAACATTGTTTTTCGGAAATTTATTTTGGCATCCCCTATAATGTCATTGATCGGAATTGCGCGGACTGTTTTGCGCGAACGATCAGAAGATGAATTATGACACTGCGTTTGTCTCTTCGGTGCCGTTGGCGTGCTTTCCTGTTGGCGGGAGTCGTCCTCGGGTTTTCTTCATTGAACGGTTTGGCCGGCACCAATATGAGCGTGTGGGTGTATCCCGGATCGAGCGGGCGTTTGATAGAGCAGCCGGACGCGTTGGGAAATCGCATCGTGGATGCCTCGGGGGTCGGCTACAGGGCCGGGCTGGTTTCGCTGCCGAGCACGAACCAGGTGCCGGTGAAAGCGATCGTTTCTCCCGTTGCCGGCGATAACACGGCGAATATTCAAAGCGCCATCAATGCTGTCTCGGCGATGCCGCTGAGCAATGGTTTTCGCGGTGCAGTGTTGTTGACCGCCGGCGAATATCCGTGCGCGACGACCATTAAAATCACCGCGAGCGGAGTGGTGTTGCGCGGGGTGGGAAGTTTCACGAATGGCCTGGGCACAACGCTGCGCGCGACGGCGAGCAATCAATATTCACTCGTCCAAATCGCCGGCACGGGCGCCGCTTCCACCAGCACCACGCATAATATCACGAACAATTACGTGCCGGTCGGCGCGCGCAGTTTCAACGTCGATAGCGCGAGCGGATTTTCCGTGGGCGACCACGTTTACGTGCGGCGCTATGCGACATCGAACTGGATCCATGACATTGGCATGGACCTGCTGACAAATCCGTGGACGCCGAGCGGCTATCTCATCAACATGGATCGCACCATCACGCGCCTCGAGGGCAATCGCGTGTTTGTGGATTACCCGGTCACCTGCGCGATCGATGCGCAATACACGAACGGCGCGCTGGTGAAATACACCTGGAACGGCCGCATCACGAACAGCGGCATCGAGCACATTTACGGGACGTCGGATTATTTCGGGAACAGCACGAACGAAAACCACGGCTGGATTTTTGTTCAATTCAACAGCATTGAAAATGGATTCGCGCGCGATCTGGTGTCGCAATTTTTTGGATACTCCTGCGTGGCGCTTTACGGCGGGACCAAGCACGTGACGGTGACGGATTGCCAGTGCCTGGACCCGGTCTCGATCATCACCGGCGGCCGGCGTTACGGGTTTGTGATGGATGACGACACGCTGTGCCTGGTGAAAAATTGTTACACGCGGCAGGACCGGCATCAGTTCGTGACGCAATCGCTGACCATCGGGCCGAATGTGTTTGTGGACGGCGTGAGCGACAACGCGCACGCGGAGGCCGGGCCGCATCATCGGTGGGCCACGGCGGCCATCTGGGACAAAATCACGGTGAACGGGAACAACCTGGACGCGCAGAACACGTGCGAATCCGGCACGGGCCACGGCTGGGAAGGCGCGAATTGCGCGATCTGGAATTCGAAGGCGAACAGTTTGTTGGTGGCGAGCCCACCGGGGGCGCGCAATTGGCTGATAGGCTCCATCGGCACGGTGGGCAAGGGCGGCGATTGCCACGGCATCGTTTCGCAGCCGGGAACGTGGGATTCCTCGGGCACGAGCGGCACGAATGTTTTTCCCGACAGCCTTTATTTCACGCAACTGCAGGACCGCCTCGCCCAGCCGAATCTGCAGACGCGTGAATATTGGCTGGGCACCATCGACGGTTTTTCTAACAGCATTGCGCGCGACGTGGTGGATTTGGATCCCGCCTGGAGCAACTCGGTGCAATCCGCCGCCTCGGGCCAGCCGCTCGATGCCTTCAACGTCGTCGCGAACAATCATTGGATTCCGTTCACGTTCAATTACGCAATTGGCCCGACGGACCAGATCGTGGGCGCGACGTTGTCGATGGCGATGCGCGCCACCTCGTCCGCGGCGAGCGATGTGCTTTATGTTGGCAGCACCACCAATCCGGCCACATTTTCCAGCCTCGGCTGGCTGCCAATTGGCACGGGCACGAACACGACGGTGCGCGTGTTGGATTTGGGCAATCAATTGAATCTGCTGACGAACGGGCAATTCAATGTGGCGGTTCAAGGCGATGCGGGCATAGATTGGGCCATGCTCGAGTTGGAGGTCGCGCCGGTTTTGAAATCGAGCACGAATGCGTTGCTGCCCGTGGCGGATGCGACGGTGCGCGGCGGCGTGAACAGCAACTTGAATTTCGGGACCGCCGCCACGCTGACCGTGAGAAATGATTCTTCATCGAACAACATGCAGCAGGCGTATTTGCGATGGGACTTGAGCGGCGTGACGCAAACGGTCGTGCAGGCGCGCGTCAGGCTCGTGCCGGTGAACGTCGGCACAAACGGCATCGAGCAAGGCGTGAAAGTCGCCACGAGCAACGCGTGGGTGGAAACGGGAATTACGTTCGCGAACCAACCCGGCGCGGGCGAGCGATTCGCGACGTGGATCCCGGGAACGAATGGCGCGGTCTCGTTCGATGTGACGCCGCAGGTGCTGGAGGCGTTGAATAATGACAGGCAACTTTCGTTGCAGTTGTATTCCGTGCGCAACGTGGGCACAGCCGGCAGTGTGGATTACGCGTCACGCGAGGCGGCGGATCCCAACATGCGCCCGCAATTATTGCTCACGGTTCTCGGCGCGGTGCCCACGATTTCAAGCATCACGAACCAGACCGTGCCGGTGAACGGGACCGCGGGACCGATTTCTTTCACCATCGGCGATGCGGATTCTCCCGTGGGAACGCTGGTGGTGAGTGGCGCGTCTTCGAACACCAACATTGTGCCGGACGCGAACATCGTTTTTGGCGGCAGCAATTCAAATCGCACGGTGACCATAACACCCGGGCCCGGAAAAAGCGGCCTGACGACGATCACCGTGACAGTCGCCGACGCGACGGGCCTCAGCACCAGTGAGGATTTCACGCTGACGGTCGCGAGCCATCCGCCGGGAACATTTGTTTGGAACGGGCCCGGGGCGGGTTTGAACGATTGGTCCACCAGCGGCAATTGGTCGCCTGCGGGGCCGCCGGAGACGCTGGACGATGTGAAATTTTTGGACACCGGCGCGAGCGGCGTGGCGGTGTCGAACGTGAACAATCTTTTGGATGCGAGCTTCGGCGGCGAAATCGCGTCGCTGCAATACGGCAACACGAATGGCAACCACACGACGTTGATCGCTCCCGGGCAGACGCTTACGATATCGGGCGCGAGCGGATTGATTGTGGGCACGGAAACCGACAATGGCGCCGCGCAAACGGTCTTCTCGACGATCACCGGGCCGGGGGGAACGATGGTGATGAATAATTCGAGCGCGGATTTGATTGTTCGCCAGGGCAGCGCGACCGGCGGCTCGCATCTGGCAACGCTGGACATGTCGGGTCTGGATGAATTCGATGCGTCGCTGGACCAGATTTTGGTGGGCTTCGCCGGGCCGGTGATTCGCGCGGCGGGCACTTTGAATCTCGCCCGGACGAACAACATTGTTGCGACGGGCTCGCCGGGAATTTGCATGGGTGACAATCCCAGCAATGCCGGCGGGCAGAATTTTCTGTTGCTCGGGCAGCAAAACGCGTTCTTTGTGGATTCGATTGTCATCGGGAGAAAAAAGGCGACCTCCACATTGAAGTTCAAGGCGGGGCTGGTGAACGCGACGGCGTCATTTCGCGCGTCGGATGGTTCGAGCCCGATCAGTTCGTGGAGCATCGGCGATGGCGCGGCGATCAATGGCAGCACGAGTTCGCCCATTGGCACGAATGATTTCAGCGGCGGCTCGGTGGACGCGCTGGTGGATACGCTGACGGTTGGGCGCAGCCAGCAGACCAGCGGCGCGAATGGGGTCGGCGCATTGATTTTCGGCGACGGCACATTTGCCGTGAACAACCTGCAAATTGGTTTTCAAACGCAGTCTGGGACGAGCGCGGGAATTGGTTTGGTAACGTTGAATGGGCCGGGTGCGGTTTTGAATGTGGGCGGCACGATTACGCTCGGCGGTAGCGGCGGCAGCGTGGCCACGAACCTCACGCGGGGCGTGCTGAATATTTTTGGCGGCACTGTTGGCGTGGACACCATCGCCGCAGGCGCGGGCAGCGGCGCGAACGTGCTCGCGATGAATGGCGGGACTCTGATTCTGACGAACACAGCCGGCACGCCGGATTTGCCGATCAATACAGTGGCGATGACGAACGCGTCGTTGCAATTGTATGTCACCGCCGGCGTGACGAATATCGCGGCGTCAACGCTCGTCACCGGCGGGAGCTTGAATGCTGTGCATATAGACTCGCTGGACGCCATTTCGGGTCCGGGGCAATACCCGTTGATGAAATACTCGGGCGCGATCGGCGGGGCGGGATTCAATTTCATGCTGGAGACGCTGCCGCCGGAAGCGGGCATGAACGGATATCTTTCGAACAACATCGCGAACGGTTCCGTGGATTTGATCCTCACAGGGGCGGTCCCGCCGCCGTCCCCGGTGATCACGACCTTCACGCTCTCGGGAACGAATTTGATTTTCAGCGGCACCAACGGGCAGAGGAATGGAGTTTATTGGCTGCGCGCGTCGCCGGACCTCACATTGCCGGTGAGCGAGTGGGCGGTGATCGGAACGAATGTCTTCGACGACAACGGCGAGTTTAATATCACGAACCCGATCGCGCCCACGACGAATCAATTGTTCTATTTGCTGCAAGTGCAATGAGCGATTGAACAAAGATACTAGAGATTCGGCGGCTAACGTCCTCGGACGCGAACGCATGATTTAGCGAATCATCCAGATAAGTTGAATAAAAGCAAAACACCCGTGCGATTCCCTACAACCCCCGCTGTTTTAATTGCCGCCAGTTTGCTTTCGGCCCGAGCCGCTTTCGCCGGACAAGGCGCGGTGCGGATGCTCTACACCGCGGCGAACATGAATTTCGTCGAAAAAAAATCGGGCGAAATAGTCGTCAACGTGACGGACTCGTCCGGCTCGATTGCCACGCTGCAATCCGCGATCAACAGCGCGCGCGCCGCGAATCCCACCAATGTGATTGTCATTCGGCTGACGAACACGACTTACGTCGTCAGTGCCGCGGGCATCGTGCTGGGCTCGCATGAATGCCTCGTGGCCAGCGGGGCCACGATTCAGGCGGCGAATGCATCCGTGACCACGCCACTCCTGACCATCGCATCGGGTTCGACGAATGTATCCGTGGCGGGCGGGACGTTTGACGGGAGCGGAGCGTACATCCAGGGGATTTATGCGCCTGCGGCGGCGCGGGTGAACATTGACAAAGTCACGGTGCGGAATTGCGGGCAGGATTGCGTTCTGTTGAAGGGAAATGGCAACTCGACTTATGACAATGAAATGACGGTGACGCGTTGCAACACTTCCGGGAGCGCCGCTCATGCGGGCATCAGCATCCAGAATTGCACGCAGGCGGCGGTGCTCGACAACGATTGCCATAATAATCTGGAGGGGGTTTATATTTCGTGCGCCTGGGCCACGGTGGCGAACAACACCTGCGAGAGCAATACGACAGGCATCGATGTCAGCGGCGGCAACGACAATGTGATCGCCAACAATACGTGCAATAATAACGGTACGGGCATTCACGCGGGCGCTTCGAACAATATGATTGTGTCGAACGCGACGGGAAACAATTCGACGGCGGGAATCAATTCGGACGGCAGCGGCAATACGTTCGTGGATAATTTGTTTACCGCCGGCAATGCGAATAATTTTGCGAGCGCGGGCTCGGGCAATCGCGTGGTCGCCTACAAAACGGCGTTGAGCGCCTCGGGTCAGAATTATTTCTACCCGCCGCTGATCGATGACCAGCATTTGAATCCGATCGTCAATGGCATGGGCCGCACGGACCTGATTATCCCCACGACGACAATCGCGAGCGTGCAGGCTCAGTACGACGCCGCCCGCGCCGCCAACCCGAACAATGTCATCGTGCTGCACTTGAATGGAACGTTCACGGTGGGCGCGGCACCGCTGCTGCTGTCGTCAAACACCTGCGTGCTGCTGAACGGGACGATCCAGATGAATGCCTCAACGACGGCGACCTCGGCGATTTCGGACAGCAACGCTCCGAGCCGCGTTTCGATTTCCGGCGGCATCATTGACGGCGGGAATTTGACCGGCAACAACGGCATTCAGTTTTCGTCCAGCTCGATGTTGCAGGTGGACAACATGACGCTGCGAAATTTCGGAGCGTCGAACCCGCGCGTGGGCGGCTCGGATGTGATCCAATTCGACCACGGCTCACTGCCGTATATCGTGACGCGCTGCACGATCAACGGCGGCAGCGCGCGCGGCATCTGGCTGCAGTTGAGCGGCGTGAAGAGCGTGATTTCGGACAACGACGTCAGCAACGTGAACCAGGACGGTGTGGATTGCGATTCGTCGACAAGCGGCAGCGTGGTGAAATTCAATTATTGCCACGACCTCGTGCGCTACGGAGTTTTCTTCGAGCAAAGCGCCTCGCACAATCTCGCGCTGGGAAATATTTGCAACAACGACGGTCGCGATATCAATGTCTACAACAACAGCGCCACGCCGCGGAACGATACGGCGTTCAATAGCATCCTTTGCAACAGCCTGCTCGGAAACAACGGACTGCGCAACGGCTCGACCGGCACGAACACGGTGGCGTCATCGCACAATTTCTTTTTCAACAACAGCGTCGTGAACGCCTCGATCTCATCGGAGACGAACGGCGTGGAAAATTATTATTCGCAGAATTACCTGGCAGGCGGATCACTTTCGACGGCGGGCACGGAGACATTTTTCAACTCGACAGATGTCAGCAGCAATTTGTTCATCCAGGATAACGGCGGCCTGGCGGTGCAGGCACTGAATGGCTCGACCGCCAACGGCGCCGCAGTGGTGATCAATCCGGCGAGCACGCTGGGCCACGCCCAATGGCAATTGGTGCCAACGGACAGCGGATTTTATCGCCTCATGAATTTGAAGAGCCATCTCTCGCTGGCGGTGCTGAGCGCTTCCACCAACGCGGGCGCGCTGGTGATTCAATATACGTTTGGCTCGGCGAAAAATGATCAGTGGATGCCGCGGCCGGCGGGCGGCGGGCTTTATTATTTTGTGAATCGATTGAGCGGCTTGTGTCTCGACGAGCCGAACGGCGCAGCCGGCGCGCAACTGGATCAGCGGCCTTACACGGGGGCGCCGGGCCAGCAATTCAGCCTCAGTGAGATTGTTCTGCAACCGCCCATCCCGCAGCCGCAAATCGCAGCCATTACGGTGTCTGGTTCAAATATAATTATTTCCGGGACCAATGGACTCGCCGGAAAGCCGTACCTGATTTTGACCTCGACGAACCTGGCCATTCCTGCAAGTGGTTGGACAATAAGCGCTACGAACAGTTTTGATCCCACCGGGAACTTCAACTTTACGAACCCGGCAGATCCTGCCGAGCCGCAATTATTTTACAGGCTACAGTTGCAGTAGATGCTAATGACTGGCAAAAAAAGAGCATATTTTAGCGATGTATCCGCAGTGACGGCGCATTTAACAAGTCATTGGCGAGGTGGTGGGGATTCCCAGGCGGGGAATCGGCGCAAACCGCGGCTGGTTTGCCCCACCACTTCGCCAATGATTGTGGGCGACCTCGTCTTACATGGCTGATAATCCACAAATCAACGAGCCGTTGAAAAACGGCGACGCGACGGCATCGGCTGAGAAGACGATGCGTGTGCAACAGCTTTTTGTGAAGCACCAGCTGGCGTTGCGCGCGTTCATTTTGTCGTTGGAACCGAATTTTACAGACGCCGAGGATCTATTGCAGGAGGTTTTCCTGGTCATCACACGCAAAGCGAACGAATTCGAGGAGGGGACGAATTTTTTCGCGTGGGGCTGCACCATTGCGCGATACAAATTGCTGGAACTGCTCCGGCGGCGCGCCAGGTCGCAGGCATTGTCAGAGGAAGTCATCGAAGCGCTGTGCGCCGTCGAACCGGAAACGACTTTTGACGAAGCGCGCGTGGCGATTTTGCAGGGGTGCCTGGAGCAGCTCGCGCCGAAGGCGCGGCAGATGATGTATCTGCGTTATTATGGCGAGCATTCGCCGGCGCAAATTGCGCGGCTGGTTTCGTGGACGCCGAACGCGGTGCGCGTGGCGTTGTCACGGGCGCGCACGGTTTTGCAGGAATGTCTGGAACGCCGCATGCGGCAGGAGGCGGCGCGATGAGGGATGAGCGTTTAATTGTTTTGCTCGATGCGTATCTGGAAGGCGCGCTCACGCAGGAAGAGAAGCAGGAACTGGAGCGCATGCTTCTGGAATCGGATGCCGCGCGCCGGGAATTCTGGCAGCGCGCGTCGTTGCACGGCTGGACCTACGCGGCGGCGAAGTTGAATTACAGCGCCAAACCCTCGTCCGAAGTCGCGCGGGCACGGCGCGAACTGCGCAGCACGACGTTTGAGGCGTTTGTGAGCTGGTTGCAGCGGGCGAGCCGGATGGCGTGGAAAGTCGCACTGGCAGGCGCGGCGACCTCCGCAGCCGTGCTGATGTGGCTCGGCATCCGCGCTTTGCAACCCGCGCCCAATGACGAAGCGGTTGCCGACGCGCCGAGCCCGATGGTCAATACCAATTTCGTCGCGACTTTGACGCGCGGGAGCGGAGTCGTGTGGGATGGCGAGGCGAATTACGTCGATATCGGCTCGACGCTTTCGTCGCGCTGGCTGCGCCTGAAATCCGGCGCAGTGCAACTGGAATTTTACGATGGCGCACGGGTGATCCTGGAAGGACCGGCTGCGTTGGAATTGATTTCACCGGGCGAAGCGCGATTGGATTACGGAAAATTGAACGCGCGCGTTCCGGAGCCCGCGCACGGTTTCAAAGTGTACACCACTGATGCGACGGTGACGGATTTGGGAACGGAGTTCGGCTTGAATCGCCAGCCGGACCAACCCGCGAAGGTGGAAGTCTTCGAGGGCAAAGTGGAAGTGGCGCCGCAGGGTTCGATCCCGGCGGAAATTCTGACTGCCGGGCAGGGCGTGCGGGTGAGCGCGCGCCAGATGCAGCCGATGGCCGGGGTGGATCACTCGGAATTCCTGAGCGCGGAGGAACTCGCGCGGCGTGAATCGATGGAATTGGCTTCGCGTTACCAGCGCTGGCGGCAGGCCGACCGGTTTTTGGATGTGGATCCCTCGATTCTCGTGCATTTGAATTTTGAAGACCAGCGGAACGTGGACCGCAACCTGGTCAATCGCGCCGTGGGCAAACGTGCTGCCGCGAACGCGCTGGTGTTTGGGTGCGATTGGGGCGAAGGCCGGTGGCCGGGAAAACAGGCGTTGGAATTCAACAGCGTGGAAGACCGCGTGCGCCTGCCGGTGCCGGGAGAATTTCAATCACTGACGTATCTGACGTGGCTCCGCGTGGACAGCCTGCCGAATGCATGGAATGCGCTGGCGCTTGTCGACACGCTTAAGCCCGGCGAAACGCATTGGCAGATTCATCAGGACGGCAGCCTGGAATTGTCCGTGCGGGTGGACAACAGCAAGTCGGGCTGGGACCATCTGACCAGCGGGCCGGTGGTCACGCCCGAGCATTTCGGCAGATGGATTCAACTGGCCGCCGTGTATGACGGTCCGGCGCGGAAAATGAGTCTTTATTTCGACGGCCGCCTGGTGGCGTCGAAATCCGTTCACAAACCGCGCATGCTCACGCTGGGCACGATGGAGCTCGGCAATTGGACGCCCACAGCCTCGAAAGCGGACCCGAATTATCGCGTCCGGAATTTTCACGGGCGCATGGATGAATTCGCCCTGTTGAGCCGGCCGCTTTCGGCCGACGAAATTCGGCGCCAATATGACCTCGGCAAGCCGCGCGACACCACGGTCGTTGCCTCGCTGAAATCCTCAATTCCGTGAACGCTCAGCCCAAAGCCTCCCCTGCCCTTTGTCCGTATTAGCTGGATTGGCTTTGTCCGCCGGTTGAGTTACAGTTGAAGCACCCCTAGAACCCCTGCACATGAAGTCGTTTTGGTTTTGTCGCGCGCTGCCCGTCGCGCTCTTTCTGCTTGGAGCGAGCAGTGTCTCTCTTTTGGGACAGGCAAATGAGCCGATGCATCCCATCCTCAGCATCGGCTCCAACAACGGAAGCTCCGCAAACAGCATTCTCAGCACCTGGACCGAGGCGCAGTATACCAATGATTTTGTTCCTCATTGGGCGCCGCGCAACGAGGATTACGGTTTCGGTGCGGCGGTCGTATCCGGCGACACCGGCTGGTCCTGGAGTTCTTCCACGCCGAACCAAATCACGAGCACGCCGAGCGGCACAATTTTTCCCACCACCACCAGTTACGTCGTCCAGACCCAGGCGGTTCAGGTGTTAAGCGGGAAAACGGTGAACGCTCCTTATTATTTCCGCGCGGGCAGCACGAGCTCGAAGACTTTTGTCTTCAACATGATTGACTACCACAAAGTCAGCAAGCTGCGCGGCGACCTGGACTCGACGCTCGATGGCGCTTACATCGGCAGCGGCAGCACCCCCGCGACGCGCAATGATAATTACGCACGGCGCATCGCCATCGCGCTGCTGGATTGGGCGCGTTACATGCCGGACTGGACCATCACGGGAAAGAACAGCGCCACGTTCATTGATGCGCCGCCGTCGTATATTTTATCCACCGACCTGCAACGCGGCAGCGATCACAACGGCCTCGCGCACGAGTGGGATGACAATGAGTTGAAAGCGTTCGACGCGATTTACAACAGTGTCGCGCTGACCAATCTCAACAGCGAATACGGTTTCGACGTGCGCGCTTACATTTCATCCAACCTTTTTTTCAACGAGGGCGATTTCATCGTGAACCATGTCCCCATTGATGTTGCCATCCAAAGCAATTTGTCCGGGCCGTATGCCATATTGCCGGAAGTGGCGCGCGTGTTGAACCGGCCGGATTACATCGTCTGGATGGATTCCTACCTGGACGCGACCGTGCGCCAGAAAATCCGGCGCGACGGTGTGTTGGAGGAAGGCCTGGGTTATTCGATTGGATATTTGAACGCGAACCAGGACGCCGCGCAAAACACGCACGATTATTTCCTGACGCGCGCAGCCACGAACGCCACGTTGCTGTCCATCAGCAATCGCGCGACGGTTTTCAACCTCCAGCTTCAATACGGGCAATCTCAGTGGGCGCTGGCGGCACTGCCGAATGGCGAGTTGCCATCCTTCGGCGACACGCCGTTCGACACTTATTTCTCCACGCGCAGCACGGGCGACTCCGCGATCCTGCCGGCTTATGGGCACGTTTCAATGGGCGCGGGCAGTTCCAGCAGTACGGCCGTGCAGGTGAACCAGAATTTTCCCGGCAACAACAATCACATGCGCTGCGATACCTCGGCATTCACGCTCTGGGCTTTCGGCAATGAATACCTCGGCAATATTCGTTATTACAATGGCTCCATTGGCCGGAATTTCGGCGAACAAATTCTGGAAAAAAACGCGGTGACCATCGATCGCGTCAACGAATCGCCGTATCCCGACGCGGACACTTACGGCAATGCAAACCTGACGTTGTACGAGCCGGGCAACAACGGGCTCGCGATGACGGAGATCGATGGCTATCGCGATTACTCGGACAAGGCATCGCGTTATCAACGGTTGTTGTTCCTGAATACCGTGGATTTGAACAAACCCTACATCGTTGATGTTTTTCGTGTCACCGGCGGCACGACGCACGATTACACGTTCCATGGCGCGATTCTTTGGGATCAAAGATGGCAGTGCAGTTTTCCGCTCGCCACCAATCCCGCGCCCTATCCGATGCTGGAAGGCGGCGAGACGTGGGATCCAACCACCGACACGCCCTACTATGGCTTCTGGCGGAACGTCAGCAGCAATGTCGCGCCGGGGAATTTCCAGATCACCTACGCCGACACCAATCGCAGCCTCGGCCGCGACACGAAACTGTGGATGACCGCGGACCCGAACACCTACAATGTTTACATCGGCACCACGCCGGTTCCCGCGCGCAACAACACGGTGCCGACGAATTTCTTCAATTCGCTGGGGCTGATTCGTTCGTCCGCAATCATTCGCCATCGCGTGACCAGCGGGCCGCTCAGCGATTTGTTTGTCAGCGTGATTGAGCCGATGAAAGGCGGCGTGGATAACATCGCGTCGGTCGAGCGGCTGCCGATGAGCGGCAGCAGCCTGGAATCCTGCGCGCTGAAAATCACGTTCACCGATGGCCGCGTGGATACGTATATCGTCAATTTGCGGAATCCAAAAATCGCCGGCGCGAACACAGGCTCGGCGACGGTTTCCACGGCGGATGGCCAGTACTCATTGACTGGCCGCGTGGGGGTCGTGATGGACCGCACGAGCGGCGACCCGCGCGTTTGGACGGTGAATGCGACGGATTTTCAATGTCCGGGCCGGCGGCTCACGACGCCCAACACGTATTTTTCAGGACTCATCGCGGGTGAGGAGCGCAAACAAACCGGCGGCAGCAACGACGCTTTCCTTACCGCCTCCCCGTTGCCGACCGGCACGGCCCTGCGCAACAAATTCCTGTCGCTCACCCACGGCGCGCTCTCGGGTTCCGGCACGACCAACATCAGCGAAATGTATCGCATCGATTCGGTGCTGTTCAGCAACAGCCAGTATTACGTTTGTTTCACGAACGATCACTACCTCGAAATCACGAACGGCACGACGAGCGCGGAACAAGTTGCGCCGCTGCGGAGTTTCAGCGGCAGCAATGCATTTGAAATCGCCCTCAGCGCGGAGGCCCAGCAGATCTCGCCGGTCGCGGACCTGAATGTTTCACCCGGCACCAGTTCGAGCCCGATCAGTTTCAACTTTGGCAATCTTGGCGACACTGCCGGTGCGACGCTTGCCGTGCTGGCATCGTCGGCCAATCAATCATTGATTCCAAATGCGAACCTGGCGCTGGGCGGCAGCGGGACGAGCCGGACGATCACCATCACGCCGACTTCAAATCAAACCGGCTCATCGCTCATCACGATTGCCGTGACGGACGGTGTCTGGACCAACAGCCGATCGTTCACCGTGTTCGTGAATGATTTCGCGCTGACAGCTTCGCCGACCGCGCAGTCTGTGGTGGTGGGTGGAAGCACAAGTTATAGCGCCAACATCACCGCGACGAATGGGTTCAATGATGTCGTGACGTTCAACGTGTCAGGCGTTCCGGCGAATGCGAGCGCGACTTTCACGCCCCCGACAATCACCGGCACTGGTTCAACCACGCTCAGTGTGATCGCATCGAATACGGTTGTTCCGGGCGCGTATCCGTTGACACTGACGGCGACAAGCGGGAGTTTGTCGAGCACGAGTGTAGTTTCGTTGGTGGTAAGTCCCGTGGTAACCACACCGGGTTGGGCGAATTGGACGGGCGGCAGCGTGGCGGGCGCGAACTGGACGGACGGCGCGAATTGGGGCGGCGTGCCGCTGGCGGGCGGCAATTCGCTGGCGTTCAACGGCAGCACCCAGTTGAACAATACGAACGACACCGCCGCGGGAACCGCTTATTCGAACATTGTTTTCAACCCCGGCGCCGGCGCTTTCACTCTGAACGGTAATTCGGCGACGCTCATCAACGGCATCACGAATAACTCAGTCAATCCGCAGACAATTTCGCTCGGCATTATTTTCAGCAACAACATCATGTTCGATGGCGCGAGCAACACGCTGGTTATCGCGGGCGGGCTGACGAACACATTCGGCGCGCCGGGCTTCACAACGCTGACGCTCGCGGGCAGCGGCGAAATTGTGAACCTGCTCAAGAGTACGGCCAGTCCCGGCGGCACCAATATGATCTTGTTGAACGATAGCACTGCGGATTGGACGCTGCTGGACAACAACAACTCGACGCCGATGACCGTGCCCTGGGTTTTCGCGGTGAACAGCGGTTCGTTCACTTTCGGCGATGACGATGACGCGCCGATACTCACGACCACCACGCCGCACAATCTTCCGCAGGACAACCAGGTCGGCACGGTATCGGGCGGCACGGGTGTGTTCAACATGGTGAATGGCACGTTCACGACCGGCTCGCGGTTCAACACGGCCACCGCCTTGAACTCCACCGGGATTGTGAATCAAGTCGGCGGCACGTTTAACATGGCCGACCAGTTCCAGGGCGCCAACGGCGCCAACGGCAACGAATTTTCCATCGTCAATTTGAGCGGTGGCGTGATGAATATCAACAACGGCTCCGGAACGTTCTTTGTGGCGAGCCGCGGCAATGGCGCGCTGAATATGAGCGGCAATGCTTTGCTCAACTGCGGCACGCTCAATGTGTCGCGCAACCTCACCGGCACGGGCGTGCAGGAGCATGGGGTCGTGGAACTGGACGGCGGCACGCTGACGGTCAACAACATCATCAAGGATGCCACGGTCGCGGGGAACACAGCGTCCGTTAATTTCAATGGCGGCACGCTCAAAGCGAAACAAAACCGCGCGGATTTCATTTCCACAACCAACGCGCCGGACCTGGTCGTGACCGTCGACGCCGGCGGCGCGGTGATTGACACGGGAGGTTTTACGGTGACCAATCAAGTGGCACTCCAGCACAACAGCGTTCTGGGCACGACGCCCGACGGCGGATTAATCAAAACGAATGCAGGCGTGTTGACGTTGCTGGCCACGAATACTTACACCGGCGACACGCTGGTGAGCATGGGCACGTTGGCGCTGGCGGCGAATGGTTCGATTTCGAACAGCGCCACCTTGAATGTATCCGGCGGCGCCACCATGGATGCGAGCGGGCGCAGTGACGGAAAATTAACCGTCGGTTTCGGCCAGACCCTTGCGGGCAACGGCGCTCTCAAAGGCAATGTGAACGTAGCCGCCGGAGGAATTCTCGCGCCCGGCTTGCCGTTGCCGGAAGACATGGGCGAAACCAATTCGGACGGCGACGTGACAAACCAGGCGCCGGACGTGGATCCGATCGGCATGCTGACGTTCAGCAATAACCTCACCTTGAACGCCGGGAGCACGACGGCAATGGACCTCAGCGAAGAGCCGGCGACCAATGACGTCGCGAAAGTCACAGGCGTTGTGACCTATGGCGGCACCTTGTCGTTGAACTTTGGCGACACACTCGAGGCGACGGACAGCTTCAAGTTGTTCGCCGCCGGAAGTTATGGGGGAGTTTTTGCGAACATCACGCCGGCCACGCCCGGCCCGGGCCTCGCGTGGAACACGAACACACTCGCGAGCGATGGGACGTTGCGGATGGTCGCCGTCGCACCGCCACCGGCCCCGGTCATCGCCAGCGTGGTGTTTACGGGAGGCAATTTTGTGATGAGCGGTTCGAATGGTTTGCCGGGGACGAATTATTACCTATTGGCGACCACGAATCTCTCGCTGCCGTTTTCGAATTGGGAGCGCGTCGCGACGGATGCGTTTGACGAGAACGGCAATTTCCAACTCACGAACGATGCGAGCCTGTTGCCGCAGCAATATTACATCCTCCAACTCCCCTAATCTCGACCGCGGATATGAGACACCGAATTTTTTTGCCCCGAAGCTGCTGGTTTGCGCTGTGGTTTTTATTCGCTGCCAGGGCAGGCGCGACGGACGCGCAATGGGTGCATTTCAACACGAACCACGTGCTGGTCTATTCGAACGACGATTTGGGAAACCACATTCCGGATTTTTCGTACGCCGGTTTTGGCCGTGGCGGCGTGGCGCTGCCGACGAGTGCCGTGGTGAAAATGACCTTGAGCCCGATCGTCGGCGACAACACGACGCAAATCCAAAATGCGCTCAACTCGGTGGGAAACCTGTCCCAGGACGCGCAGGGATTTCGCGGGGTGGTGCTGTTGAATCCGGGCGTTTACGAAATGGACGGTACGCTGTCCATGAGCAAGAGCGGCGTTGTCCTGCGCGGCTCTGGCAATGCGCCGGCCGGGACGGTGCTGCATTTCCTGGGGAACGCGCGGCAGACGATTTCGGTCGCGGGCTCCGGTTCGGTGTCGCAGTCGGGCAGCACTTACAACATCACGAATGATTACGTGCCGCTGGGCGCAACGAATTTCAACGTCACCGACGCATCCAGTTTTGCTCCCGGCAACCTGATTGTGGTGCGCCGGCCGGTGACGCAGGCGTGGATTGACGCCATCGGCGAGAACGTCACGAACGTCAACTGGCAGCCCGGTTCCGGCCTGGGATTTGAGCGCACCGTCACCGCCGTGAGCGGCAACCGGATCACCATCGACATTCCGCTGTTCAATCCCATCGAGCAGCAATGGTGCACCGGCTACGTGTATCACGCGACGGAATCCTCCGGGCGCATCACCAACAGCGCGATTGAGGATTTGCGATTGCGCAGCGATTTCGCGGACGCGAGCACGAACTGGGGCAACAGCCGGGCGCTGAATTTTGACAACCTGAAGAACTGCTGGTTCCGGGACATCGTGATCGACAATTACTACAACGGCATAAACTCCGGCGGCGGCGCAAAATGGTGCACGGTGCAGGATTGTTATTTCGTGAGCAACACGGTCCCGACCACGAGCGCGGGCGCGGCCGCCTTCGGCGGCTCGGGCCAGATGCTGTTGTGGCAGCGGTGTTACAGTTCGAACTCAGTCACGTATCACGTTTTTGTCACGCAGGCAGCGGTGCCGGGGCCGTTTGTGTTTCTGAATTTTATTTCGGCCGGCACGGGTTACGATTGCGGCCCGCACCAGCGCTGGGCGGCGGGCGTGTTGATCGACCATTGCACCGCCGCCTCCACCAGCGGGAGCAACACGGGCATCAAGCTGGAAAATCGCGGCACCGCCGGGAGCGGGCAGGGTTACGGCGCCGGTTACAGCGTCATTTACAACGGAGACTCGAAGGGGATCATCAACGAAATTCCGCAGGTGAACCATCATTACAACTGGGCCATCGGGCGCGGCAGTTCCGCGGCGACGTTCATTCACCGAAGTGATGACGGCATTTTCGACACGACCAATGCCACTGTGGATCCGCGCAGCCTGTACCTGGAGCAGTTGAAGGAACGCGTGGGCGGCGCTGCCGTGGAGAACATCGGCTACACACTGTTCACGATTTCGAATTCCCCGGCGTCGCGAACGATTTTTGCCGGAACCGACGCCACCTACACCGTGAGCCTCGGTGATCCGACCCAGATGAGCAACATCGTGGCGCTGAGCGTGAGCGGATTGCCGGCGGAGGCCGGCGCCACTTTCAGCACGAACGCCGTGCAGGGCGCGCGCAACGCAACCTTGACCGTGACGGTCTCGAATTCAGCGGCGCCCGGAACGTATACGTTAAGTGTGAGCGGCGCCACGGCGGGGGTGACTCACAACGCCCCGGCGTATTTGACAATCCTGCCGCCGCCGGTATTGGGCGGGGTCAGTTTGTCGGGAACGAACTTTGTCTTCAGCAGCACCAGCAACGGCGTGCCCAATGGAAGGTTTTTTGTGCTCGCGAGCACAAATGCAGCGTTGCCATTGGCGCAGTGGCCGGCGATTTGGACCGGATACTTTGACAACACCGGAAGTTTGCAATTTACCGACGGCGTCGATCCAGCGGCACTGCAGAAATTTTATATTCTGAAAGTGCAGTAAGTCTTTAAAACCACTCTTTGCGGTTGTCGACGTAGGTGCGGACAAATTCGTCGTCCGATTTCGTGAGGTAAATGATTCCTTCAATGATCCCGATGATATGCATCACGCCCCATGTCGTGCCGCACGTGAACCAACCGCCGAGGACCGTGACCAGCAGCATGATCAGCCCCGCGGTGTTGTAGCCGAGAATGAATTTGTGCACGCCCAGGCCGCCGAGAATAATGCCGCAAATGCCCGCGGGAATTTTGTTGGAAGCGCGCGGATTGGATGCCGACGCAGCAGGCGGGACGGCAGGGGGTGGCGCGATATTGGGCGGCGGTGGCGGCGCCTTAAATTCGGCGGCGAGTTCGGAAAAATCCTTGCACGCCTTCCATTCGGTTGAGCCATCAGCCTGGGCGAGTGTCTCCGGCCGGATGCGATCCTCAGCGATCCAGCGCCGCATCTGGTCGAGATTGACCGGCCCGTAGGGCTTGCCGTCGGCTCCGATGATTTTATACATAACGCACCTTTTGAACGTTATTGTTGAGCGTGCCGCAGAATGGAAATTTTACCATTACATTTTAGGGGGAGGATTTGTAATGCGCGGCGGAGTGCTGCCGGGCAGCGCGGGTTCGGGCGGTTTGGCCTGGCGCAGGAGGCTCAGGCTCGTCACCAGCGACCACAACCACGACGCCGCAAAAATCGCCGCGCCCGCGAAAAAATATTTCGCGTAGGAAATGGCGGGTTCGTTGCCGGTGGCGAGGTTGTAATACTCCTTCATCGTCAGGGCGAACCAGAGCATGACGAACGCGAAGCCAATGATGGCAAGGGCCAATTGCCCCATGCCGGACAGGTACCTCCCGCCCGCCAGCGAGCCAAGGCCGGGCGTGGCAAATTGATTCAGCAGAAAACAATTTCGAGCGGCGGCCGGGCTAAGCTGTTTTGCGTCCGAAAATATCTTCATATGCGTACATCAATGCCAGCATCCCGAGCGGCAGGGTCACAAAAATTCCGATGCAGCAGAACGCGCCGGCCACGTTGAGCAGGCCGACCACGACCACCAGTCCGAACACATGCAACCAGTGGCGATGCACCATTTTCCAACTGACGGTCATCGCCGTCCAGAAGCCCCATTTTTTGTCGATGATGAGCGGCAGGGTGAAAAGCCAATTCACCGTCAAATACATCACGGGCAACAGACAAAGTCCATAAACAGGCGCGGCGGCGAACATGCCGGACATCATCTGCGGAAAAATCTCCTGCGGATTAATGGACTGCGGATTTTGCTGCAGGCGATCCAACAGCGGGCCTGCTTTTAAACCGTAGACGATGGTGGCCGGCAACATGCAGAGGGAAATGATCAGGCCCGGAACCAATTTGCCGAGAAACAGGTCCTGGAACATTTTGAAACCCTGGAGCACATCGCCGGCGTTGGCGGGCTCTCCGCGGATGGCGGAGAGATAGACGCGATACAGTCCCCCCGCGGCAGGCCCCATCACCAGCGAGCTAAAACAAACGAACAGCGGTTGCATGCACATCCGGGTGAGGAACGGGAGCTTGTTCAGGCCGGCCACCGCGAGAATGATCTGAATGGCAATCCCCGAACCGATGCCCAGCGCTATAAAAAGAATGAAGGCCACGAAGATCGTCGCGAATTGGTCCTTGAACAAACCCCACGCGCGCCCGATGCAGCCGCTGATATCGAGCGAGTAATCGCGTGCCAGAATTTCCTCCGGCGTAACCGGTCCGCCGCTTTCCACACCCGGACCCGTGCCGGCCGCAGGGCTCGCGGTAAAACCAAATTCGGGAAATGCCGACAGCGGTTTCCATTCCTCCGAGCCCTCGGCGCAGGCCTGCGTTTGCCCGTTCAGGCGGCCTTCCGAAATCCATTGCCGGATTTGGTCCGCGCTGATGGGCCCGTACTGTTTATGGTCTGCGCCTATGATTTTATACATAGAGAGTTTCGGCGTTCCGAACGCGCTGATTGATTCTAGCTTGTAAACTGCGATTTGACTTCAGGTTTATTGATGACCACCAGCGCCCAGATGCCGAAAGGAAGCCCGAGCAGGCAGCAGCACTGGCAGGGAAGCATGGCCACGATGCACGCGGCGAAGGCCACGCCACGGCTTTCCAGGCGCATCATCTTGAAGCCGCCGAGCAGCACAAAGGCGTTTATCGCCACGCCGAGCAACGCACTCAATAAAGCCGAAGTGCCGGACTGCGATTGCTGGAGGAAGTGCCGCCATTCGGGCGGAGCATTTGGTGAAATCGGCGGATGATATCCCGCCAGGTGGAGAACCGAGCTGAAAAGATAGAACAGGATGCCGAGCCCGCCGGTGATGGCCAGCGCCATGGCCGGGCCCTTCACGGCCTGGAGCGCCGCCTCACGTGAGCCGCCGCCGGCGGGCAGGGGCGAGGGTGCGCTCGAAATGGGCGCGGCCGAAGGCGCAGGCCCGGGCTCGGCAGCGGCTGCCATTCCGAAAAGGTCCCCAAACTCCGCGTAGGCGCCGAGTTGTTTCCACTCGCCACCGTCGCGCTGGGCGGGTGTCTGGGCGTTGAGCCGGCCGTCCTTGATCCACTGGCGTATTTGCTCCGTCGAAATCGGTCCGTATTCCTTTTGGTCTGCTCCAATGATTTTAAACATAGTTTTTCTTGAGTTGGCGCGACTGGTTTTGGTTCATGGGTTCCACCGCAATTGAGAAATTCTCCCGATCCTGACCACCTCCACATGGCCGTCCGCGAAGGCGACGACAATTGAATTGTTGTGACGCCACTTCCGCGGCAGCAACTCCGGCCCGCCGTGGGCATTCCAGCCATCGTCCGTTTCAAAATAAAGAACGGTATAGCGACTGATGTCTTTTTCTTCCAGGCCGTCGAGGTTGGAATTGAAAGCGTAATCGCAGCGATCCATTGCAGGCGCGCCCGGGCATTTAAAATTTTTTTCAGTGCCGACATTCGGTTTGATGGCGTCGCACCAGTTGGTGGCCGATGGCAAATGGCCGTCATGTTCCGCCGCGTACGCCTGGGTGGCCAGGGCCAGTTGCCGCAGGTTATTCATGCACTGAATGGATTGCGCCCGTTCCTTGGCCTTGGCGAGGGCGGGCAAAAGCATGGCCGCCAGGATGAATGGAAGGAGCAGCAGAGAAACGCCGGAGACAATCGTTCCCGCCAGCGCCAGGCCGTGCCCGCTCTCAGCGCCACGGCTCTTTTTGATCTGGCCCATCGAGACGATTCCGAGAATCAGGCCGACAATGCTTAAGAGGCCGCACGTGGCAAAACCAATAATGCCCAGGACCAGCGAAGCCACCGCCAGGCCGTTGGTTTTGGAGCCCGCTGCCGCGGGAGGAATCGTGGGTGAAGGTGACGCGGGGCGAGGAGCAAAGATCGACGCGAATTCAGGAAATTGCCCCAGCGATTTCCATTCGCCGCCGTCCAGTTGCGCCTTGGATTGCGCGTTGAGACGTCCTTGCCCAATCCATTGAATGATCTGCTGAGCGCTAACGGGCCCGTACTCCTTCTGGTCGGTTCCGATGATTTTGTACATAGGCGTCGTCCTTAGCTTGGAAGCTTTTACCCCATAGTGAGCGGCAAAGCAAGTTCAGGTGGCGCTGGAGGCACGGGCCGACGGATCTAAATTCTTCGGAAACCCCGCGAAAGTTCCATTGGAGAGAAGATCCTCATTGAGGAAGGGGACCAAAAGCCAGAGGGCTCCTAAAAAATTGCTCGTGCTGATATCGCAAGTAAAAAAAAAATTCAATTATAGCATAGGGACAAATGCTATAATTGCTATTTTAAATCGAATCGTATTTCTGTCGAGACAAATCTGTCGAGACAAATTCGATGATCCGATGGAATTTTCTTTTGACGAATTTAGATGCCTCGGCGCTGGAGGGTTGCGAGGTCGGAGCGAGCGTGCTCGCGAGCTGCCTCACGGCGCAAAGAACCACGCGCACACGGGGAACGGCAGGTTCCGCAAAACACCGAACACCAGCCACGCCGCTGCGTAATAGCAGAGCCATTTGGGATTCGCCATCAGCGGCCGGCGCTGCCATACGCGCCACGCCCACTGCGGGCCAAACCACGCCGCAAGCGGCAGCGACAGGACAAACATCGCGTTCAGGCGCAACGCGGCGATGATGTCGCCGTGAAGCAATTCATGCAGCGCACGCTGCGCGCCGCAGCCCGGGCAATCCCAACCCGTCAATAGATGAAACAGGCAGGGTGGAAAAAATGAAACCCTGGTCGGGTCAAATGCGAAGAACACCAAAGCGACAACGGCGCAGAAAAGGAGTGCCGCGACCACCGGAAGGAGCGTCCTTATCGCGGAGGAATTGGGCCGCGCAATGTTAGAGCCGGTAGACATGATGGTGGATTTGGTCCAGACCCGCACCGACGCCCGCCAGGATCATCACAAGAATCATCAAGGCGATGCTCGACAGGCACAGCACCAGCCCGGCGATGGCCATGCCCTTGCCGCCGTATCGGTCCGGATCACTTCTGATCTGCCTCAGGGCGATGATGGAAAAAATCAGCCCGGCGATGTTGAAAGGCACTCCGTAGCAACAGCAGCACCACGGTCCGAATATCAGCGAAAAAATGCCCAATACCAGGCTGGCCGTGGCGAAGCTGGTGTTTTTTGACCGGTAATAAGTTGGAGCCGCGTAAGCAGCCGGTGCGGCGGCAAACAGCATCGAAAATTCCGCGAAAGCACCGAGCGATTTCCAGCCGGTATCACCTTCCGTGCGCGTGGGCGTGGTCGCGTTCGCGCGGCCTTGTGCGACCCATTGGCGCAGCAGGTCGGCGGAAATGGGGCCGTACTCCTTTCCGTCGGCTCCGAGGATTCGATACATGGAAGGACTGTGGCCCACCTGAAGCCGGTGCGTCAAATCGATTTATAACGGTACGGACAAAGTCAGGGGAATGGTGTCAGAGGAATAAAGGAAGACGAGTAAGGGGGAAAGAAAGAATTTTCAATTAATTCCCCTGACAATCATTCCCCTGACCACATCACGCCTTCAGTTCATCCAACTTTTTGAACGCCTCCCCACCATCAATCAACTTCGCCGCAAGATCCCAACCTTCACTCAAGGTGCGGGTATGATTGGCAACAAACAAACCGGCGGCGGCGTTCAGCAGGACGGCGTCGCGCTTGGGCCCGCGTTCATCGCCGCGCAAAATATTGCGAATAATTTCCGCGTTGTCCTCGCGCGTGCCGCCGGCCAGGTCCGCGAGCGTGGCGGGTTGCAGCGGAAAATGCGCGCCGTCCAGCACTGAAGACGCGAACCCGCGTTCCTGGTAAAATTCCGCCACGGTATTTTCGCCAAGAGTCGAAAGCTCGTCGAGATGACGCACCGCCTCCGCGCTGGTCACCCTCCCGCTGACCACCATGCCACGCCGCGCGCCCAGTGATTGCAGCACGCGCCCCAGCGGCTCGCATAATTCCGGCCGCGGAACGCCCACCAGTTGCGTGTCCGGCCGTGCCGGGTTCAGCAGCGGTCCGAGAAAGTTGAAAATGGTCCGCTGGCCGCGCTCTGCGCAAAGTTTGCGCGCCGCTCCGATGTGCTTGAACGCCGGGTGGTAATTCGGCGCAAAAAAGAACGCGAAATTTCGTTCCTGCAACGAACGCGCCGCTTCCGCGGGCGGCAAATCGATTTTGATTCCAAGCGCTTCGAGCACATCCGCGCTTCCGGCCTGCGAAGTGATGGCGCGATTGCCATGTTTTGCCACGGCCACGCCAGCAGAGGCGCAGATGATCGCGACAGTCGTGGAGATGTTGAAAGTGTTCAACCGATCCCCGCCCGTGCCGCAGACATCGAGAATCGGATGCGCATTCCGCCAGGCCGGATCGAGCGGCGGTTGAATGGCTTTATCGCGCAAAGCGCGGGCAAATGCGGTGATTTCCTCCACCGTTTCTCCCTTGAGCGCGAGATGGCAAAGGAAATCCGCCTTCAAAGCCGCCGGAACGGTTTCATCCACAATTTGTTCGACGGCGGAGCCGACCTGGTTGTCAGAAAGATGTCGCGCAGCGGCTAGTTCAGCGATTAGACTGGGCAAAGTCATTGGATTTTCGATTAATGGCCAGCACGGTATAGCGCATTTTTTGCGCAAATCAAAATCGGAAACTGGAACACGACGCGAGCTGGCGCAGAAAAAAGTAACCTTTCAGTTACGCAGAGGGTCTGATTCTGGACCTGTTTATTATGATAAAGTGGTTGGTAATAGTGCTGATTGTTGGCGGAGTCGCCGGACTGGCGGCCTGGCATTTTATGAACAAGGGCGATGACGGCCCGCAATACCAGACCGCGGAAATCTCCCGCGGCGATATCATCCAGGCCGTGACCGCCACCGGCACGTTGAACCCCATCACCAATGTCACGGTGGGCAGCCAGATTTCCGGCAACATCCAAAAGCTGTATGCGGATTGGAATTCGCCGGTCAAAGCCAACCAGGTTGTCGCGGAATTGGATCCCTCCACTTACAAGGCCGCCGTCGCGCAGGCGGAAGGCGATTTGGCCAGCGCCACCGCCACGATGGAGCTGGATCAGATCGAGGCAAAACGCGCCGACGATTTGTTTGCAAGCAAACTCATTTCCGCATCGGATCACGACACCGCCATCGCCACCCTGCATCAAGCCCAGGCAACGGTGCAAATCAAACAAGCCGCGCTGGACACCGCCAAAGTAAACCTCGCGCGCTGCACAATTTATTCGCCGGTGGACGGCGTCGTGATTTCACGCAGCGTGGATGTAGGCCAAACCGTGGCGGCCAGTTTGAGCGCGCCGACGTTGTTCGTCATTGCCAATGACCTCACCAAAATGGAAATCGATGCGAATGTGGCCGAGGCGGACGTCGGGGGCGTCGAGGATAAACAGGCCGTGAACTTCACCGTGGATGCTTTCCCGAACCTCACTTTTGAGGGCACCGTGATCCAGGTCCGCTACGCACCGACGAATTATCAAAACGTGGTGAGTTATGATGCCGTCGTCAGCGTGGACAACCGCGACATGAAACTGAAACCGGGCATGACGGCGAACGTGTCGATTATCATCGCGCAGAAAAAGGACGCATTGAAGATTCCAAACGCGGCGCTGCGCTTCCGGCCGCCGGAGGCGTCGCTTCCGAAGGAGACGAAAACCGAGGCGACGGCGGTTTCCGCGGGAGGTACCAATGCCCCGGGCACGAACGGTCCCGGCCTGATGGCGCAGGCAGGCGGCCGGCCTCCGGGTGGCCGCCATGAGCACGGCGGCCCGGGAGGAAAACCCCACATGGAACATCAGCCCCTGCGAACGGTTTATATCCAGGCCGATAAAAACGACCCGTCCAAACTCACCCCTGTTCAGATCAAAGTCGGCATCAGTGACGGCATATATACTGAAGTCCTCGATGGCCTCAAAGAGGGCGACCAGGTTGTCACCGGACTCAGCCTGCCTTCCGACGCGATGGGAGGGCCTCCGTCCAATCCGTTTGGCGGACGCGGATTCCGGCGCATGTGATCGAGTGGAGACGGCCATGAGCTTTTTCCTTATTCACCCTTTCTCGTTCTGCACCTATGTTGACGTGCCATGTCACTGAAGGATGCGAAAGCGCCCGGGGAAATAGTCCGCGCGCCGGAGGAAATCACCGGCCAGCCGCGGCGGATGGTGATGGGGGAATTGATGCTGCGCCAGACGTTCTCGGCGCTCAAACATCGGAATTTCCGGCTGTTCTTCGGCGGCCAGTTGGTATCGCTCATCGGCACCTGGATGCAGAACACCGCCCAGGGCTGGCTGGTCTACGAAATGACCGGCTCAAAATGGCTGCTCGGGCTCGTGACGGCGGTCAGCTCGGCGCCGATGCTCTTGTTTTCGATTTGGGGCGGTTCGATAGCCGACCAGCACTCCAAGCGCAACATCGTGCTCTGCACACAAACCGCGATGATGACGTTCGCGTTCGCTTTTGCGGCGCTGGTATGGAGCCATCAAATCACGACCGCGCTCATTTTGATTATCGCCGCATTGCGCGGCTTGGCGATGGCGTTCGACATGCCGGCACGCCAGGCCTTCATGGTGGAAATGACCAGCCGCGAGGATTTGATGAACGCCATCTCGCTCAACAGCTCGATGGTGAATGGCGCGCGCGTCATCGGGCCGTCGGTGGCCGGCTTGCTGATGGCCAAGATCGGCATTGCCATGTGCTTTTTCGTCGATGGTTTGAGCTACATCGCGGTGATCCTCGGCCTGTCCATGATGCGCCTGCCGAAATTCGTGAAACGGCAACGGCCCGGCTCTGCGACGGCTCACGTGCTGGAGGGATTTTCGTACGTGTGGGGACATCGGCGGATGAAAACGCTGTTGATCCTCTTCGCCATCGTCGGTGTGTTCGGCTGGTCGTACTCGGTGCTGATGCCGGCCTTCGCGGCGGACATTTTCAAAGCGCGCGCGGGCGGTTATGGCGCGTTGCTAAGCGCGAATGGCATTGGCGCCTTGCTCGGCGCGCTCACGGTGGCTTCGGTTGGCCACCGGGTGAATCGCCGGTTCCTGGTGTTCGGCGGCCTGTGGATTTTTTCCGGGATGCTGCTGCTGCTCGCGTTCGTGCAGAATTTTTATCTCGCGATGCTTTTGCTCGCGGTCGCCGGCTGGGGAATGCTGCTGTTCTTTTCCACCACGAACACGCTGCTGCAGACAAGTTCCTCGGACGAAATGCGCGGGCGCGTGATGGGCATCTGGGCGCTGGTTTTCGGCGGCATGATGCCCGTGGGCGGGCTGGAAGCGGGCGCGTTCTCGCATTGGTTCGGCATTCGGGCGACAGTCGCGATAGGCGCGCTGGTATGCGCATTGGCGGCGCTGGTGACGTGGTCGATTGTGAGGTCGAGAAAACCCGAGTAGATGAGAAGGAAGAATGCAGAATGCAGAATGCAGAAAAAAACCTGCTGCCGCGCACGAAGATGTTTGCGCGAAGGATCATTCGCCCTTACGTCGCTCTACCGAAAACCAACACGGTGGCAAGGGTGTTGGGAAAGCAATGTCCGCGTACCGGCACCTCCGTCGGTGCGAATTATCGCGAAGCCAATCGCGCCCGGTCGAAAGCGGAGTTTATCTCAAAAATCGGCGATTGTCTCAAGGAAGCGGACGAAATGCTCTACCAGCTGGAGTTGCTTTCAGAAGAAAACGTGGTCGCTTCTTCACGATTGCAGTTGCTTCTTAAAGAAGCCGATGAACTGGTTGCAATGTTCACAACCATTTCCAAACGCGCGCGAGGTGACGAATGAGACCATTCTGCATTCTGATATGAATCCCGTCATTAAACTCGAAGACGTTCACAAAATTTACCACACCGGTGAAGTCGATGTTCACGCGGTGCGCGGGGTGACGCTGGACATCCATCCCGGCGAATTTGTGGCGGTCATGGGCGCAAGCGGTTCGGGAAAATCAACCTTGATGAACGTGCTCGGCTGCCTCGACCGCCCTACGCAGGGGCGTTATTCTCTCGACGGCACGGACGTCTCACAACTGCAACGCGATCAGCTGGCGGACATTCGCAACGCAAAAATCGGTTTCGTTTTTCAGGGATTCAACCTGCTCGCGCGCACGTCCGCACTGGAAAATGTGGAGTTGCCGATGCTCTATGTGCATAAACGCATCGCGGGCCACCAGCAGCGCGAGCGCGCCATGAAATCGCTCGAAATCGTCGGCCTCGCCCAACGTTTTGATCATCATCCCAACCAGCTCTCCGGCGGCCAGCAGCAGCGCGTCGCCATCGCGCGCGCGCTCGTGAACAACCCGGCGTTGTTGCTCGCGGATGAGCCCACGGGGAATTTGGACAGCCAGACGAGCATTGAAATCATGGGCGTTTTTCAGAAATTGAACGAGCAAGGCATCACCATCGTCATGGTCACGCACGAACTCGACATCGCGAACTATACAAAACGGAATATCATCATGCGCGACGGCCGTGTGGTGACGGACGAAGCGGTGAAAAAACGTTCCATTGCGGAAAACGAGCTGCGCAAATTGCGCGAAGCACAACAGGCGGTGAATCTCGCATGATGAGGATTATTGCCACCGTAAAAATCGCCCTGCGCGCATTGCGGCGCAACAAAATGCGTTCGCTGCTCACGATGCTGGGCATCATCATCGGCGTCGCCTCAGTCATCGCCGCTGTGAGCCTGACCACCGGGGCGACCAAACAAGTCGAAAACCAGGTGCAAAGCCTGGGCGAAAGTGTGCTGACGGTTTTCTCCGGAAATTTCACCAGCGGCGCCATACGCGGCGGCTGGGGGAGCGCGCCGACGTTGACGGTGGAGGATGCGCGGGCAATTGCCCAGCTGCCCAATGCCGTGGCTGTAAGCCCCGAAGTGCGCGACCGCGAACAAGTCCTCGCCAACGGGTTGAACTGGAACACACTCGTGCAGGGTGAGGGGCCGGATTACCCGCAAATCCGCAACTGGCACATCGCCAGTGGGGTGATGTTCACCGAACAGGACGTGCACAGCCTGGCGAAGTCCGCGGTCATCGGCAAAACAGTCGTGGATGAATTGTTCCCCAACGAAAATCCGCTGGGGCAAATAATCCGTGTGCGGGATGTGCCGTTCACGGTGGTGGGTGTGCTGGCGCCGAAGGGATTTAATTTGTTCGGGCAGGACCAGGATGATGTCGTGTTGATTCCCTACACGAGCCACATGCGGCGCATCACGCATCGGACATTTGTAAATTCGATTTTGGTGCAGGCGGAGAATGACAAGCTGATCAACCAGGTGCAGCAGGAAATCACGGAGTTGCTTCTGGCGCGGCACCGGAGTCCGGAGCCGGATTTCACGGTTCGCAACCAGCTCGAACTCATGCAGGCCGTGACGGCGACTTCGAAAGCGATGGGCAATTTGCTTGCCGGCGTGGCGGCGGTTTCGCTCTTCGTCGGCGGCATCGGCATCATGAACATCATGCTGGTGAGCGTGACGGAACGGACCCGTGAAATCGGCATTCGCATGGCCGTCGGCGCGCGGGCATGGGACATCGTGGTTCAATTTCTCATGGAAGCCGTCACGTTGAGCGCCATTGGGGGGCTCATTGGCATCAGTTGCGGCATCGGATTCGCGATGCTGGTAGCCGCCCTGAAAGATACGCCCGCGGTCACGCCGACGGCATGGATTGTCATTGCGTTCCTGTCGAGCGCGGTCATCGGAGTTGTTTTCGGTTTTTATCCCGCGTGGAAGGCATCGCAGCTCGATCCCATCGACGCCTTGCGTTACGAGTAGTGAACAGGAAACGCCGATGTTCACGCTCCCATGAATACCGAGGTCCTCGCCACCCACGCCGCGGCGTTATTCAAGACCGCGGTTCAGCGTGCGGTGGAATTGCTGCGCGCGGGCGAGGTCGTGGCGCTGCCCACTGAAACCGTCTACGGCCTGGCCGCAAACGCTCTGAACGCTAAAGCCGTCGCGCGCATCTTTGAAATCAAAGGCCGCCCGGCGCGCAATCCGATCATCGTTCACGTCGCCAGCGCCGCGATGGCGAAACGTTGTGTGAATCAATGGCCGCCGCTGGCAGATCAACTCGCTAAATCATTCTGGCCGGGGCCGCTCACGCTCGTCCTGCCGCGCGCGAAGGAAATTCCCGACAACGTCACCGCCGGAGGTGCAACCGTCGGTGTGCGCTGGCCCAGCCATCCGTTCATCCAGGAAGTGATTCGCGCGTGCGATTTCCCGCTGGCCGCGCCCAGCGCGAATCTATCGAACCAGATTTCACCGACAAATGCCGGGCACGTCGCCAAACAATTGGGCGGGAAAATCCCGTTGATTGTGGACGGCGGCCAGGCGCAGGTCGGCATTGAATCCACGGTGGTGGACCTGACATCGAAACCGCCGCGCCTGTTGCGCCCGGGAATGATCCACGAAGAAGCGCTGATGGCCGTCACAAAGGAATTGACCGTCGGTTCCGGCGGCAGCGAAGAAATCCTCAAAAGCCCCGGCCAGCTCCAAAAACATTACGCGCCGAAAGCCAGGCTGATCCTTTTAAGCTGGCGCGACGAAGCCGACCTCAACCATCAACTATCAACCATCAACCATCAACCATCCCACCGCCACGTCATTGCCCACACGCACATCCCTTCGCAAAGCGGTTTTGCGCGCGTGAGCGTGGTGCCGCACGACGCGGAGGCGTTTGCGCGGGCGCTCTACGCCGAGCTGCATCGGTGCGACGAACTCGGCGCGGAATTAATCATTGTCGAAGCGCCGCCGGACGCGAGCGAATGGCGCGCGATCGCGGATCGCCTGAAACGCGCGTCCGCCGAGGAGCGTCCATGACAAAACAAAAGCGCTCTGGCGCGGTCCAATTGAGCGGAGAAAAAAACAATATATGCAAAAGCGGAGCCAAAACGGTTTGTTTGACGAATCAAAACGGATGCCTCAATCTTCGTTCGTGATGAAATGGCTGGGAATTCTGTCGGTGGCAGTCGCGAGCGGCATATCTGCGCACGCTCAACAGTATGCGCCGTATCCACCGTATACAAATGCGATGGCAAATGCGATGTCGCACACGAACACCACCGCCGCGACGGCAGTGACAGGAACCAATTTCGCGGCGCCCGACCAAATTTACGCGACGTTGACGAACCAATTGGCCGCCGAAACGAATGCGCCGGGCGCGACGCGCGAGTTGAGCCTCCAGGACTGCATCGATATGGCGTTGCAGCACAACATCAACCTGCAGATTTTCCGGTATGATCCGGAAATCGCCCAGTACGCGTTGCAGGGAGCTTATGCGCCGTATGACCCGACCGGTGCGTTCTCCGGGCAACATCA
>Ga0335085_10002225_pt1 | contig 37012 bp, 47 predicted proteins | sample Lox_Sample_45_FD_206712 | JGI IMG/M metagenome (GOLD analysis project Ga0335085, IMG submission 206712) | Soil microbial communities from Loxahatchee National Wildlife Refuge, Florida, United States - Lox_Sample_4.5 | ecosystem: Environmental > Terrestrial > Soil > Wetlands | place: USA...
GTGACCGCGGCCCAGATCTGGTGTCCCTGCTGGTGCCGCAGCGGCACGGTGAAGCTGCCGGCGGCATGCTGCCTGGCGTCGGCGTACGCGGCGGCGACCATGCGGTGTGCTTCCGGGTCGGCCGCCTCGTCGGGCCACCACAGCCGGGGAAGCTGGCTGAGGTCCACGTCCGGCCCGAAGCCCAGGATGTCGCGGAACGCGCCGTTCACCTCCAGCACCGTGCCATCCACGCTGGCCAGGAAGAACCCGTCGTGCAGCGACTCGGTCAGCGCCGACCGCCAGTGCGCCTGCCGGGTGCGCATCCGGGTCAGGTCGATGTTGGCCCGCACCCGGGCCAGCAGTTCCTGGGCCGCGAACGGCTTGATGAGGTAGTCGTCCGCGCCTGCCGCCAGGCCCTCGACAGCGGCTTCCTGGCCGGCCCGGGCGGACAGCAGCAGGACCGGTACCCCGGCCGTGCGCGGGTTCGCGCGCAGCGCGTGGACCAGGCCGAGGCCGTCGATCTCCGGCATCATCACGTCACTGACGATCAGGTCCGGCGGCGCCGCCCGGGCCGCGTCCAGCGCAGCACGCCCGTCGGCCACCGCCATCACCTGGTAGTGCGGCTGCAGCAGCCGGAGCAGGTAGTCGCGCATGTCGGCGTTGTCGTCGGCGATCAGGACCGAGCCGCCGGCGGGCGCCGGGCCGGCCGCCTCAGCACCGGCCGCACTGGCACCGGCCGGGCTGGCCCACGGAGGGGCAGCCTCGGCGGGCAGCCAGCGCAGGGCTTCCTCGAGGAACGAATCGGCGACCGCGGGGCCGGCCGTCTGGCTGGCCGGGAACACGCTGTCCTCGGCCAGGTGCCCGCGGCCCAGCGGGATCGACACCGTGAAGGTGCTTCCGGTGCCCGGCTGGCTGTCCGCGGCAATGCTGCCGCCGTGCAGCCCGACCAGCTCTTTGACCAGGGCCAGGCCGATGCCGCTGCCCTCGTTGGACCGGGCCTGCGGGGTGCTGCCGCGATGGAAGCGCTCGAACAGGTGCGGCATGTCCTGGGCCGCGATCCCGGCTCCGGTGTCGGCCACCCGCAGCACCGCCTGGCCGCCGTCGGCGGCCAGGGACATCCGCACCGAGCCGGCCACGGTGTACTTCAGCGCGTTGCTCAGCAGGTTGAGCACCACCTTCTCCCACATCTCCCGGTCCACATAGGCCGGCTCGCTCAGCGGCGGGCAGTCCACCTGGAACGTGAGCCCGGCCCGCTGGAACGCGGCCCGGAACACGCTGCCCAGGTCGGCGGTGAAGGTGCCCAGGTCGACCGGCTCGAAGTGGCCGTGACTGCGGCCTGCCTCGATGCGGGAGAAGTCGAGCAGCGCGTTGACCAGCTTGCCCAGCCGGAGCCCGTTGCGGCGGACCAGGTCCAGGTCCTCCCGGACGTCGGCATCCGCGTCCTGCAGCCGGGACCGCAGGTCCTGCACCGGGCCCATGATCAGGGTCAGCGGGGTGCGGAACTCGTGGCTGATGTTGGAAAAGAACGTGGTCTTGGCCCGGTCGAGTTCGGCCAGCCCCTCGGCCCGCAGTTGCTGGGCCCGGTACGCGCTGGCGCCGTTGATCAGCGACGCGGTCTGCCGGGCGACCAGGCCCATGAACGTGCGGTAGTCACGGTCCAGGCGGTGGCCCGCGCTGGCCGCGACCACCAGCGCGCCTATCGGCTCGGCGGCGGCGAACATCGGCAGCACCATGGCCTCGGCCGGCGGCTCGGGCCAGCTTCCCGCGGGCAGGTTCCCCACCCGGTCGGCCAGGTCGTCGACCACCAGTGGGCGGGACTCCCGCACCGCCCCGCCCAGCGGCCACCGGCTGGGCGGGGCCGCGGCCGCGGCCTCCGGTGTCACGCTGGTCAGGCGGAACCCGGCCGGGCCGTCATCCCGCAGGTACAGGGCGAAGTACGGCACGTCGGCCTGGGCCCGGCCCAGCGCCTCGCTGACCAGGCCGCAGGCCTCTTCGACCGTGCGCGCCGCGCCGGCCTGCGCACCGAGATCCTGCAGTACCGCCAGCCGCCGGGTGCCGATGACCCGCTCGGTGGTCTCGGTGACGGCGGTGAACACGCCGCGGACCCGGCCATCGTCGTCATGCAGCGGGCTGTAGGAGTACGTCCAGTACGTCTCTTCCCAGTAGCCATGCCGGTCCATTTGCAGCAGCAGGTCTTCCGACCAGGTTGGCTCGCCGGTCTCCAGCACGCTGTGCAGCATCGGCCCGACGATGTGCCAGATGTCGGACCACACGCCGGCTCCCGGCTGGCCCAGCGCCGGGTGCTTGCCGCCCATCAGTGGCAGGTACGCGTCGTTATAAATCATCCGCAGTTCCGGACCGCACCAGACGATCATCGGGAAGCGGGACGTCAGGCAGATCCGGGTGGCGATGCGCAGGCTTGGCGGCCAGTCCGTGACCGGGCCGAGCGGGGAGCGGGGCCAGTCGTACGCGCGCATCTGGGTGGCCATCACGCCCGCCCCGGGGAAGATCGGCTCGGGGCCTCCGCTCCCGGTCATCGCCCCGACCGCCCCTCCCGCCCGGCGCCGCGGCGCGCCGGGGGCGCGGCCTTGGGGCGGGCCGGGCTGCGCGGCTCGTCGTTGACTTGCGCCGCGATCAACACGGATAGGATAATCACCGGCGCCACTCGTCAGGGACAAGCGCCTGGTCCGCCGGGCCAGGCTGGGTCAGTTTCCAATCTCGCGCAGGCGGGTGATTAATCGTGAAGTCAGGGCATCTGCCGGTGAACTGGCACGGGCAGGTCGCGGTCATCACGATGCCCGAAGAAATTGACATGTCCAACGGCGCCGAGGTCCAGGAGGGCCTGCTGGCCGCGCTCGGCCAGCACCCGGCGGTGCTCGTGGTGGACATGACCGGGACCACGTTCTGCGACTCGGCCGGGGTGCGCGCGATCATGCTCAGCCACCGGCAGGCCAGCGGCCAGGGCAGCGAGCTGCGGCTGGTCATCAGCTCACCGGGCGTGCACCGGGTGTTTTCCATCATCGGCGCGGGCGAGCTCGTCCAGATCCACCCGGACCTGGCCAGCGCGCTCGCCGCCGGACAGGACAGCGAGGGGCTGGCTTAGTCCGCGCCCAGCTCGTGAGGTGGCCGGCCGCCCGGTGCCGGGCCGCCCACAGCTGGTGGCAGGGGTGTGTCACGTCGCGCCAGGTACCCGCCGCGCCCCCGGCTACACATGATCGGCCGGCCGGAAGGCCGGCTCACCGGCAGGCGCCCCGCACCACCACTCCTGGCGCGGTGTCCCAGCCCAGGATGTGCATGAGGTCGGTCAGCGGGGCCGGCAGATCGGAGATCACGACCTGCTCCGCCCTGGCCGGTTCCGTGACCCGGTCCGGGGCCGGGTCCGGCCGCCCAGGCCCGGCCACCGAAACGATCATTCGCAGCCCGGCCAGGTCGCAGAACTCGACCGCAGCCATGTCCACCCGGATCGCGTCGTCCCCAGCCATGGTGGCTTTGGCCAGGGCCCGGCGGAGGACTGGGTAAGTCGATTCGTCGATCACCCCGGCCAGCCGGAGTGCGGCCGGCGGGCGGGTGAACACCGCCGCCAGCGGGCTTTGCGGCTCTCGCCGGGTGACCTGGTCAGACCAGGTGTCGCTGGGTGCCTGAGCGGCCGGCATAGGATCCACGGCACCTCCGCGGTGTGCCATCTGACGCCCGGGCGGCCGGGGGAGCCACCCGCTCGACACCGTTTTCAGCGTACGCCAGCAAATCGCAGCGCAGCACCCCCGCCACAGCCAGTGCACGGCGCGGGCTCGTGCCCCCAGCCGGGCCCGTTCGGCCCGCTGCTGCCGCCGGCGAGCGATGAATCCGGAGTGCCCCGGCCGTCTCAACTCCAGACCCGAGAGGAGTATGGGCTCATGTTCGGAGACACCAAGGCGTACAGCGGGTTCGCCGTGAACGACCTGGCCAAGGCGCAGGACTTCTACGGCGGCACCCTCGGCATCAATACCTCGCAGAGCAACGGGCTGATGACGCTGCACCTGGCCGGGGACCGGGACACGCTGGTCTACCCGAAGCCGGACCACACCCCGGCCAGCTACACCATCCTGAACTTCCCGGTGGACGACATCGACCAGGCGGTGGACGAGCTCACCGCGCGCGGCGTGCAGTTCCTGCGCTACCCGGGGATGGGCCAGGACGACAAGGGGATCAACCGGAGCGGCAACGGGCCGCTGATCGCCTGGTTCACCGACCCGGCCGGCAACATCCTGTCCGTGCATCAGGCCTAACCTGGACCCGATGCTGCTGCGCGATGTCGAGCCGGATGACGGGCCGGCCTACGTGCGGATGCGGTGTGACCCGGTGATGATGGCCGAACTCGGTGGCCCGCTGCCCCGTGACGGCATCGAGGACAAGGTGCGCCGCGACGCGGCCGAGGCGGCCGCCGGCACGTCGCTGATCAAGATGATCATCCCTGACCCGGCCGAGCCCGCCGTGGTGGCGGGCTCGGTCACGCTGTGGTCGCACGAGGACTCAGGTGTGGAGATCTCTGAGATCGGCTGGATGGTGCTGCCTGAGTTCCAGGGGCAGGGGATCGGCAAGCGCGCCGTCCGGGCCCTGCTGGAACTGGCCCGGGACGAGAACCGCTGGGGAGTCGTGCACGCGTTCCCGGCGGTGACCAACGCGCCGTCCAACGCGCTCTGCCGGTCGGTCGGCTTCCGGCTGGCCGGGCCGGTGGAGACGCTGTTCGCGGGCCGCGTGTTCCAGACCAGCCACTGGTTCATCGACCCGCGCACCGATCTCAGCTGACCGGCAGGGTCTTCTCGAACCAGTGGTGGGCGTAGTGCTCGTCGCTGAACGGCGGCACCTCGCGGTATCCGGCCGACCGGTACAGGCTGATGGCCTCGGTGAGCGCGCGGTTGGTCTCCAGCCGGACCGCGGCGGCCCCGGCCGCCGCCGCGTGCGCCTCCAGGCCGGCCAGGATCCGGCGGCCGAGCCCCAGGCCCCGGACCGTGGGGGACACCCACATCCGCCTGATCTTGGCCGGTGCGGCGCCGGCCAGCAGGACCGCGCCGCAGCCGACCGGCTCACCATGCAGCGAGGCCACCAGCAGCAGGCCGGCCGGCGGGGTCAGGTCCGCGTCGTCCATGGTCATGCTCTGGTCCGGGTCATACCCGGCCTCGAACCGGAGGGCCAGTTCGCTGGCGTAAGCCTGCTGGCAGGCCCGGGCGGCGGGCGTCCGGGGATCGGTCCCGGACAGTTCGATGGCTGACGCGGTCAGCAGCCGCTCGACGTCGGCCATCGCGGTGATCAGCCGGTCCCGCTGGCGGTCGCTGAGCGGGCCGAGGATGGACCTGGCCGCGTCGTCGGACAGCCGGTCCAGTTCCGCGCGCTCGGCGCGCCCGGCGCTGGTCAGCGCGGCCATCCTGACCCGCCCGTCGGCCTCGCTCCGGTCCACCGTGATCAGGCCGTCGCCCGCCAGGCTGTGCAGCAGCCGGCTCAGGTAGCCGGAGTCCAGGCCGAGCCGGGAGCGCAGCCGCCGGACATCGCTGCCGTCCGGGGCGATCTCCCAGAGCAGCCGGGCCTGGCCGAGGGGACGGCCGCGGGACAGGAACGCGTCGTCCAGCGCCCCGATCCGCTGCGTGACCGTCCGGTTGAACCGCCGGACCTGGCCGATCATCCCGGCCTCCTCCCGGTTGACCGGCTCACCACGCTCACCCACATCCATTCTCTGACCTTAGTCAGAGAATGTCTCATCTGCCATGAGCGAAGCGCTTCGACCCTGGTCGGCTTCCTGGTGACGCTCGGTATGCACGCAACGGTATTTCCGATATTTTCCGTAACTTCTTGACACGTTCTGGTAACAAAGCGATTATCGAAGCGCTTCGCTTCAGTTCATCCCCAGCCTCAGATTGGAGACCCCCGCTCATGATCAGGAAGGTGCGTTTAGCCTTGCCCGTCGTGGCCAGCCTGGTGGTGCTGGTCCTCGGGGCCAACGCGGCGCTGGCCGCCGTGTGGTCGTCCTCCGCGCAGTTCGCGTCGTGGTCCAACGGCGGGTACACGCTCTACAACGACGTCTGGGGCAGTGGCGCCGGCCCCCAGACCATCTGGGCCAACTCGTACAGCAACTGGGGCGTCACCTCGGACCAGCCGAACACCGGCGGCGTGAAGTCTTTCCCCAACGTGAGCAAGAGCATCGGCGAGCCGCTCAGCTCGCTCAGCAGCGTCACGAGCAGCTTCAGTGAAAGCAACCCGTCGTCCGGTGATTTCGAGTCCGCCTATGACATCTGGGCCAACGGGTCGGCCGACGAGATCATGCTGTGGACCTACACGCAGAATGTCGGCCCGCTGGGCACGTACCAGACCACCGCGTCGATCGGTGGCAGTTCCTGGAACGTGTACAAGGGCAGCAACGGCTCGAACGCGGTGTTCTCGTTCGTCCGGACCAGCAACGAGACGTCCGGCAGCGTGAACATCAAGGCCGTTTTCACCTGGCTGTCCAGCGAGGGCTGGCTGACCAACGCCACGCTGAGCACGGTCCAGTACGGCTGGGAGATCACCTCGACCAACAACACCAACGAGAATTTCCAGGTCAACAGCTATTCCGTCAGTTACTGACGGCATCGTGCCGTGGCCGCCGCGGAGCTGCTCCGCGGCGGCCACGGCCAGCTCGCACCGCCGCGTTGAACTTCCCCGCGGCCGGCCCCGTGTTGAGGGCGGGAATCCAGGATCTGCTGCGGGGCAGCAGCGGCGCGGGATGGGTGGGCCATGGAGCCACTGGCGGCGGACGATCCACAGCAGGCTGGGCCGTACCGGCTGCGGGCCCGGCTCGGTGCGGGCGGGATGGGCCAGGTGTTCCTCGGCTACTCGCCGGGCGGCCGGGCGGTAGCGGTCAAGCTGATCCACCGGGAACTGGCCCGCGACCCGGAGTTCCGCAGCCGGTTCCGCCGGGAGGTGGCCGCGGCCCGCGCGGTCAGCGGGGCGTACACCGCGCCGGTGACCGCGGCCGGGCCCGATGACGACCCGCCCTGGCTGGCCACGGCGTTCGTGCCGGGCCCGTCGCTGGCCGAGGCGGTGGCCGAAGCGGGGCCGCTGCCCGCAGAAGCGGTGTGGAAGCTGACCGCCGGCCTGGTCGAAGCGCTGCAGGCGGTGCATGCCGCCGGGCTGGTGCACCGGGACCTGAAGCCGGCCAACGTGCTGCTGGCCCTGGACGGGCCGCGTCTGATCGACTTCGGTATCTCCCGCGCGCTGGAGAAGACCGCGATGACGGCCACCGGGATGATCGTGGGCACGCCGTCGTTCATGTCCCCGGAGCAGGCCAAGGACGCCCGGGTGGGCGCGGCCAGCGACGTGTTCTCGCTGGGCTGTGTGCTGGCGTTCGCCGCGGCGGGGCAGGGCCCGTTCGGCGGCGGCCCGCAAGAGTCCCTGCTGTACCGCATCGTGCACGCGGAACCGAACCTTGACGGGGTGCCGGGCGGGCTGCACGAGCTGGCCGCGGCCTGCCTGGCCAAGGCGCCCGAGGACCGGCCGGGGCTGGCCGGGCTGGCCGAGCTGGCCGCGGCCGGCCGGGGACCGGACGACGGCGCGGTGCTGGACCGATTCTGGCCCGCGCCGCTGGCCGGGCTGATCCGCGGGCACCAGAACCGGGTCACCCGGGAAATGCGGGACACGGCCGGCGCGACGACCGCCGTGGCCGCCGCCACCGCACTGCGCACGGTGCCCGCCGCCGGGCACCCGCCCACCAGGTACGTGCCCACGGTGCGGCCGGCCGGGGCGCCGCCCGCCGCCGGGGAGCCGGCCAGCGTGCTCCCGCCCACGGCCGGGCCGGACGGGGCGCCGCCGGCCACCGGGCACCCACCCACGGCCCAGCCGGCCGCCGCGTACCCGGCCGCCACGTACCCGGCCGCCACGTACCCGGCCACGGTGCATCCCCCTGGCGCCGTGCTGGCCGGCCCGGGGCAACCGGGCGCGGTGCAGCCGGCCGCCGGGCCAGAGCCCACCGGGCAGCCGGGTGCGGTGTCCCCGCCCACAGCGGGGCCGGCCGCCGGGCCAGCGCCCGCGGGGCAGCCTTCCGCCGCGTATCCGCCTCCGGCGTACCCGGATACCGCGCGGCCATCCGCGCCGGAGCCGGCCGCCGCCGGGCTGGCGGCCACCGGGCAGCCGGGCACTATGCAGCCGCCTGCGGTGCAGCCGGGCACCGGGCGGCCGGGCGCGGGGCAGCCGGGCACCGGGCAGCCGGGCGAGGCGGGGCCGGCTGCGGCGGCCGGGCCGGCGCCGGGTGGGACCGCGGTGGTCACGGCGGCGACGGCGATGTATGCCGGGGCCGGCCCGGCCGCCGGGCCGCCGCTGCCCGCGGACGTGATCGGGGCAGAACCACCGGCCGGCCTGGCTGGGCCGGGGGGCTTGGCTGGGCCCGGCGGGCCGGCGCCGGGCGGACCGGGATTAGCGGCCGTGGCCGGCTTGCGGGCGGCTGACGACGGGATCGCCGGGCCGGGGCTTAGCCGGCGGCGGCTCATCGCCGGGCTGGCCGCCGTGGCCGGAGCAGGGCTGGCCGGCGGCGCCGGGTGGATCATCAGCCAGGGCAGTTCCCCGCACCACCCAGCCGCGGCCCGCACACCCGGCCGGCCAGCCACCAAACCGAGCCAGGCGGCGGGCTCCAGTCCCGCACCAACCCCCAGCGCGGCCAGCCCGGGCGGTGCGGCCGAGGTGTGGAGCTTCCGTACCGGCGGCATCGTGGCCGGGCTCGCGCTGGCCCGCGGCCAGGTGTTCGCGGGCAGCACCGATGGCTCGGTGTATGCGCTCAGTGCCAAGGGCGGGGCCCGGTTGTGGAAGTTTCCCACCGGCGGCCCGGTGGAATCGCGGATCGCGGCGGCGGGCGGCGCCGTCTACGCGGGCAGCAACGACAGCTCGCTGTACGCGCTGCGCACCAGCGATGGTGCCAAACTGTGGGCCTTCCCCACCGGCAGCTCGGTGGCCTCGGGGATCGCGGTGGCCGGCGGGACCGTCTACGCGGGCAGCGAGGACGAGAACCTGTACGCGGTGCGGGCCAGCGACGGCAGCAAGCAGTGGGCGGCCACCGTCGTCGGCGTGACCAGCGTCGCGGTGGCCGGTGGCACCGTCTTCGCGGGCAGCGCCGACGGCATGCTGCACGCGCTGCGCACCAGCGACGGCAGCAAGCGCTGGGTCTTCCCGGCCGGCCTGGGCTCGCCCACTGGCCTCGCGGTGGCGGGCGGGGTGGTGTACCTGGGCGGCGGGAGCGGCACGGTGTACGCGCTGCGGGCCAGCGACGGCCATCGGCTCTGGTCCACCTCACTCGGCGGCGCGGTGAACTCGGGCATCGCCACGGCGGCCGGCGCGGTCTTCGCCGGCGCCAACGACAACCAGGTGCACGCGCTGCGGGCCAGCGATGGCTCCCGTCTCTGGCAGTACAGCACCGACGCCCCGCCGGCGTCGGGCATCGCGGTCGCCGACGGGATCGTGTACGCCGGTGGCAACGACTACGTGGTGCACGCGCTGCGCACGGGCAACGGCCACCCGGTGTGGGCGTTCACCGCCGACGGCCCGGTGGAATCGCAGATCGCGGCGGCCGGCCGGGTCGCGTTCGTGGGCAGCAACGGCGGGCAGGTGTACGCGCTGACCCGGTAGCGTCGGGCTATGGTCCGGTACCGGGTGCTGGTGTCGGGGCGGGTCCAGGGGGTGTACTACCGGGACGCCTGCCGGCAGCTGGCGCTGCAGCACGGCGTGGGCGGGTGGGTGCGCAACCTGCCCGACGGCCGGGTCGAGGCGGTGTTCGAGGGGCCGCCCGGCGACGTCCAGCAGCTGGTGGAGTGGGCCCGGCGCGGCCCGCGGATGGCCATGGTGTCGGACGTCTCAGTGCAGGCCGAGCCGCCCGAAGGACTCGGCGCGTTCCAGATCAGGTAGGGGAGACCGTGATGACCCGGGCCGAACTGCTGGCCTACTGCCTGGCCAAGCCGGGCGCGTGGCAAGACGAGCCGTGGGACGGCGACGTGGTGGTCAAGGTGGGCAGCAAGATCTTCGCGTTCCTGGGCGACGGGTCCGGGGGCGCGGTCGGCGTCAAGTGCGGCGCCGACCGTACCGTGGCCGACGAATGGCTGGTCCGCTACCCGGATGAGGCGTCGGTGCTGCCCTACATCGGCCGGTCCGGCTGGAACTCGCTGCGGTTCGGCGGCGCGATCCCGGACGACGAGGTGTTCGAGGCGGTGGACTCGTCCTACGAGGCGGTCGTGCTGAAGCTGCCGAAGAAGGACCGCCCGGGATGACCACGCCGTACCGGACCGATCCGCGGGTCGACGCGTACATCGACGGGCTGCCCGGCTGGCAGCAGGATATCTGCCGGCAGGTCCGCGACCTGGTGCACGCGGCCGACCCGGACGTGACCGAGACCATCAAGCGAACCGTCCAGCCGTACTTCGTGCTGGACGGCAACATCTGCGCGCTGCTGGCGGCCCGGGATCACATCAACGTGTTCCTCTACGACGGCGGCATCGTGCCCGACCCGGAGCACATCATCACGGCCGGCCACGGCAACAAGACGGCCCGGACAGTGGGCGTCCGCCAGGGGGAGACCCTCAACGCGGCCGCGCTGACCGCCATGTTCCGGCAGATCATCGCGAACAACCGGGCCGGCGGCTGGCGCAAGCTCAAGGCCCAGGGCTGAGCGGCTCTCCAATGGTGTAGGCCGAGGTTAGGGTGCGGGGATGGACCCGATTAGGGCGGCGGAGAGACTGGCCGGGGACTTTGCCCGGGACGGGGTGGTGTGCGTCCGGTCGGTGCTGGACGACGACGAGCTGGCGGCCGCGGCCCGCGGCATCGACGCCGTGCTGGCCAGCCCAGGCCCGCTGGCCCAGGTGGCCAGCGGCGAGGACGATCCCGGCGCGTTCGCCGAGGACTTCCGCCGCTGGCAGGAGGTGTCCGACATATGTAGCCTGGCGCTGCGCTCCCGGGTGCCCGCGATCGCGGCGGCGCTGCTGGCCACCCCTCAGGTCCGCTTCTACCACGATCACGTGCTGGTCAAGGAGGGGCAGACCCGGCAGCGCACTCCGTGGCATCAGGATCAGCCGTACTACAACGTGGACGGGCGCGGGGTGAGCGCGTGGATCCCGGTCGACCCGGTGCCGGAAGACGGCTGCCTGGAACTGGTGGCGGGCACGCACCGCGGCCCGTGGCTGATGCCGCGCACGTTCCTGACCAACGAGGCGCGCTGGTTCCCCGAGGGGAGCCTGGCCGAGCTGCCCGGCATCGACGCGGACCGGGACGGCTACGACATCCGCCGGTACCGCCTGGCCCCGGGCGATGCGATTTTCTTCGACTTCCTGACCGTGCACGGGGCGCCCGGCTTCCCGTATGACACCCGGCGCCGGGTGCTGTCGCTGCGCTACCTGTCCGCGGGCGCGCGGCACGCGCCGCGGGCCTGGCGGACCTCGCCGCCGTTCGAGCGGCTGGACGCCGAGCTGCCCGCCGGGGCGCCCATGGATCATCCGCTGTTCCCGGTGGCCTGGCCGGCCTGACCGGCTCAGCTGGCGATCCTGGCCAGTTCCTCGCCGAGGACGGTCCAGCTCTCTCCGGTGTCCGGGGTGCGCTCGTGCGGGCCGTGGAAGTCCCGCACCGCCAGCCTGATGTCGTCCAGCGCCCAGCGGATCCGGTACGCCTCGGCGGCGACGCCGCTGACCGGCCGCCCGGTGAGCGCGGTGTAGTGCGCGGCTTCGGCCGAGCCGGGTCCGGCCACGTCCCACAGGTCACGCTCGGGCAGGGCCAGGCCGGCCGTGTCCCAGTCGATCAGGCGCAGTGTGCCGGCCCGGTCGCGGAAGATGTTGCCCGGATGCGGCTCGCCGTGCGTGAGTACCAGCGGCCCGGTGCGCTGCGCCTGGCCGATCAGCCCGTCGAAGCGTTCCAGGGCCCGGTCCAGGGCGGTGGCGTGCTCGGCCAGCAGCCGCCGGGCCGGTTCGCCGTACGGGCCGCCGGGCCACGGCTGGTCAAGATCACCGAGTGCGGCGGCCAGGTCGGCCCGGCCGGGCAGCTCAGGACGGCGGACGGGCGCGCCGGCCCCGGCCAGGCTGGTGGCGTTATGCAAAGTAGCCAGCATGGTGATCAGGGTCAGCTGATCGCCGGCCGGAAGTTCCTCGCCGAAGTCGCCGGCCGCGCCGTCCAGCCACGGGAACACGGTCACCGCGTGACCGGGGCCGAGCGGGGCGAGCGGCTGGCCGGCCTGGGTCGGCACCGGCGCCACCGCGAACTCCAGGCCCGCCTGGCGCAGCGCGGTCACCGTGCCCAGCGTGGCGCGCAGGTCGGCCAGGCCCTCGGCCGGGCCGGCGCCCCGCCAGCCGCCGGCCAGCGCGGCCACGGTGACGAACCAGCGGCCGGCCGACCGGTCGGTCAGTTGCCAGTGGTGATCGCCGAAGCCCACCGGGACGTAGTGCAGCCCGGCCGGCGGCAGGCCCCACCCGGCCGCCAGGACCCGGGCCAGTTCGCGCTCGTCGACGTCGTCCGGCGGGTGCTGCACGCCCTCACCCTACGGACCAGCCCGGCCCAGATCTCCGCAATTAACCGCGGCACGAGATCACCTGGGCTCGGTGGCCGTCTGGAGCACCGGCGCGATCTCGGCAACAGTGTCGAGCTGGCCAGCGGCCACGGCCATCACCAGTTCGTAGGCGGCGTCATTGGAGAGGGTGAGCCGCCGGCCGTTGAGGCCGTAGAAGGCAATGATGGCGGCGAGGCCGAGGCGCTTGTTGCCATCGACCAACGCGTGATTGCTGACTACGGAGTGGAGGAGAGCTGCGGCTTTCTCGTCCAGTCCCTGGTACGCATCCTGGCCGAACGCTGTCGCCTGTGGCCGGGCCAGGGCCGATTCGAGTAATCCGTAATCCCGGACCTCGGGCTCGGCTTGCAGTGCACGCGCGCCGATGTGCAGCAGCTCGGCCAGGGTCAGGTAGATCACTGACCGAGCCGCTCCAGGGCCTCCGCGTACCGGGGCAGTTCCTCATCGAGGACCTGGTCCAGAAGTTCCGCCCGGCTGTGACCCTCCACGTACTCGCGGATGGCCTGGCGGGCTACTTCCTGCATCGACCGGCGCTCCAGTTCGGCGCGACGGCGCAGCGCCTCGGTCTCGGCGTCGGTTAGCCGCAGAGTCATCGCCATACAGTCATGGTATCATCACTGATACCAGATCGGTCACGGTTCTGCTCGCCAGCCATCCAGGCTCAGGGGCAGAATCTGGGGCATGGGGCATATGCCGGACCGGTACCTGCGCGGGGATCTGGTAGTCGTGATCGACTGTTCCCGCCTGGACCGGGCCGCGGAGTTCTGGTCGGCCGCGCTCGGTTATGTCCGCGAGGGGGACGGCGGCGACAGCTACCTGAGCCTGCTGCCCGCGAGTGGCGCCGGGATGGAGATCCTGCTGCAGCGGGTGCGCGACGGCAAGCAGGGCAAGAACCGGATGCACCTGGACCTGCGCACCCGAGATCTGGACGCCGAGGTGGACCGGCTGACCGGGCTGGGCGCGCGGCGGCTCACCAGCGAGCCGGTGCTCGAAGCGGGCTGGCGCTGGCACGTGCTGGCCGACCCGGACGGGAACGAGTTCTGCGCCCTGCAGCCGCCGGCCTCCTACTGGCCCGGCTAGCCTCGTGACCGAGCCGCCCAGGAAAGGGGATCGTGGTGGACAGCACCAGCTTGCGTGTCATGCAGCAGCCGCTGAAGGACGCCTACCGGGAGGACCCGCAGCAGGCGCTCATCACCCTGCGGGCCAGCGGCGAGCTGGGTAACGAGGGGATCAGCTGCTCGGTGGCGACCGGCCAGGCGCTCACCGAGGCGGGCCTGCACCCGGCTACCGGCGGCGACGGGTCGCTGGCCTGCTCGGGGGACATGCTGCTGCAGGCGCTGGTGGCGTGCGCCGGGGTCACGCTGCGCGCGGTGGCCACATCCCTGGGGCTGCTGGTATCGGGTGGGACCGTGCGGGCCGAGGGTGACCTGGACTTCCGGGGCACGCTGGGGGTGGCCAAGGACGCGCCGGTCGGGTTCAGTGCCATCCGGCTGACGTTCGAGCTGGACACCGAGGCCAGCGAGGAACAACTGGCCACGCTGCTCCGGCTGACCGAGCGGTACTGCGTGGTGTACCAGACGCTGGCTCACCCGGTGCAGGTCACCGCGTCCGCGGTGGCGGGCGGTTAGGACGCGGGCGGTTAGGACGCGGGCGGCTAGCTGCCCGCGCTCACTTCGCTGGCGCAGCGGTAGCCGCTGCGCAGCGCGCCCTCGATGTAGCCCTGGTAGTTCACCGAGGTCTGCTCGCCGGCGAAGTGCAGGTTGCCCTCCTGCCTGCCCTGGATGCCGTTGAACTTGGTGAACTGGCCGACGGCCAGGTACGAGTAGGCGCCCAGGATGTGCGGGTCACCCGGTGACCAGACGTAGTACGCGCGCCCGTTGAACGCCGGTGCGACGTGCGGGAACAGGTTGTCGAAGCCGTGCAGGAAGGCATCGATCATGCTGGCCGGCGGCGCGCCGGAATGCCCGCGCAGGCCGTACCGCCGGCCCCAGTCGAGTGCGCTGCGCCCGCCGGGCAGCGCGGCCAGGATGCCGGCCGGCCCGGACTGGTAGTCGGTCGCGTCCCAGCCGCCCTGGACCACGCCGTCGTCGTAGCAGTTCCCGGTCATGTGGCCGGCGTTCCACACCCGGGAACTGAACTGGAGGAACATCTTCGAGTTGGTGCCCAGTGGCTCCTCGCCGATGGCCTGGCGGTGCCGCGCCGCGATGGTGACCCGGCTCAGGTCGACCGACCGCAGGAGGGTGAACGGGAGGGCCAGCACGACGTGATCGGCGCTCACGTCGCGGGTCGCGCCCGCGCAGTCGAAGCTGCACCGGTACCCGCCACCCGGCCGCGGCCGGACCGCCACCAGGCGCTGGCCGAGATGCAGCACGCCGCGCGGCAGCCGGGCCAGGATGCCGGTGATCAGCTGGTCGTTGCCGCCGTGCAGGTGCCACTTCTCGTCGGCGCCGTCCAGTTGCGGTTCGCCGTGCGGCTGGGCGCCGCTATTGGTGCTGTCGTCCTGGCCCAGCAGGTAGACCAGGTTGAGCGCGGACGTCTCCTCGGCCGGGCCGCCGAACTCGTCCAGGACGGCCGCGATGCAGACCGCGCCGAAGTCAGACGCGGCGCCGCCCGGGATGTACCGGTCGATCCATTCGGTCACCGACATGTGGTCGAAGCGGCGGCCACCGGCATTGCTGTGGTTGTACAGCTGCGGCCACGGCGCGGTCACGTACGCGGCGTGGTGGAACAGCTTCCAGCCCCAGTCGTGCCAGTCCCGGTTGAGCGCGGCCTGTGGCCAGTTCCTGCCGTGGAAGCGCATGGTCTCCCGGCCCGGGTGAGTGCCCGGCGGGTACTTGTCGGTGTTGTCCAGCCGGAGGCCGAACTTCCTGGCCAGGGCCAGCGTGGCGGTGTGCTCGGGGTTGATGAACTCGGCGTGCCGCTCGACGATCTGCCCGTCGGCGAAGTAACCGCGCAGCGTGCTGATCCGGCCGCCCGGCACGGTGTTGTACTCGTAGACGTCCGCGCGGATGCCGTACTTGGCCCACAGCCGGTAGGCGCAGCCCAGCCCGGCGATCCCCGCGCCGACCACGACGACCCGGGGCGAGTTCCGGGCCGCGCGGGCCGGTGCCTGGTGGCTGGCCGCGATGCCCAGCCCGGCCACGGCGCCGGCCGCGCCGGCCACGCCCAGGAACCCGCGCCGGGTCACCGGCTGGGCCAGCCGGTCGGCCGCCTCGTCCACGCCGCATCCGGTCTGCCGGGCCAGGCGGGCAACGGCCTGGGCCCGCCTGATCGCCGCGGTCGCCCCGGAAGATCCCCATGTGCGCACGGTTCACCACCTGTCCCATCCCACCCGCTGGCCAAACGGTACATCGCGGCCTAGCACCTAGCCCAGACCTCCGTGATCGCCTACCAAGTGGGGCGGACTGGGCCGCTGGGGGCGACCCGGAGCAGGTCGTCGCGCAGCGCGAGCACGCGCTGCGGGCCGAGCACCTCCTCCCAGCGGCCGAGCGTGTCGTCGATGGCCGCCTCGGCGGCCCGGGTGCAGGCCCAGCCCTTGCTGGTGAGCACGATCAGCCGGGCCCGGGCGTCGCGCGGGTGCGGCCGCCGCTCGACGTAGCCCTTGGCGATGAGCTCGCCGACCAGCTGTGCCGCGGCCTGCCGGGTCACGTCCAGGTGCCCGGCCAGTTCGGTGATGGTGGCGCCGCCCGCCGAGAGCCGGCTGAACGCGAACCCGTGCGCTGGGCGCACGTCCACGAAGCCGCGGGCACGGACTCCGGCGTCCACCCCGTCGACCAGGGCGCGGCTGGCCGCCAGCAGGCCGAACGCCAGCGCCTGGGCATCGTCGTTCCGCATGGCACCAGCTTGACAGATTAGGCAAGCTACTTGAACATATAGGCAAGCTACTTGCTTATCCTCGGTGGCAGCGAACCTTGGGTGGGCGGGAGAACTGAGAGCCGAAGGAGCCCAGCCGTGCCTGTTATCCACGCCGACCAGGCCGCCGTGCACCAGATGCACGGGACCAGCTTCACCGCCTTCGCCAGCCCGGCCCGGGGCAGCCGGGAACTGTGCGCCTGGCATATCGAGATCCCGGGCCACACCGAGGGAGTCCGGCATCGCGTGTCCCGCGAGGAGGTGCTGTACGTGCTCAGCGGGACGATCCGGGCCAGCCTGGACGGGCAGGCCGAGGACGCCACCGCGGGCGACGTGATCGTGGTCCCGGCGGGCGCCCAGTTCGGGGCGGACAACCTGGCCGATGAGCCGGCCACCGCCTGGGTGACCACCAGCGTCGGCCTGCTCGGCGTGCTGCCAGACGGCTCGTGGATCAGCCCGCCGTGGGTGAAGTGAGGACGCGGCGTACCGGCTGGCGCGGGCCGAGGCTGGTGGGGGTGGTGGCCGGACGCAGGTACTCCTCGCCGGCCGGCCAGCGGGCCACGTGCTGGGCGCCGGTGGCCTCGTCGTAGCCGATGTAGGTGACGTCGCCGACGTCCACCGCGAACAGGGTGAACTGGCCGGGCACCGGGCGCCAGCCGAGTTCCGCGGCGGCCAGGTCCGCGTACCGCTGCTGGATGTCCCGGCTGGTCTCGGTGCGGGCCGTGCCGCGCACTTTGATCTCGGTTGCGGCTTCCGGGCCGGTCACCACACTGTGCAGCACGAGCCGCGGATCCCGGGCCAGATCATGCGCCTTGGCTGAGCCCCGCATCATGGACAGCCACAGGTCGCCGTCCATGACCAGCGGCTCCACCCCGCTGATCCGGGCCGACCCGTCCCGCCGGGTGGTGCCGACGAGCAGCACGCGCGGCCCGATCAGCCGCTCACTGGCGACGGTGCCGAGCTTGGGTTCCCGTTCTGCTATCTCTGACCACTTCATCCGTCCTGTCTACGCGCCCGCACCGACAGGCCGACATAGCATGCGGTCGGTACACCCGAAGCGGACAATTCGGGCAGGAAAGCGCGCGTTTCGCATGCTATGTCGGCGTTGCCGGCGATCGCGTCGGGCGCGGCGCGCAGGGCGCGGCGCGCAGGGCGCGGCGCGCGGGGTGGGGGCGACGGCGGCGCGGCTGGATCAGGACTCGAACCAGGTGAGGCGGTCGGCGCGCTGGGACTGCATTGGCTCGGGGAGGCCCAGCTGGAGGAACGAGGGCGTCCAGTCCGCAGGGGTATAGGCCAGGCCGAGGTCGGTGTGGTGCAGCTCGACCTCGACCAGCCGCCGGGTCAGCAGCTGCCCGACCGGGAACGGGACCGAGCCGAGGATCTGCACCTGACCGAGCCAGGCCGGGTCGGGCAGCTGCCGGGTCAGCGTGCGGAACGCCATCGCCGCGCTGGCCACGTCGGCCACCAGATCGGCCGCCTTCTGCTGCGCGCTCTCCTCGATGCCGGCCGCCCGCGCCTCCACGCTGGCGTACGCGGGCCGGCCGGTCCCTGACCGCGCGCCGATCAGCAGGTTGCGCATCGCGTCGGCGCTGCGGGCCAGGTGGGCGAGCACGTGGGCCCGGGTCCAGCCGGGCAGCAGGGACGGCGCCCGCAGGTCCGATTCGGCGATGACCCGGGCCGTGCCGAGCAGCCGCTGCGTGGCGTCGTCGATCTGATCGCTGAGCTCGCGCTGGGCCGCATCCACCCGCTCACTGTAGAGAATGGGCGGGTGGCAGGTATCGCTGGAGTCCAGCTGGCGGGCATCACCGCGGACCGGTGGTGGCAGCCGATCGGGCCGGCGTTCGGGCCGTACGGCACGAACAGCACCGCCGACCTGGCCCTGCATGTCCTGGACGAGTTCAGCCACCATGCGGCCGAGATCGGCCTGCTACGCGACCTTTACGCGAACCGGGCCACGCTGCGCGGCGGCTGAGCCGGGTCGCGGGCACTGGCCGTTCGGCAAAATCAGGGCTGGCCGGCGGCCAGTTCGGGGACGAGCCGGGCCGCGTCGACGGTGCCGACCCCGGTGACCAAGCTGTAGCCGGCCTGGGCCGGGTAGCCCCGGACCGTAACGGTCCGGCCGCCCGCGCTGACCCGGACCGTGTTGCTCCCACGGGTGACCGGGACGATGCCCGGCGCGAACGCTTGGGCCAGGCGGTACAGCACCGGGTTGATCAGGCCGAGCCGGCGGTGCGCGTCCTGGTCGGCGATGGCGACCAGCCCGGCCAGCATCGGGGTGGCCACGCTGGTCCCGCCCGCGGGCTTCCACGTGCCCCGGCCGGTGTACGACCCGTAGCTCAGGAACCCGCCGCGGAACGCCGCGCTCAGCGCCACGTCCGGGACGCCGCGGCGGCCGCCGGTCACGCCGCGCACCGAGTCCTGGTAGGCCGGGCGGGTGAACACCGCCGACCGGCCGCCGCTGCTGGCCCACGGCAGCGCGCCCGCGTACCGGGCCACCACCGGGTTGCCGTCCTCGTTCCAGGCCGAGTCGGGGGCGGTGCGGCGGCCCGCCGCGCTGAGCTGCACCCAGGTCCCGCCCACGCCGGTGACCAGCGGATCCGACGCGGGCCAGTCGACCACCGGCTGGGTGCGGAACCCGCCGCCCGCCGGGACCGGGCCGGTCACCCCGAAGTCGTTGGCCGCGGCCAGCACGGTGACGTGACGGCGGTGCGCGTCGCGGAACACGTAGCGCAGCTTCCTGATGGTGGCCGCGCCGACGTTCTGCTCGGGCAGGCCGAAGCTCTGGCTGATCACATCGCCCAGGCCGTGGCGGACCACGTAGTTCTCGGCCGCCATGAACTGGGCGAAGCCGCCGCCGGTGAGCGTCTCGTCGGCTGGCGTCTCGACCAGCAGGATGTTCGCCCCGGGCGCGATGCTGTGCGCGGCCTCCACGTCGGTGGTGGTTTCCGCGGCCGCGTCGCCCATGTCCTCGTTCTTGGGGTTGTAGGCCGGCACCCGGCCCGCTGGCTGGATGACGCGCACCGACGGCGGATCGGGCAGGCCCGTGCCGGCGTCGAAAACCCGCAGGTCATGACGGATGGTGGGGGATCCGTAGGCGTCCACGATGACGATCGTGCGGCCCTGCCCGTCCAGGCCTCGCGCGTACAGCGGCGCGAGATCGTAGGCGTGCTGCAGCTGCCGTGGCGAATAGCAATTTATGCCGAACGCCCGCTGGCACCACGCGGACGACGGCGCTGCGAGGTGGCCGGGGGCGGGGCGGGCGGCCGGCGCACGGGAGCCCGCTGGAGCTGGGTGCCAGGCGGGGGCCGGGCCGCTGCCGGGCGGCGCCGCCGGGCCGGCCGGGGTGACCGCGCGGCTGTCGCCGGCCGCGCCGACCACGGTGAGCAGGACGCAGCCGGTGATGGCGGCGATGCCGACCACCGTGGCCCGCGTGGCGGTGGGGCGCGCGCGGCTACGGACCGCCGCGGCGACGGCGCGGAGCGTGGTCTGGGTGCGGGTGCGCAGGCTGGTGAGCTGGGCACGGCCGGCTGCCGCCGCGGCAGCCGCGATCGTGCGCCGATCCGTCATCCGGGCACCTCCCGCGGGACCGGCACGAGTCTTACAGGGACCGGCCGGCCGGGCGGCGTTTTCGGCCGGGACGCGGGGCCGGCCGGCCGCCGCGGGGCGGGGCCGGCTCCCCGGCCCGGCCAATTTCAGTGCGGTCACAAATTCCGCGCCTGAGGCTGGCCTACTAATCAGGTCAAAGTCCGCTAAATCAGAAATTGTCTTATCGCGGGGAAGGGCCGTCTGCCATTATCTGCCGAGGTCACAGGGCTGGGGGGAGTGCTGGTGGGCAGATAGAGGAGGTTAGAGTCAACGCGATACTTCGTCACCCTCAAGGAGGGCCTAAATGGTGGGAAGGCGACGCAGAATTTCGGTATTGGCCGGCGGGGTGGCCGGCCTTCTGTGCGCAGCGACGATCAGCGGGATCGCGGGGGCGACGGCCGCCGCCGCGGCCCCCGGGGGCCGTAAGCCGCTGAACGGGTCCCTGATCACGGCCACCGCCCGGAAGCACCCGGCGGGTGCGGTCGCGAAGTCGGCCCGGATGAACTTCGAGGTGGTGCTGCAGCTGCGGGACGCGGCCGCCGCCCGGTCACTGGTCAAGGCGATCAGCACCCCGGGCAGCGCCAGCTACCGGCATTACCTCACCGCGGCCCAGTGGGAAGCCCGGTTCTCGCCCAGCGCCGCCGAGGTGAGCCGCGCCCGCACCTGGCTGGCCGGCCAGGGCTTCAGGGTCGGCCGCACCTCACGGGACCGGATCACGGTCGCGGCCTCGGGTACCGCGGCCCAGGTGGAGAAGGCGTTCGGCACCAAGCTGGCCCGGTACCGGGTGAACGGCAAGGTGGTCCGGCTGGCCAGCAAGCAGATGTCGGTGCCGGCGTCGGTGGCCGGCACCGTGGCCGGCGCGCTGGGCATCAACCAGACCGTGGCCACCACCGACTCGGCCGCCAGCCAGGCCGCGAGCGCCAGCCGGGCGGCCAGTGAGCGCGTGATGGCCGGCGCCAGGGGCAGCTTCCCGCCCGCGCCGGCGGCGTTCATCACTGCCCCGCCGTGCGGCCAGTATTACGGGCAGAGTTCGACCAGGCTCCGGCCGCCATACGGGCACGGCTACCCGCGGACGGTGCCGGACCAGGTGTGCGGCTACAAGCCGGGCCAGCTCCGCTCGGCCTACAACGTGGGATGGGGCAGCACCGGCCGGGGCGTCACGGTCGCCGTCGTGGACGCGTACGGCTCGGCCACGATCCGCGGCGACGCGACCCGGTACTTCGCCAGGAACGATCCGGGCAACCCGTTCCGCAACGCGCATTACCGCCAGCTGCTGGCCCAGCCGTTCCAGAACGAGGACCTGTGCGACGCGTCCAGCTGGCTGGTCGAGCAGGCCATCGACGTCGAAGCCGTGCACGCGATGGCGCCCAACGCGCGCATCCGCTACGTCGGCGCCTCGGACTGCATCGACGGGCTGTTCACCGCCGAGCAGGGCGTCATCGACAGCCATCTGGCCGACGTGGTCACCAACTCGTGGGGTGACGCCGCCGGGGACCTGCTGGACGACGTGGCCACCCGGACCGCGTTCGACGACCTGTTCATGATGGCCGACTCGACCGGGATGACCGTCCTGTTCGCGTCCGGCGACGACGGCGACAACTTCGACACGTTCGGCTGGTCGTCGGCCGACTACCCGCCGTCCAGCCCGTACGTCACGGCGGTGGGCGGCACGTCGCTGAAGATCGGGCGCCGCGGCCGGCAGACCGGCCAGCTGGGCTGGGCCACCGGGCGCTCGTTCAAGTGCACGCGCAACGTGCTGGGCGGCGTGCCCGGGTGCACCAGGTCCGCGCTGCACACCTGGCTGCCGGTGTCGTACGACGGCGGCAGCGGCGGGTTCACCAGTTACGACTACACGCAGCCCACCTACCAGCAGGGCGTCGTGCCGGACTCGCTGGCGCTGCGGAACTCGCCGATCATCGGCCCGATCGCGATGCGGGTGGAGCCGGACATCTCGCTCGACGCGGACCCGTCGACCGGGTTCCTGATCGGGCTGCACCAGACGTTCCCGAGCGGGGTGTCGAAGTACTCGCAGACCCGGTACGGCGGGACCAGCCTGGCGTCGCCGCTGCTGGCGGGCGTGATCGCGGACGCCGACCAGGCGGCCGGGGGCTCCGTCGGGTTCATCAACCCGGCGATCTACGCCCTCGACTCGGTGCCCGGTGCGATCGACGACATCCTGCCCGGCGGCAAGCAGGGCATGTACCGGGTCGATCAGGCCAGCACGTACGTGCCTGGCGCCAGGGGATTCATCCAGCAGTTCCGCGAGCTCACCTACGAGGGTGTGCTCACCTACTGTGATGGGACCGGCAACTGTGCCACCCGGCCGAACACGCTCAGCACGGCCCCGGGGTACGACAGCATGACCGGGCTCGGCTCGGTCGGGCCCAGTTTCGTGCGGGCCCTGTCGCGTCCCTAGGCGGAAGCTGAGGTGCGGCCCGGGCCGTCCCGGCGGGCATGAACTGCCTGCCGGGACGGCCCGGCCTACTTCCAGGCGAAGACCGGCTGCTCGAAATGCGCCACCCTGATTATGTTGCCGTGCAGTGCCACCTGGCAGAACTGGTAGATGATGGCGGCCGTCGGCGCGTGCAGGTACTGGCCGAGCAGCGGCAGCTGGATGACCGGCCTGGTGGACTCGGGGATGCGCACCAGCCGGGGCGGGACGTCGAAATCGGCCAGCGGGATCACGTGGATCCCGGCCACCTCGGTCTCCGGGCCGCGCATGGCCGGGTCGGCCGGGCCGCCCCAGACCACCACCGGGGTGATCAGGTAGCCGGACCTGGTGACGTAGTCGTCGAGCAGCCCGAGGACGTCCCCGGCGCCGACCGACACCCCGGTCTCCTCGTGCAGTTCCCGGCGGGCCGCGTCCGGCGCGGGCTCGCCCGGGTCCCGCCGGCCGCCGGGCAGCGCCCACTGCCCGGCGTGGCTGCGCAGCGTGTCGGCCCTCAGGGTGATCAGCAGGGCCGGGGTGCCGTCTTCCTGGAACACCACGCACACCGCGACCGCCGCCTGAATGAGGCCGCCCGGGCTGGCCGCGACGCGCTGGAAGCGGTCCAGGTTTCCGGTCACGTCCGCCCGTCGCATGACGCGATCTTCGCATGCCCGTCTTTCCCGGCCAGCGGCCCGGATCTGGCTAGGGTGGGCGGGTGAGCAGTCTGGGCAGTGACATCACGGTGCCGGGCCGGCCGGAGGTGCAGGAGGTGTCGGCCGGGGTTTACGCCTACGTGCAGCCGGACGGCACCTGGTGGATCAACAACACCGGGTTCCTGGCCGGCCCGCAGGGCGTGATCAGCATCGATGCCTGCTCGACCGAACGCAGGACCCGGGCCTACCAGGCCGCCATCGCGGCGGTGACCCCGGCCCCGGTGCGCACCGTGCTGAACACGCATCACCACGGCGATCACACGTTCGGCAACTGCCTGTTCCCGGGCGCGGCCATCGTGGCCCAGGAACGGGCCCGGGCCGAGGCGATCGCGTTCGGGCCGCCGCGGGAGCTGCCGTTCTGGGACTGCCCCGACTGGGGGGACCTGAGCCTTGACCCGCCGTTCGTCACGTACACCGACCAGATCGCGGTGTACGCGGGCGACCTGCGGGCCGAGGTCCGCTACGTGGGCACGCCGGCGCACACCACCAACGACTCGATCGTCTGGATCCCGGAGCGGTCGGTGCTGTTCTGCGGCGACCTGCTGTTCAACGGGGGCACGCCGTTCCTGCTGATGGGCTCGGTGGCCGGCGCGGTCGAGGTGCTGGAGCAGGTGCTGCGGCCGCTCGGCGCGCAGACCATCGTGCCGGGCCACGGCCCCGTACTCCACGACCACGGGCTGATCGACGCCACGCTGGACTACCTCCGCTTCGTGCTCGACGTGGCCGCCCAGGCCCTGGCGGCCGGGGTGTCACCGCTGGACGCGGCCCGGGACACGGACCTGGGCCGGTTCGCGGGCTGGGCCGACCGGGAACGGATCGTCGGCAACCTGCACCGCGCCTGCGCCGAACTCGGCGGCGCACCGCGCGGCGCGCCCATCGACATCGCCGCCGCCCTGGGCGACATGGTCGCCTACAACGACGGGGCGCCGCTCAGCTGCCTGGCCTGACCGGCCAGGTCAGCGGGCTGCGTCCAGGGCCCGTCCGTCCAGCCAGAGCGCCCAGGGCTCGACCGCGTCGACCCGGAGCAGTCCCATGGCCGACCAGGGGTCCGCGGCCAGCCGGGCGCGAATCGCGGGCTCGCCGGCCGCCTCGACGGTCAGCAGGACCCGCTGCCGGTCGCCGACCGGCCCGCCGAGGATGACGAAGCCGTCGTCGACCAGCCGGTCCATGAAGGCCGCGTGCTCGTCCCAGGCGTCCTGCTCCCGGATCCCGCGCGCCGGGTCCCAGCCCGGCCCGTGCACCATGGTCACTGCGAAATGAGCCATGGCCGCAGGCTACGAGCCGGTGCCGACAGTCTGCCTTCGCGCTGGTGGTGGGAGACTTGGTGCATGTCCGGCCAGCCAGCAGCCAGCCCGGAGGCGGGCAGCTTCGAGTTCGGCAAGGCGGCGGCCATCCTGGCCGAGCGGGATCCGGTGCTGCGCCGGCTGGTCGCCGAGACGGGCCCGGTCGACTTGCGGCCGCCGGCCGAGTCGCATCTGGCCTCGCTGGTCCGCGCGGTCGTCTACCAGCAGCTGGCGGGCGCGGCGGCGGCCGCCATTCACGGCCGCCTGGTGGCCGCGCTGGGCGGCGAGGTCACCGCCGAGGGCCTGCTGGCGCTGACGCCGGAAGCCATGCGCGCGGCCGGCCTGTCGGGGGCCAAGGCCGCCACGCTGCGCGATCTGGCCAGCAAGGTGCTGGACGGCACGGTCGAGCTCGACCCCGCTCAGCTGTGGGATGAGCCCGACGGCGAGGTCGTGGCCCGGCTGTCCACGGTCCGTGGCATCGGCAAGTGGACCTCGGAAATGTTCCTCATCTTCCAGCTCCGGCGGCTGGACGTGTGGCCGACCGGCGATCTCGGCGTGCGCAAGGGCTACGGGCTGGCCTGGGGGATACCGACGCCGACGGCCAAGCAGCTCGACCCGCTCGGCGACCCGTACCGGCCCTACCGCACCGCGGCGACCTGGTACTGCTGGCGGGCCGCGGAGCTGTACGCGGGCGCGGCCGCCAGCGAGCTCACCCGCTGACGAGGCCCGGGCTCGGCCCGCTCACCGGGCCGGCCCGCCAGTCCCGCTCGCCCCGCGCGGCCACCGCCGCGATCTGCTCGGTGAACTCGGGCCACAGCGCCCGGGGCAGGTCGTGCCCCATCCCCGGGTACCCGAGGAAGCGGCAGCCCGGGATGGCCCGGGCCAGGGCCAGGCCGCCACTCGGCCCGACCAGCGGGTCGTGCAGCCCGTGGATGACCACCGTGGGCACGGCGATCTGGCCCAGCGCGCGGGTCCGGTTCGGCTGGGTGATGGTCGCCTCGAGCTGGCGCAGCGAGCCGGCCGGGTCGAAGCCGCGGTCCCAGCTCCGGCCGGCCAGTTCCCGGATGTGCGCCTCGTCGAACGGGTAGCCCCGCGAGCCGATCAGCCGGAACGTCTCGACGGCCGAGGCCACGGCGGCGGCCCGCCCGTCGATGATCTCGCGGCGCAGTAGCCGCGCGTACACCCTGGGCTTGGCCAGCCCGACCCGCAGTGACCCGGTCGAGGTCATCATCAGGGTGAGCGAGCGGACCCGGCGGGGGTGGCGCAGCGCGACCGTCTGCGCGATGAACCCGCCCATGGACGCGCCGACCAGGTGCGCGCTGGCCAGCCCCAGCCCGTCCAGCAGCCCGGCCACGTCGTCGGCCATGTCGCCGATGGTGTACGGCGGCTGGCGGCGCCGGGTGAGCACCTGGCTGAGCGGCGGCGTGGGGACGTGGTCCAGGTGGGTCGACGCGCCGGTGTCCCGGTTGTCGAACCGGACCACGAAATGGCCCCGGGCGGCCAGCCGTTCGCAGATCTCGTCCGGCCAGGCGATCATCTGCGTCGCCCACCCCATCACCAGCACCATGGCCGGGTCCCCGGCCTGGCCGAACGCCTCGTAGGCCAGTTCGATCCCGCGGGCCGCGACCCGGCCCTGCGTTCGGGCAGCCACGTCATCCATTCGTGCAGTCTCGCATGCTTAACGGCTAGTACCCGCGGCTGCCGCCGCCTTCGTCCCTCGCGGTGCCTGGTGCTACTGCCGGTTCCTGAGCAGCCTTCTGCGGTACGCGAGGCTGCCTCCGCCGGCCAGGATCGCCGCCGCGCCGAGGGCCAGCAGCAGCCCGTCCTGGAAGCCGGCCGTGCCGCCGCCACCGGTGGCCGGGGCCGCGGCGGGAATCGGGCTGGTGGTGGACTTGGGCGTGGGGCTGGGCGCCAGCGACGGGGACGCCGATGGGCTGGCCGAGTGGGTGTGGGTCTCGGTCGGCGTCGGCGTGGGGGTCTCCGTGCTAGTCGCCGTTTCGGTGCTGGTCGGCGTCGCGGTGCTGGTGGGCGAGGAGGTCCCGCCCGGGGAGAACGTCGGCGACCCGGACGGCGTGCTGCCGCCCGAGCAGGCCGCTACCGACACCGAAACGAAGAGGGCGGCGATCCCGCCGGCCGCGGCCAGCCGCACGGTGCGCCCAGTCACGATGCGCCCAGTCACGGTGCGCCCAGTCACGGTGCGTCCAGTCGCCGCGATGGCTGTGCTCAGCTTCACGAGACCTCCTCATGCGGCCGACGGCTGGCGGCCCCGTTCCGGTCCATACCCGAAAACCGGCATCGGTAGCAAAACGCACAGCGGCCCGTCGCTGCCCGGGCCGGCGGAAGGCAGGTCCCTGAAAGCGCTGGCGGCAATAAAAGGTATCGCCCATGCGGGGCACAGGCGTGCAATGGCGTCGTCACCACTGAAATATTAGGCTACGCGATTAGAACGGCATAGGGAAGACACGCAGCGAGAGGTGGGGCATTGGCGGAGGCCGAGTGGCGGCGGGTCGCTGGGTTCCAGGTGGTCAAGTCATGGCCACAGAGCCGGTTCGCCCCACCCGTGACCCCCCGGATCCCGACCGGTGCCCGGCTGGCCGGCCTGGTTGGTGTGCTGCTCCTGTTGGCCGGGTGCATCACGGTCGCGGTGGTGATTGGCGTCCAGCGTCATGCCCCGCAGCCCGGCCAGTCGGCCGCGGGCGAACTCGGGCCACGGGCCCGTGGCCCGTGGCTGCACCGTTCCCCGCCGGTGTCAGTAGAGATCCCGGCTATTGGCGTGACCTCCAAGCTGCTGCACCTGGGCAAGAATGCCAGCGGCGGGATCGCGGTGCCGTCGCTGACCGGCCAGGCCGGCCTGGCCGCCTGGTACAAGTACTCCCCGGCGCCGGGCCAGATCGGGGCCTCGGTCATCGAGGGCCACGTGGACACCTACCAGGGCCCGGCCATCTTTTACCGGCTCGGCGCGCTGCGCCCGGGGGACCGGGTCATCGTGCACCTGGCCGACGGGGTCACCGCTATTTTCCGGGTCACCGGCGTGCGCGAGTACCTCAAATCCAGGTTCCCCGCGAAAGCTATTTATGGCGCGACCGACTATGCCGCGCTGCACCTGATAACCTGCGGCGGCGCGTTCGATTATGAGACGCACCATTACCTTAGTTCGACGGTAGTATTCGCGGCGTTGACCTCGTCCCGGCGGCCCGCGCACCGGCGGCACTGATCGTCCGGTAGCACTGATCGTCAGGAGCCGGGGCGTCGTGGGTGCCAGACCTGCACGGTCAGCACGGCGTCCCGGCGGACTTTGCTGCCCGCCGCGGGGGACTGGCCGACCACCAGCCCTTCCACCGCCATGGGCTGCGCGGTGAGCTGGACCATGTTCACATGCAGGCCGAGATCACCGGCGGCGCGCAGGCACGACCGGGCGAACAGGCCGCGCAGATCAGGCACGATGACGCGGCGCGCCGGAGCAGGGCGCGTGGTCAGCAGACCGGCGATGGCCGCCATGACCAGATCAGCGTCCATGTCCGGGCCATAGATCTCCCAGCTCGGATCGGATGGAACGGCGGCGGGTGTGTCCAGGCCGCCTCCGGTGCGCCGGACGCCGATCTCCGCGTCGTAGCGTTGCCGCGCGGCCGGGTCGCTCAGCGTCCGCCAGGCCGCGTCCGCAGTCGCCCGCGCGGTGTCGGCGGCCCGCAGCACCCGGGTCGGCGCGCCGGACAGCAGGGCCGGGGTAAGCAGGCCCAGCCGGGCCTGGTAAGCATCCTTGACCTGGGCGGCGGTGGCGCCGGGCGCGATGCCGAGCAGGTCGTACCACGTGAGCATGGGCGGTCCCCGGCTAGCCCGGGGCACGCTGCATGCTGAGCTGGGACTCCCGGTCGGTGAAGCCGACCGAGCGGTAGACCCGGATGGCCGCCTCGCCGGGGTCGGCCAGGATCACCAGCGTGCTCGCGCCGAGTCGGCCGAGGGCGTACTGGCCGGCCTGCCAGACCAGGCTGCCGGCCAGGCCCTGCCGCCGGGCGGCCGGGTGCGTGCCCACGTCCTGGTACCGGGCCAGCGTCCCCGACCTGGAGAAAATGCCCAGCTGGGCCACCAGCTCGCCGTCTCGGAACGCGCCGAACCAGGCCCCGTGACCGGCTTCGCTGGCTCGCCGCCGGGCCGCGTACCTGGCCTCGGTGAACGTCCGGCTGGCCGGGCCACCGTCGGCCGCGTCGGAGGCGGCCTGCAACTCGACCGCCTGCTGCCAGTCGCGGTCGCCGGCCAGCGGCCGGTACACGGCGTCCTGGTTCGGCTGCGGCGGCGCCCGGAGCTGCTGCGCCGTCAGCACGGTCTCCCGGTTCAGCTCCAGGCCTGCCGCGGCGAAGCCGCCGAAGCCAGTCCCCGGGTCGCCGGTGCCGTCCAGGCCCAGCGCGAGGTGGGCCGCGTCCGGGAACTCGGCCCGGAACAGGTCCAGCCACGGCCCGGCCGGGCCGTCCGCCGCGTGCGCGGGCAGCAGCAGGAAGTTGCCCCACCAGAACTCGGGATTGGCCGGGCTGCGCACAGTCACGTAATCGGGATGATCGATGATCTCGCTGCCCTCCAGGGCGCGGACCATCAGGTCGGTCTGGAATCCCAGCGAGGTGACGTCCACGAGGGCGAGCCTAGCCAGCCGGGTCAGGGCTGGCCGGCGGCTGGTGGTTCCGCTGGCGCCGGCCGCAGCACCCGGATGGCGGCCACCGCCCACAGGCCGATCAGCACGAGCCACAGAAACAGTTGCAGCCAGTTCGGCAGGCCGGCGTCCCCCAGGTAAGGCGCCCTGCTCAGCGGCACGTAGCCGACCCACCCGGTGCCCAGCGTGGTGCCGAGACTGTCCACAAAGCCGCCGATCGCGGTGAAGGCGCAGCCCACGGCGACCACGACCACGATTCGCTGGGGCATGCTCAGCCGGTCAGTAAAACGCATTCGCCAACTTTGCCACGCTTACGCGAGTCTGGCGCGAACTGTGATGCTGATGTGGCCAGTGACGGTTGGTCCCGGGTCGGTGAATGGGCTTCTGCTGTAGTCAGGACTGCACCAATGCCTCATTCATGCCGAGTCAGCGGCTGGCTGGCGGCATTAGCCCCGGGCTTGGTCGCCCCCGACGGCCCAGCCCGCCTCGGACATGATCAGGCGGGTAGTGGCGTTAAGTGAACTGGTTGCAGGAATGATTCGCTCGATCCGGGCCGGCAGCAGATCACGCTCGCGGTACCAGCGGAGCATCTCGGCCCGGCCGAATTCGGCGGCCTGCGGACGGGTGGCGTGGCGCCGCATGGTCTCCTCGAACGGCACGTCGAGGTAGTAGAAGCGGGCCGGGCCCGGGTGATCGCGGCGCAGTGTGTCGAGCATCGCGCCGTAGCGGCCGGCGTCCAGGATCCCGTCGATGATCACGTGGAAGCCGTGGTTCAGGGCGTAGCGGGCTACGGTACCGACGAGGCCGATGTTGACCGCGCCAGCGATGTCCCGCTCACGCAGGACGATCCGGCGCAGATTGTCCTGGCCGACCAGGGCGATGCCGCGGCCGTAGCGGGCGCGGATTTCCGCCGCCACCGAGCTCTTGCCGGCCCCGGAGTTGCCGCGCAGCACGATCAGCTGCGCTGGCTCGCCGCCCGCCTGCACCCGGCCAGGTTAACGGCGGGGCGTCAGATGAGGGGGCTGCGGCGCTCGATCAGGACCACATCGCGCCAGCGGCCGTGGTGCTGGCCGAGGCGCTCGCGGATGCCGACGGTGCGGAAGCCGGCCGCGTGATGCAGCGCCACGCTGGCGGTGTTCTCGGGGAAGATGCCGGACTGGATGGTCCAGATGCCGGCCGCCTCGGTGGAGGTGATCAGCGCGTTCAGCAGCTGGCGGCCGGCGCCCTGGCCGCGGGCGTCCGGGTGCACGTAGACCGAGTGCTCGACCACCCCGGCGTAGACACACCGGCCGGACACCGGCGAGACCGCGACCCAGCCCAGCACGTCCGCTCCGTTGCTGGCGACGAACCGGTGGCCAGGCAGTTTGGCCGCGGTGAACCCGGGCCAGTCCGGCGCCAGGGTCTCGAACGTGGCGTCGCCCTCGTCGATGCCGGCCTGGTAGATGGCCAGCACGGCGGCGGCGTGCCGCTCGGTCATCGGCTCGATCCGCACCTCAGCCCGCCGCCCCGAGCGGAACCGGCGCGGGCTTGCCCATGACCAGGTCGGCAGCGGTGGGGAAGCACTCCACGCAGGCCTGGTTGATCCGGTAGAGGCGGGAGGTGCCGTGGTCCTCGGCCACCACGAAGCCGACCGCGGCGAGCTGCCGCAGGTGCGCGGACACGGTGGACTGGCCCACCGACACGGCCGCGACGATCTCCTTGACCGTCATCGGCCGGCCCGCGCGGGCCAGCAGCGAGACCACCTGCACCCGGGTGCCGTCGGCCAGGGCCTTGAACCAGGCGGCGTAGGTGTCGGCGGTGTCGCGGTCAAGCAGTTCAGTTTGCTTCATCGTCCATCGACGATAGAAGATTATTTGCTTGACGGCAACTGAGTAATCCCGCGCATGTGTAAGCGGCTGTTCTGCGGGAAGGAGCGTTTCTTCTTCGTCTCGGGGAGCGCACCGTGACCACAATGAGCGGCCCACTGCATGACGTGCTACCGCCTGGCTCGCCGCTGATCCGGCAGGCCGCTGTGGTCTCGTGCTGGCTGTGCGGCATCCGTCTGCATCAGAATCAGATGGTTCCTGATGGAAGCGATGCCTGCGACGACGTCCGGTGGTACTGCCAGGACTCCCGGTCCTGCACCGAACGCTGGGCCTCAGCCGGGCCGGACAGGCGCGGCGCCGCGGTCACGGCCCAGGCTGCCCGCACGGGCCAGTAACGCATTCATCCTCCATCGTTAATCGCTCCCGTTCCGGGCGCAGCAGATCGGGGTGCTCCTCGCATGTAAGGAGCGGAACCCCAACGGTGGAGGTGTGACGCGAGCTAGGTACCTGCCCGGTGGCCGGGACCGCTCAGGCGGCCCGGCCACCGGGCGTTACGCTGACGCGGTGACCAGGGGAGGCGTCCCGTTCCTGTGGCTGTGCGGGCCCAGCGGCGTGGGCAAGTCGGCCGTTGGTTACGAGATCTTCCAGCAGGTCTACCGGTCCGGCATCAAGGCCAGCTTCATGGATTTCGATCAGCTCGGGTTGTGCTATCCCAGCCCGGCGGACGATCCGCACAACCATCACGTGAAAGCACAAAACCTCGGCGCGGTGTGGCCGACGTACCGAATGGCCGGGGCCAGGTGCCTCATCGCGGTGGGCGGGGTCACCTCCCGCGCGATCGCTTCGCGCTATGCGGGCCAGGTTCCCGGCACCGATCTCACGCTGTGCCGGCTGCGCGCCACGCCGGAGCGGCTCACCGAACGGGTGTTCCGCCGCGGACTCGGCCGGGGCCCGGTGGTACCCGGTCCTCCGCCGACGGCATCCAGGCAGCAGCTCGCCGCGATGGCGGCGGAAGCCATCCGCGAAGCCGGCCAGCTGGACGAGGCCGACTTCGCGGACCTGTGCATCGATACGGATAACCACGATGTCGCGCAGGTCGCCAGGCAGGTCCGCACCCGGGCGGGTGGCTGGCCCGGGCTGGCGCCGGTGCCTTGACCGTTTCCTGGCCGCGGCTGGCCCCGGCGCCCTTGACTGTCCCTGGCGCCGTGCCCATCATGTGGCGCCCGCGATGCGCCAGACTGCTGTCATGGACCGGCAAACGATCCGGGCCGGGTGGCTGACGCTGCGCCCGTTCACCCCCGCCGACATTCCCTGGGTTTACGAAGTATTGCTGGACCCGGCGGTACAGCGCTTCATGCAGATTCCCTCGCCCTACCGGCTCGAGGATGCGGCGTCCTACGTCGAGCAGGAGTACATCGCTGGCGGGGACGGCGGCCGCCGGGCTGACTTCCTGGCTGAGGATGCCGCCACCGCGGCCCGCCTGGGCCGGGTCGGCGTGCGCCTGGGCGAGCCCGGCACCGCCGAGATTGGCTACTGGGTCGACCCGCGGGCCCGCAATCGTGGCGTCGCCACCACCGCGGTCCGGGCGGTCTGCCAGTGGGCCGTCACCACGGCGGGCATCGACCTCATCGAGTGGCGCTGCCAAGCGGGCAACCTCGCGTCCCGCCGCGTCGCGGAGAAGGCCGGGTTCCTCATCGAGGCGACGCTGCGTCAGCGGCGTGTCCGTCACGGCGGCCGGGTCGACGAGTGGGTCGGTTCGCTCCTGCGCGACGAGGTGATGGCGGCCAGGGAGGCATGACATGGCCAGGATCAGTTACGACGATCAGACCGCGGCGGCCTATCGTGCGGTCCGCGAGATCCCGCGCGACGGGCTGGGGGCCTGGCGCGAGGCAGTCCGGCGGCATCTGCGGCCGTCGCCGGGCATGACCGTGGTGGACATCGGCGCCGGGACCGGCATGTTCGCCGCCGCGTTCAGCGACTGGTTCGGCCTCACTGTCCTCGCGGTCGAGCCGTCGGCGGCCATGCGAGCCCAGATCCCGCGCCGCCCGGGCATCCAGGTACTCGAAGGAGATGCCAGCGCCCTCCCGCTGCCCGGCCACTCGGCGGACGGCGTATGGCTGTCGCTGGTCATCCACCACATCCCCGACCTCGAAGCTGCCGCCCACGAGATCCGCCGCGTGCTGCGCCCCGGCGCCCCCGTGCTGATCCGCCAGGGATTTCCGGGCCGCGGTGACCCGGCGCGCACCATTCCCTGGGGGTTCTTTCCCGAGACCGCCCGGACGGTCGATACGTTTCCCCCGGCCGAGCAGGTATGCCAGGCGTTCGCCACCGCGGGATTCCGTCGCGATGCGCTTGAGCAGGTCCCGGAGAAACTGATCAGCCTGGCCGGCTTCCTCGACCAGGCGGACGACTTCCGCCGCTCCGACACCATCATGCGCGGCCTCACCGAGGAGGAGTTCCTGCGCGGCAAGGAACAGCTCCGCCGCGCCGTGCGCAGCGCCGATCCCGCCGCCCGCACCGAGCCCAGAACCTCGTGGCTGGACCTCCTGGTCCTGCGCTGACCACGGGCAGGCGCCATTCCGCGCATGCTCCGGATCATGCTGGCCGGGTGTGCCACGGTCGGCCCGTCCGGGACTGAGGTCACGCTCACCTACGACTGGTCGGCGGTGCGTCAGTCCATCCGCGAGTACCTCCATTTCCCGCCGTTCGGCCCGGACCATCTCAGCAACTCGCTGCTCCACCTGGCCGAGCTGGCCCAGGCCCCGGCGCCCGGCGGCTAAACACTCGTCCGGGAGGAAGGCACTTCGGGCGCCTGGTAAGTGAGGTGTTGCCGGCCACTCGGTGGGTATGCGGCGTTCCTGGCCTCGCCCCTGCTGCGATTGACCTGATCCTGCACTGGGTTGACTAGACTAGACTAGGTATGGTGAGGTTCGGATATGAGCGAGAGCGTCAACGTCTATGAAGCCAAGACCCATCTGTCGCAGCTCCTCGATCGTGCAGCGGCCGGGGAGGAGATCGTTATCGCCCGGGCAGGCAGGCCAGTTGCGCGCCTGGTGGCCCTGGCGGAGCCGGGGACGCAGCCGCGTAAGCCGGGCGGATGGCAAGGCAAAGTCAGTATTGCCCCCGACTTCGACGAGCTACCCCCCGAGATCGAGTCCGCGTTTCTGGGGGAGCGCCCGTGAGGCTCCTGCTAGATACCAACGCGCTGCTCTGGTGGCTCGCAGACGAAGGCCTGGCGGTTCAAGCGCGGGACGCGATTGCCGATCCGGGCAATCTGGTTGCCGTGTCGGCAGTCAGCGCGTGGGAGATCTCTATTAAGAAGGCGCTCGGGAAGCTCGTGGCGCCGGATGACCTTGAGCATCAGATTCAGGCTGGTGGCTTTACCCCCCTGCCGATAACGATCGCTCACGGGGTGGCAGCGGGACAGCTTGCGCGCCATCACGACGATCCGTTCGACCGCATGCTCATAGCCCAGGCGCTTGCGGAAGGGCTGACGATCGTGACGCGAGACAAGCGCTTTAACGAGTACAGCGTGGCCCTCATGCCGGCGTGACGATTCGGCCAGGTCGCACATTGTCTTCGTCGCCGGGCGGGCTCCGATCGGGTGCCCGCCTAAACCTGCAGATCATCGGCGCTAGGCGGCCATCGGCTAGCTTCGCCGCCCGCACGGCTGCTCCTACCGCGCCCCTTCCGGGGGTGGGCTGGCACGGCCAGTGTCCAGGACATGACCGCTCCGAGCACCAGCAACACGGCGCAGATTCCCAAATCGCCCCAGCTCACGACAGCTGGGCTGCCGATCGCAGGGCAGTTATCTGCGGTCGTGGGGCAGTTCGCTGGGTAGTTCCCCCAGATATCGCCCTGGAGCATTAGCGCGAAGCCTGCAATCCACGCCCCCGCCCACGCAGCTATGCGAAGCCAACTGCGCGGCCGCCCGCCGCGGAGCCTGATGAACCCGGCAATCAGCGCCGGGATAGGGAGAACCAGCGATCCGGCAGTTGCCAGGACTACGGCGATCTGCACGGCCACAGGATCAGCGCTCCACCCCTCAATTCCGAGGCTGACGTCCGCCCAGCTATAGGGCTTGGTGCTGAGGTAGAAGTCGTAGCCAGTGCCGACAATCCCGGCCGCCACCCACATAATCGACAGCGACCAGGCCCAGCCCCGGACGCGCAGGCCTCCGGTGACCAGCGCCCGCGCGTCACGGAGGGAAGGCCAGCTTTGGCCAGGCCCGCTGGCCTCCAGCAAGGTGCCCAGCATCTCCCCGGCCCGGTCGCGCCGGTACCAGGCTGGATAGGCGCGCAGCAGCCAGCGGCAGCGCCGCTCCAGCGGGGTCACGCGGGACTCGCCTTCCGGGTTGCGCCGCCCGCCTTCAGGCCGCGGCCCCGGTCCGTCACCAGGCGGGACGCCTCCGCCATCCGCGCCGCCTCGGCCCGCAGTGCCCCAGCACCAGGCGGCGTCAGCCCGTATGAGCGCCGCACCCTGCCGTTGACGATCTCCTCGCGCACCAGTTCCACATGGCCCTCAGCGCTAAGGCGGTCCAGCGCCGTGTACAACGTCCCGGTGGCCAGCCGGACCCGGCCGCCTGACAGTTCCCGGGTGCGCTGGATGATGGCGTAACCATGCAGGGGCCCATCCAGCAGGGACGCCAGGACGAAGTATGTCGGTTGCCGCATCGGACCCCCCACCTTACTCACATGACCATCATAAGTAGACGTATGACACATGCGAGGTGAGCGGTCAGTGCTGAGCTGGCCCGATGCTCCTTGATCTGTTCCGCGTTTATTCCGGGAACTGCGACAGAGAGGGGCATCCGGCAGCATACGGCTGCATGTGATCGAACTGTGACTGAAGCCGATACCGCTGGTCAGCGGGGTTTCGGCTGGAATTGGAAGGCGCCCCCGGCAGGATTCGAACCTGCGCACACGGCTCCGGAGGCCGTTGCTCTATCCCCTGAGCTACGGGGGCTTCAGGGCGGAGAAAAGAGTATCAGCACGGAACCGGGCTCCGGACCAGCCTGCCTGGGCAGGCCCGGGGCATACCGGGCTGAACAGGGCGCGCGTCCGGCGTGTTGGCGCGGGAAGTCTCTGGGACGCGCTAGCCTCGCGGCGTGGCCGAGGCTCTGGGACGCGTGCTCGTGGTGGACGACGACGAGGTGATTCGTCAGCTCATCGCCGTCAACCTCACCCTGGAGGGGTTCGACGTGGCGACCGCGGTGGATGGCCAGGACTGCCTGGACAAGGTCACCGCGATCGACCCGGACGTGATCACGCTCGACGTGATGATGCCGCGGCTGGATGGCTGGGTGACCGCCGGGCAGCTCCGGCGCAACCCGCAGACCAGCAAGATCCGGGTGGTGCTGATCACCGCCCGGGCGCAGGAGGACGACAAGAACCGCGGCCGGGAGATCGGCGTCGACGCCTACCTGACCAAGCCGTTCGATCCCGGCGAGATGATCCGGGTGGTTCGCGAGCTGGCGGCCCGGGTGCCTGCCGATCAGGCGGCTGAGGACGCCGCCGAGGGACGGCCGGAACACGCCTGAGGGCACCGCGGCCAGCCCGGATACCCTTCTCTGAGTGATCACCCGGGAGCTGAGCGCGGCAGTGGCCGCGGCGGCCGAGGCGGCGCGGGTCAACGGTGAGCTGGCTATACCTCCTCTCACTAGCGGCGCGGCGCTGGCCGGCAGCTGGCGGCCGGTGCCGGACGCGGCGGGCGGCGGACCGGGCAGCTACGCCAGCACCATCCCGTTCCTGCTGGCTAATCGGTCTGCCGAGCCCCCGGCGCACATCGCCGCGGTGCTGGCCGCGCGGCTGGCCGGCCCGGCCGGCGCGGCCGCCGGTATCTGCCGCGCCACGGTCACCGGGCCGGGGTACCTGTCGCTCACCGTCAGCCCGGAGGCGCTCGGCCAGCTGGCCGCCCGGATCAGCCAGGCGGGCCCGGGCTGCGCCCGCAGCACCGCCTTGGGCGGGACCAAGGTGACCGCGCCCGCCGGGACCGTCCTGGCCGCGGCGGGCAGCTGGGACGAGGCGTGGCGTTGGCTGGCCGCGGAACTGGCCGGCCGGCTGGCCAGCGCGGCCGGCGCCGAGGTCAGCTGGACGGACCCGCCACGCGGGCTGGCCCCGGCCGAGCCCCCTAGGACCACATCTGCCGGAACGACTTCTGCCGGAACGACTTCTGCCGGAACGACTTCTGCCGGAAC